>JAEEGL014193873.1_pt1 | contig 52479 bp, 38 predicted proteins | sample 9134231 | NCBI WGS metagenome assembly JAEEGL01 (sample SAMN16246548, study PRJNA631951) | gut metagenome | biome: gut microbiome; feature: rumen; material: fiber-attached | host: Bos | place: Iran: Karaj | collected 2018-10
AATATGCTGATTGAAAAAATCGTTGTCCATGAAGCGGTCAAAGGTGAGGACGGAAGCCGGGAACAGGAGGTAGAAATCTTCTACCGCTTTATCGGCAAAATTGATTGAATGATACCAATATCTTTAACTATGTGATACCGGGCACGGTTATCCTGACATAGAATCCCTGGAGCCGCTGGCGAAGGAGCTTGGCGTGAGCCTTATGGAACTCTTGCACGGAGAGGTGGCTGCGGATGAGGCGATTGTCAATACTCTTGAGATCACTATGGAAAACAGACAAAGAGAGCGGAAGCGGACGGTAATCCTTTATGCCGTCACAATGTCATTTTTCGTGCTCTTTTCCATTCTGAAGAATATTCCGTTTGCCGGCACCATTGCCATGGGTATCGCCGCTTTGTACGGCGTTTCGGGGCTCGCCTTGACCTTGCGGGGGCATGGGCAAACGGAAAATGGGGCCTTTCTTAGGAGGACCAATGTCTTTTACGGCGTTTTGCTCCTTATGGTGGCAATAGGAATCCTTTTTTTGCTTTTGGGAACTTCGATCCACGTTGCAACGTCCTGACGAATCGCCGGCTGAAAGCGCCGGCCTGCAGAAGGGAGTTTGCAACAATTGAAGAATCTTAGAAAATGGAACGTGATTTGTTACTATTTGGCGTATTTTTTTATGCACGTGTTCTTTACAAAAGTGCTGAGTCACTTGGTCGAGGTACCGTCGGCAGTCGGCGCAACGATGCAATTGACGTCCTATGCGGTACTTGGACTCTGGGGAATCTGGACGTTTCGCAGGGAACTGGCGGAGGGACTGAAGCTATGGCGGGATCACTTTTTGAAATCCATGCTCTGGCTTGTGGGCGGATACGTTTTGGACATGGTGCTCATGACGGTCTTTTCCATGCCGCTGGCATATGGATTCCCAGACTATGAGGGCCTTAATGAAAACAGCGTGGCCGGTTTAGTGGGAAAGTATCCCGACGTGATTTTGCTTTTGGCGCTGGGAATCCTGGGTCCCGTCACGGAGGAGACGATTTTCCGCCTGTTTCCCGTCATCAGGGGAAAGGGGAAGCTTCCGGCGGCTCTTGCCATCTGCGTGCCCGCCGCATGCTTCATGATGATTCACGTGCATGCCTTGACGGCAGCAGAATTGTTTTATAATCTGCCGCACTTTGCGACGGGACTGGTCTATGGCTTTGTCCTGCAGAAGAGCCGCAACGCGACCATACCTGTCCTGCTCCACGTGTTGAATAACGGCGTCGCCATTCTGGCGATGTTGCTTCGATAGAAAACGTGTCAGTAGACACGTCCCCGTGGCACGTATGCGTTGACGTCGGAGCCGCCGACCGTAAGGTGCTTGGGAGCGGTTGGCATTTTTTCCGCATGTTCCTTGCGGTATCGCCCCGGTGAGATGCCAAGGAACTTCCGAAATTGGCGGCAAAAGTGTTCTACGTTGTTATAGCCGCAGTCTTCCGCAATTTCCTGTACGGATTTTGCGGTGGAGATGAGCTGATCTTGGGCGCGCTTTAGGCGTTGGAGGATCACGTCCTCCATGCAGGAGGAACCAAAGGTAGATTTATAGATGGATTGTAGATATCCGGAGCTTAAATGGAGCTCCTGCGCCATGGCGTCAACGCTCCAGGAAAGCTCCGGATTATTGTATATGCGCTTTCTGAGATCCAGCATTTCCTGGGCGTGAGGATTGGTGATGGGGCGGGAGCAACTTTCCGCAAGCTTAAGCAGTAGGGCTTTGAGCAGGTGGGAAATGACTTCGCTGCCGTCAGAATTACTCAGGGTGGATTCCCAAGTCATGAGCTTAAACAGGTCATGACAGTATTGGGCGTCCCCGACCTGGAAGGGCTGGTTTTTTAATGGCAGCTGGTCGGCGAAGGCTTCGTCACAGCGGAAGCGGATCCAGTCATTTACGTAAGTTTCTTCGCAGGCTTTATAGAGAACGAAGGAACCTGGAGTATAGAGAATGGCCGTGCCTGCGGGAAAACGGCGGAATTCGCCGGCAGGCAGGGGCTCCGGCGCAAATCTCCGGGTCTCTCCCGGAGCGTGAGGCCCGGGAATGCGTCTAAAGTCTCCCATAAACGGTGGCATGGGGGGCAACGGCCGCACGTTTTCAGCCGGAGTTTCCTTTTCCGAGGGCAGATAAAACTCCGCCGGAGTGGCCGTCAGCAATAGAAGATAAGATTCATGGCCTTTGGGAAGGCCGTATATGAAACTGGCGGGATGCGTTCCGTCGTAACCGATAAAATCAATTGCCAACATTGTTCCGTTTCCTCCGTTTCTTTTTCAGATTTTTTGAATAAATGCGGATTTTTTTGAACTTTGATCATTTTGTTGATATTTTCTCAATGTGAGGATAGATCAATTTTTTAAAAGTATAAATCATTGGAAAAAAAGCGTCAAGAAGGTACACTAAGAAATACGATGAGAAAATAGGCAAACCAACTATATTTGTGTAAAGGGAGGAAACATTATGAAAAAGCTTGGTTTGAATCCATATCTGCCTTCATGGGAGTATATTCCCGACGGAGAGCCCTACGTATTTAATGGGAGGGTTTACGTCTATGGTTCCCATGACAAGTACAACGGACACGTATTTTGCCTTGGAGACTACGTAACCTGGTCAGCCCCCGTGGATGACCTTGGCAACTGGAGATATGAGGGCGTGATCTACGAGAAGACGCAGGATCCGCTGAACAAAGAGGGCAAGATGTGCCTGTATGCGCCTGACATGACCATTGGTCCCGACGGCAGATATTATCTTTACTATGCATTGGACAAGGTGCCCATCATTTCCGTGGCGGTTTGTGACAGCCCTGCCGGAAAATTTGAATTTTATGGCTACGTACATTATGCAGATGGCACGAAGCTTGGCGAGAGGGCAGGGGACGAGCCTCAGTTCGATCCCGGCGTGATCACGGAGGACGGCAAGACGTATCTCTATACCGGCTTCTGCGGACGCGGCGACAAGTCCAGAACCGGTTCGAGACTGCAGGTTCTGGCAGAGGACATGCTGACCATCATCGAGGAGCCGAAGACCGTGGTTCCCGGCGTGGAATATCAGGCAGGCACCGGCTTTGAGGGACATGCCTTCTTCGAGGCATCCTCCATCCGCAAGGTGGGTGAAAAGTATTATTTCATCTATTCCTCCACCCCAATGCACGAGCTCTGCTACGCAACGGCTGACGATCCGAGAGGACCCTTCACCTACGGCGGCGTGATCGTTTCCAACTGTGACATAGGCATTTCCAAGGACAAGCCCGCAGACCTTCCCGTGGCTTACGGCGGAAACAATCACGGCAGCATCATTGAGATCAATGGCCAGTGGTACATTTTCTATCATCGCCAGACCAATGGTCACTGGTACAGCCGTCAGGTATGCGCCGAGAAGATCGAGATCCTTCCGGACGGAACGATCCCTCAGGTGGAACTGACGAGCTGCGGCCTGAATGACGGCCCGCTTCCCGGAAAGGGAACCTACGGCGGTTATCTTGCATGTAACCTCTTTACCGACAAGCCCATGCCTTACGTGGGCGGAGACGCGTTCCCGAAGATCATGCAGGACGGAAAGGATGGCGACGAGGAGCCGGGTTACGTTGGTAACATGAAGAATAGCGCGACCGCAGGCTTTAAGTATTTTGATTTCAAGGGCGTAAAGGCCATCACCATTACGACCAGAGGTTATGCGAACGGTGAATTTGAGGTGCGCACCAGCCGCGAGGGCGAAGTGCTCGCAAAGATCAAGGTAGAATATACCAACGTTTGGGAGGATTACCGCAGTGAGATCAACATTCCCGACGGCGTGGGCGCGATCTATCTGACTTATAAGGGCGGCGGCGTTGCAAGTCTGCTTCAGTTCACGCTGGAATAAGCAGGCGGCGGGAAAGCGAGAATTAGCGTGAAGTACAAGAAATGGAAAAGAATTCTATTGGCAACGGGAGCGTCGCTGGCGCTCCTGGCCATGGCCGGATGCACGGGAACGAGCGGCGGTGACAAGGCTTCTTCGGGCAGTGAGACGACGGAGAGCAAGCCGGAAGCTACGGAAAGCAGTTCCGTGCAGGAAGGCGGCGACAAGACGGATCAGGAGGTAGAAAGTATGGATTATGCGGAAATCTTTAAGGGCATGAAGCTGGTAAAGAGCTACAAAGGACTTCAGAATAATAATCCCATCATTGAGCAGCACTATGGCGCAGACCCCTTTGCGCTGGTTTATGACGATACTGTCTATTTTTACATGACTGCTGACGCGTATGAGTATGACGCGGCAGGAGAGATCAAGGAAAACACCTACGGAAAGATCCGCAGCCTTTACGTGGTATCCACGAAGGACATGATCAATTTTACGGATCACGGCGAGATCACCATTGCCGGCGAGGGCGGCGCCACCAAGTGGGCGCACAATTCCTGGGCTCCCGCGGCTGCATGGAAGGAGATCGACGGCAAGCCGAAGTTCTTCCTTTACTTTGCGGATAACGGCGGCGGCATCGGCGTGGTAACTTCTGACAGTCCTGTCGGTCCTTTCGTGGATGAGCTGGGACACGGCCTGATCCGCAGGGACATGGAGAACTGTGGCAACGTGGAATGGCTCTTTGACCCGGCAGTATTTGTGGATGACGACGGCAAGGCTTACATTTACTTTGGCGGCGGCGTTCCGAAGGGACAGGCTGCACATCCCATGACGGCAAGATGCGCACAGCTCGGCGACGACATGATGAGCCTCGTGGACGTGCCGAAGGTGATCGACGCGCCTTATCTCTTCGAGGATTCCGGCATTCATAAATATGGCGATACCTATTATTACACTTATTGCAGCAACTTTAGCGTGGACAAGGCCGGCACCGACGAGTACGGCATGGAGAACGGCGAAATCTGCGTCATGGAGAGCAAGAATCCCTTAGGACCCTTCACCTTCAAGGAGAGGATCCTCCGCAATCCCGGATATTACTGGGGCGTGGGCGGAAACAACCATCACGCGATCTTCCAGTTCAAGGATCAGTGGTACATTACGTATCACACCCGCATGCTGGAGACGGAGCAGAAGATCCAGAAGGGTTACCGCTCCACCAGCATCGATGAGTTTACCATGGGTGAGGACGGCACCATCGGCGACGTGCGCATGACGAAGAATGGCAGAAAACAGGTTGGACGTCTGAATCCTTACGAGACCATCAATGGCGCAACCTTCGCGGTAATGGGCGGCGTTGACACGGCTCCCGCGGATGAGGTGAGCAAGAAATACGGATGTGGCAACCTTCTGCTGACGGCCATCGACAGCGGCGATTTCGTAAAGCTACAGGGCGCAGATTTTGGCGACAAGGGCGCAACCGTCGTCAAGGCTACCGTAAAGACGAATGGCAAGGACGGCGTGATCCGCGTGACTGCAAAGTCTGACGCGAAGGAGATCACGGCATATCTTCCCGTGAAGGCGGACGGCGCTGAGTCGACCGTTTGCGAGGCAAAGTTTGACGAGGCAGTTACCGGCATTTGCGATATTTTCATCACCTTCAGCGGCGAAGGATATGAAGTGAAGGATTGGATTTTCGAATAAGCTTGGCTAGACTTGCATAAGGGGGACAAACAAATGCAGATTAGAGTGAAGGCCGGGGACAAGGCGAGCTTCCACAATCAGGTGGATTACTGCATCGGAACCGGCAGAATGGGGCTTGCGCTCCACAAGGAATACCATGATCAGTTGAAGCTGTGTCAGGACTACATTGGATTCCAACACATCCGCGGCCATGGCCTGTTCTGTGACGACATTGGCATTTACCAGCAGCACAGGGAAAATCCCTGGGATCCCAACAGCCCTTACGAGGTGGAGTATAATTTCACCTATCTTGACAGGGTGATGGACGACTATCGCTCCATGGGCTTAAAGCCTTTCCTGGAGCTTGGCTTCATGCCGTACAAGATGGCGAGCGGCACGCAGACGATCTTTTACTGGAAGGGCAATACGACGCCTCCGAAGGATTATGAGGACTGGAAGAACATGGTGCAGGCGCTGCTCCGTCACTTGATCGACAGATACGGCGAGGACGCTTACACGTTCCCCATCGAGGTTTGGAATGAGCCCAATTTGCCCGGCTTTTGGTTTAAGGCGGACATGGATGAGTATTTCAAGCTCTTCCGCGAGAGTTTTTATGCCATCAAGGAAGTATCCGAGCGCTTCCGCGTGGGCGGCCCTGCAGTATGCGGCGGCACCGACGAGAAGTGGATCAGTGCCTTTATGGAGTTCTGTCACGTGAACAAGATTCCCGTGGATTTCGTGACGAGACATCATTACACCACGGAGCTTCCCGAGAGGGACGGTCACTACGGCTATGCAGAGCTGATGAACGAGGAAGATGGCTTTGCAAACCTGAAGACCACCCGCGACATTATCGACAAGTACGATGAATACAGGGGAATGGAGATTCATATCACGGAGTACAACACCTCCTACATCCCAAACTGCCCGCTGCATGACACGAACCAGAATGCGGCATACATTGCAAAGCAGCTGTCCAGACTGGGCGACGGCAATGAGTCTTATTCCTACTGGACGTTTGGCGACGTGTTTGAGGAGCAGGGCATTCCCTTCACGCCGTTCCACGGCGGCTTTGGCCTTGTGGCAAACGGATGCATCCCCAAGCCTACCTTCTGGACCTTTGTGTTCTTCAAGAACCTGAAGCGCGGAGAGGGTGAGTGCGTATTCAAAAATGACAATGCCGTCATCATGAAGATGAAGGACGGTTCCTTCCGCGGCGTGGTTTGGAATGATACGAAGAAGCGCGCAGGAAAGAACTTTACCATGGATCTTTCCCTGGAGACGAAGGCGGGAGAATATTGCATTCTCACCAAGCGCGTGGACGAGGACACCTGTAATCCCTTAAAGCTGTGGCATGACCTTGGAGAGCCGGCGCTTCCGGATGCGGCGACGACGGAGCTCATCAAGACGGCTGCGCAGCCTTTTGTCAGAAGCTTTAGAAGAAAGACAAGCGAAAGCGACAAATGTGTCACGAATTCCACCCTGGAATTCTCCATTGACCTTCCGGAGAACGCAGTGGTGTATTTTGAGGCGACGAACGCTCCCGTGAAGTCGGATCGCGGCTATCGTTACGATCACGTGACCCAGCAGGGAAGCATTAATCCGCTGACGAAGATGGATTATCCCGATCCTGACGTGATCCGCGTGGACGATGCCTATTACATGGTGAGCACCACGATGTATTACATGCCTGGCTGCGAGATCCTCAGATCCTACGACCTGGTGAACTGGGAGCATGCGGCATACGTATATGACAGACTGGATTCCACGCCCGGCCAGCGCTTAGAGGGCGAGGAGAACATTTACGGTCAGGGAATGTGGGCAGCGTCTATCCGCTACCATGAAGGCACCTTCTATGTGATCTTTGTGGCGAACGACACCCACAAGACCTATCTCTACAAGTCAAAGACCATCGAAGGTCCTTGGGAGAAGAGTGAGATCCAGGGCTTCTTCCACGACAACTCCCTGCTCTTTGACGATGACGGACGAGTGTTCATCGTTTCCGGTAACCGTCAGATCCACTTGACGGAGTTGAATCCTGACCTCAGCGGACCGAAGGAGGGTGGCCTTGACAAGGTGATCCTGGTGGACCGCGACGATGCGTACCTTGGTTATGAAGGCGCGCACATGTATAAGATCAACGGCAAGTATTATATCTTCTTCATCCACATGCCCAGGGAGACCGGGCGCCGCACGGAAGCCTGCTTTATGGCGGATTCCATTGACGGTGAGTGGACTGGCGGCGACGTGATGGGGGATGACCGCGGCTACTGCGGCAGCGGATGTGCCCAGGGTGGAATTGTTGACACTCCTGACGGAAAATGGTATTCCATCGTCTTCCAGGACAGCGGCGCCGTTGGCAGGTTGCCAATCTTGATCCCCGTGAGATGGAATGAAGAGACGGGCATGCCGGAGTTTGGCTTCCACGGAAAGGCTCCCTTGATCTTTAAGACGCCTGCCCCGAAGGCCGGTTACGTTTATGAGCAGCTGGTGGGAAGCGATAATTTCAAGGATAACGCTGCCTGCGCGGCAGATGACAAGGAATATGCAAGAAAGCATGCAAGCTTTGGCTTTAAGAGCCGCTGGCAGTTCAACCACGAGCCTGACCTGGCACTGGTTAAGAAGGACGAGGCGCAGGGTATCGTTACGGTCACGACGGATAAGCTTTGCAAGAACGTGGTACAGGCGAAGAACGTGCTGACCCAGAGAACCACGCATCCCGGAAGCGCAGCAGAGGTTCTGGTGGACGGCTCCGCGCTGAAGGAAGGCGACTACGCAGGAATCTGCCTGATGGAGAGTGCGTATGCGTTTGTGGCACTGACCAGGAGAAATGGTGAGCTTTGGATCGTGATGAAGAACCGCAAGGCGCCGGAAGGCATGTGGGGCGAGCGTCATGACCAGGAGCCCGGCGATGAGTGGGCATCCGTGAAGGTGACGCCTTCCATGCTGGTTGCTTACGGCGCTGCTAATTCCGGCAACGCGGCGAATGGCGGCGCTGTTTCCGGCGATGCGGCACGCGGTGCGTCGAACGGCGAGTGGGTAAGACTCCGCGTGGAGACCGATTTTGCCTATATGAAGGATGAAGCCCAGCTCTATTTTGCGGACGGCGAGAAGAGAACGGCCATCGGACCCGTATCCAAGCTTCGCTTTAAGCTGGATCATTTCACGGGCGTACGCTTTGGGCTTTTCGTTTATGGAACGGAGCAGGTTGGCGGCAGCGCAAGCTTCGCAGATTTTGTATATCAGACGAAGGTCGACGGTGCATGGGAGAAGTGCTAAGCCGTGACATAAGTCGTTCATGAGCGGGCTAAACCGTGACGAAAGTCGTGGAAAGCCTTGAAACGATTGGGTTTCAGGGCTTTCCTTTTGGCTGTTTTTGGGCCTCAGTTTTGCGGAGATTTTTGACATGGGAAAAGCTTTGTCTGAAATGACGTTGGAAGAGTTATGGGAATTATTTCCCATCTCGCTTGTGGCGCGCGATGATCGGTGGAAAGATAGAAAGTCTCGCCAGAAAGAACAGAGCCCTCATGGGAGGCAAAGCGAGCAAGAAGCTTCCGAGGAATACTTTTCTCTGGAAGAACAGAGCCCTCATGGGAGGTAAAAGCAACGGAAACAGGACAAATGCCGCCACATGTTGCTCTTTAAGAAGCATGAAGGCTACAAAAGCAACGGGTTGAGGTATGTGGAGAGGATTATGTTGTTTATTTGGATTGCTCGAGGTTAAAAAGGCAACAGGGCAGAAGTAATGGCGGATATGTGTTGCTCTCTCTGGTTGGGTAAGATGAAAAAAGCAACAAACAAGAGGAAAACGGGGAATGACGTTGCTTTTGAGGGAGGAGTCCCGTAATCCAGAGGGTTTCGGGAAGAAATGGTTAATTAATTGGCATGAAAGGAAATAGCATGGGAAACTTCATGGCTGAGCGGAGAGGCGGGTTGCTTTTTGATGCTTGGGAATGATGGGATGGAAAGGAGTCGGGATGAGAGAGTTGTGGTATCGCCAGCCGGCGAAGGTTTGGGAGGAAGCATTGCCACTGGGGAATGGGCGACTGGGCGCCATGGTCTTTGGAAACGTTGAGGCGGAACGGCTTCAAGTGAATGAGGAGAGCGTGTGGTACGGCGGAAAGAAGGATCGCGTGAACCCGGATGCGAAGGAATGGCTTCCTGAGGTGCGGCGGCTGATCCGGGAGGGGCATATCAGCGCGGCGCAGGAACTGATGGGAACGGTGCTCACGGGATGTCCCGCCAGTGAAAACCCTTATCAGACGCTGGGCGACGTCAAACTATATTTCAAACATGAGGGCGTGAAAAAGGAGGACGCGGAGTCCCCTGACGTGGCGCCGCCATCCCTGTCTCCGGAGGACGTGCATTATCGCAGAAGTCTATCCCTTGACGAGGGGATCTGCCGCACGCACTATGAGATCGGCGGAGTGAAATATGACCGCGAGTGCTTTATTTCCAAGCCTGCGGATTGCATGATCCTGCGGTTTTCGGCTTCGGAAGCGGGGAAGATTTCCTTTACTCTTAAGCAGGAGCGCGGACACTTCTTCAAGGGCGTAAAGAAGACATACGGCGTAGAAGTAGAGCAGGGTAAGGCGGATGCGGTGAAAGCCGTTGTCATTCTGGCCAACGGCGTTGTTCTCTACGGGCGGCCCGGTGAGGATGGTCATGCCTTTGTGATGATGACAAAATGTCAAGTAAAGGGCGGCACGAGAAAGGTTCTGGGAGAGAGCCTGATCGTGGAAGGCGCGGACGAGGCAATCCTGTATTTTGGCGCGGTGACGCAATATCTTCATCCCGGGAAGGATTATTCAGAACTCGAGGAAATTCTTTGCGAGCAGTTGGAGCAGGTCATGCAGCAAGATTATGAGACGCTTCGCGCAGAGCACGTGGCGGATCACGGGGCGTTGTTCGGGCGCGTATGTCTGAAGCTGCAGGAGGAAAACCAATCAATTGGCGCACCCCTGACAGCTGACGGCGAGGAAGGACTTGGGACGGCAGCAGGCAGCAGTTGCGGCGAGGAACTCCCCACGGACGTAAGGCTTCGCCGCGTGCAGGAAGGCGGGACGGACCTTGGACTGGAAGAATTGCTGTTTGATTACGGACGGTATCTCATGATCGCCGGCAGCAGGCCCGATAATCTTCCGCTGACGCTCCAGGGCATATGGAATAAGGATTTCACGCCGCCCTGGGAATCTAAATATACGATCAACATTAATCTGGAAATGAATTATTGGCCGGCCGAGGTTTGTAATCTGTCGGAATGTCACTTGCCAATCTTGACGCTCTTAAAGAAGATGGTTCCGAATGGCCGCGTCGTGGCGAGGGACATGTACGGGTGTCGCGGCATCGTGGCGCATCACAACACGGATATGCACGGGGACTGCGCGCCGCAGGATCTCTGGCTTCCCGCGACCTATTGGCCCATGGGGATCGCGTGGCTTTGCACACATTTATGGACGCACTACCGCTATTCCTTGGATCAGGAGTTCCTCGCGGAAGCCTTCCCGATCATGGCGGAGAGCGCGCTGTATTTTGTGGATGCCCTGGAACCCTGGGGAGAGTATTTTGTGACAAATCCGTCATGTTCTCCGGAGAACACGTATCTTCTGCCAAACGGAGACCATGGCTGCGTGTGTTTTGGACCGACGATGGACAACCAGATCTTAAGGGATCTCTTTACCATCTGTTTGGAAAGTTATGAAATTCTGGGAGAGGCTGCGGACAGGGTGCAGATCCCAGATCTTGATAACGTAGCTTCGCTGATGAATGATTTAAGGGAGATGCTCCCGAAGATCCCGCCGACAAAGATCGGAACTGACGGTCGTGTCATGGAATGGGTGGAGGAGTACGAAGAGTTGGAGCCTGGACACCGTCACGTGTCTCAGCTCTATGGACTTTATCCCTCCAATCAGATCACCGTGGACGGGACGCCGGAGCTGGCGGCGGCTGCGCGGAAGACGCTGGAGGCAAGGTTGTCTCACGGCGGCGGGCATACCGGCTGGAGCCGCGCGTGGATCATGAACCATTACGCGAAGCTCTGGGACGGAGAGGCCGCCCATGAAAACATTGTAAAGATGCTGGCACAGTCGACTTATCCGAACATGTTTGACAAGCATCCGCCATTCCAGATCGACGGCAATTTTGGCGCGGCGGCAGCCATCGCGCAGATGCTGGTGCAAAGCGATCAGGATAGAGTGGTCCTTCTTCCTGCGTTGCCCAAGGCATGGGAAAATGGCAGCGTGAAGGGACTTCGCCTGGAGGGAAATGCCGCGATCGACCTTTCTTGGGAGAAGGGTGAATTGAGGGAATGTGAGATCCGCTGCGAGGGAGATTTTTATCAATCTTTGATCACATTTAATAAAAAAAGTCAAATGGTAGCTCTTACAAAGGGACAAAAATGGGCATTTTCAACCAAAAATGAGGAATGTAAGCAAGAAACGTAAAAAAAAAGGCACAATGTGGGGAGCGCTTTACCATGGAAAAATGTAAAATGGTTACGTTTGGGAGGAATTTCCATGTGTAAGTTTAAAAATAAAAAATTTAAGATTTTCGTACTTGCGGCCGGGCTGATGATCAGCGTGGCCCTGTCGGGTTGTATGGAAGAGACGGATTCGGTGGAGACGAGGGTCATTGTGGAGCAGGAAGCTCCGGAGGTTGAGTACACTCTGACGACCGTCAACCTTGGTGACATCATTCTCAAAAAAGATCTCAACTGTACGTATTCCCAGATCAATTCCCAGAATCTTTCTTTTGCCGTGAGCGGAAGGATCATTTCCAAGGTGTACGTCAGGGAAGGCGAGGTTGTCAAAAAGGGTGACTTGGTGGCCGAACTGGCCGGAAATGACCGGGCAGACGAGATTGAGCGTCTGGAATATCAGATTGAGAGAAACAAGCTTTTGCTTGCACAAATCGATGACACGGAGAACTACGAGCTCTCCAGAAGATGGCTGAACAAGACCTATTCCAGAGGCTTTGACCAGACCGGGGACATCGAGAATTATAAGCGCGAGAACGAGTACCGCCGCGAGGATTACCGGGATGCCATTGCACTCGACGAGCAGCAGCTTGCCAAGCTAAAGCAAGAGGTGAAGCAGGGTAAGCTTTACGCGGGGATCACGGGAACGGTCGCCATCAAAAAGAAGAATCTGGAAGGCTCCACTTCGGTGAAGAATGAGACGATCATTGAGATCAAGGATAATGCCGAGTGCTTCTTCGTCGTGTCGGACACAAAGTACAAGGAGTACTTCAAGGAGGGCGAGAGCTATGACATGTCCGTGCTCAGCGGCCCCGGTTCCGGAAAGTACAAGGTGGTTCCGTACAAGATGAGCGAGTGGCAGGATCAGATGTTCTTCTCCGTTTTGGACATGGACGAGAGTGCCATGTTTGAATCAGGAAACAGCGGTTCCCTCACGGTTATCCTAGATGCAAGGGAGCAGGTGCTGACGCTCCCAAGAGAGGTTGTTCACGAGGCAGAAGGCAAGTGGTACGTCTACGTGATCAATGAGGCTGGGGTCCGCGACGTGAAGTGGATCACAGTTGGACTGCAGGGAAATGAGTACGTTGAGATTGTGGAAGGCTTGACCGAAGGGGAGAAGGTTATTCAGAAATGATGAAGAGAACGAAATTGGTGCGTCTGGCTGCGTTGCTTGGCAGCCTGTCGCTTGGACTTGCGGGATGCGTTGGCGATCCTTCCGTGGAATCAACGCAGGGCGCAAAAATTGAATTGATCGATCCCGTGACGGAAGAGGAAAGATACGAGATCGCGGAAAAAAGGACATTGTATGACGTCAATGCCTACGTCGCAACCGTGGTTCCTTACGTAGAGGAGTATTCCGCGGAGGCAAGCTTTGCCTTTGGTTCCTACGGCGCGTTCCCCGGAGAGAAGGTTAAGAAGGGGACGGAGGTCATTGCCGCGGACACGAAATCCATTGACGAGCAGATCAAGAACAAGCAGGAATACATCAAGCAGATGGAAGAAGACTACCAGAAATACGTGGAGAAGCAGCAGAAGGCCATCGCGGAATACCGGGAGAAGGAAGCAGCCGGCAAGTGGGGCGTTGACAAGTATGAGGCGGCACGTGAGCCGGAAACCATTCCCGCAGAGGACGGAAGCGGCACGATGGTCCCCAATCCGAAGTATGAAGAATGGAAGGTCTGGTTCCTTAAGTTTGACGGAGATTACAGGATCAACAAGCACGCGGCAGACATTCTTGAGCTGGAAATGGCGCAAAAGAAGGAACTGTATGAGCTTGACTTAAAGCATCAAAAGTATGAATTGCAGTCGATGCAAAAGAACCGCGGTAAGGCAACGATCAAGTCGAAGATCGACGGGGAGTTGGTTGCCGTCAGGTCTTTTAATCCCGGAGACAACGTGAGGGCTGAGGTTCCCGTGGTTGCGATCGGCGATCTTTCCCAGAAGCTGATCAAGTGTGAGTACATAAACAACAGAGTCATCAGAAACGCGCAGGACGTTTACGCGATGGTAAACGGAAAGCGTTACGAGGTGGAATATCAGGCAATCTCGTCCGACGAGTATGCAACCCTTACCGCCAGCGGGGAAAAGGTGTATTCCACGTTCAAGATCGTGGATGCGGATGATAACGTGAAGATCGGCGGATATGCCGTGATCACCGTTGTTCTCAAGCGCCTTGAGGACGTGGTGACGATCCCGAAGGCTGCGGTCAGCAGGGATGACAGCGGCAATTACGTGTATGTCATGAAGGACGGCGAGGCGACCTACGTCAACGTGCAGATCGGTTACAGCGACGGCGTCTACGTGGAGATCACGCACGGTCTGGAAGCGGGAGACGCGATCGTTTATTCCAGCGGTTCCAGATTTGGGGACAGTACCGTGACCCTGACAAAGGGAGAATTCCATTCCGATTTTTCGGAAAGAGCCCAATTGGAATATGGGGCCAGCACGTATCTGACCAATGACGTGGAGAACGGTACCATGTACTTCAAGGAGATGAAGGTGGAGAAGTTCCAGCACGTGGAAAAGGGCGACGTGATCGCCACGGTCCGCGTGGAGGCTGACAATCTCGCACTCAAGAGAAATGAGACAAAGCTTACCCGCCTTCAGACAAGACTGGATGATTACAAGAGAATTAACAGCGAAAATGCCAACGAAGAGTACTATAAAGAGGCCGTCCAGAATTATGAGGACCAGATCAAGGATACGCAGGAAGCCATTGCGAAGCAGAAGAGCGACTTTAACGTGAAGGTGATCCGCGCCAACGTATCCGGTACCATCGTGGAACTCAAGGATTACAAGGCGGAGGACGTGGTGCAAAAGGGTGACCGCATCGCCAGGATCGCGGATGAGAATACCTGTTACGTGATCGTGGAAGACCAGAATCAGCTGCTCCAGTACGGGAATGAAGTATCCGTTGCGTACTTTGACGAACAGCGTCAGGAACACTCGGTTTCAGGTACGGTGGTTACGCTGTCCAAAATGGGCGTGGGGCAGACGCTGCAGTCGGAGACGGCCATCGTGCGCGTTGACAAGGACCACATCCGTGAGGTTTTGACCGTGGCGCTGGCTGGCGAGTGGTGGAACAGATATCGCTTCACCATCAACGCAAAGCTCAGAAACATTGATTCAGTTTTGCTTGTTCCCAAGCAGGCAGTTTACGAGGTGGGCGGAAAGACCTACGTCTGCATCAAGGATAAGGACGGAAAGTTCAAGGAACAAAGCTTCGTCGCAGGCGGCAGCAATGACGCTTACTATTGGGTCGTAGAGGGACTGACGGAAGGGATGGAAGTATGCTTAAGGTAATGTTGCAAAAAATATGGCATAAAAAATGGATGGTCATCTGCCTCCTTTTGGGCAGCATCCTTTTGATTGCCACCGTGGTAAGCTTCCCGCTCTATCGGAATGCTTCCTACGATCGCATGCTGGTAGACGAATTTGACGATTATCTGGCGGAGAAGGGTGAATGGCCCGCCATGTTGAAATTCATGATCATGGTCCAGAAGGATAAGAACGGTGAGACCATCGGCAAGATGGAAAAGACCCTGAACGAACTCGACGGTGTGTTGGGCGTGACGGGTAAGGAAAAGGTATTTTACTATTCCCTGTCAAGGGCGGAGCTCGCATCCACCACGGGACGCTCGGACGTCAATGCCGACGGACTGAGACTGGGATTTATGTCGGGATTGCCGGAACACGCAAAGATCATTTCCGGACGCATGTTTTGCGATGGCGGCGTGGATGAGAACGGAGTCATTGAGGTCGTGGTCAGCCAGGAATGTCTGATCAATAATAACCTCCTTGTGGGAGAGACGCTGGAATTCCTGTACATGGCTGACAAGAAGGGTTCCCCCTTCCGCATTAAGGTCGTGGGCGTGTTTGAGGAGCAGGACAGCACGGACTTTTACTGGCAGGTAAGGCCCTCAAGCCTTGGGATCGTGGCTCTTATGGATGAGCAACTGTTCCGCGACACCTTCCTTGGGGAGCGTACGGAAAAGTACACCATCACCTGTTACTATTATGATCTTTTCAACTATGAGGACGTTACGGCCGTAACGGCAAACAATCTGTACGAGAAGACCGTATATTATCAAGAGCAGAGCGGCGTAAAGAGCACCATGTCGGCGCCCGTATACCGTGAGATCATGGAGCGGTATTTTGCAAAGCGGACCAGGATCGAGGCCACACTGTTCATTCTGCAGGTGCCTGTTCTCGTGCTGCTTGGCGCGTTCCTTTTCATGATCTCCGGACAGATGTACGACATGGAGAGAAACGAGATCTCCGTAATGAAGAGCCGAGGCGGCTCCAGTGCGCAGATGCTTCGCCTGTACCTGTACCAGAGCATTTTCCTGGCAGTGATCGGTGCGGCGGGCGGTATCCCTTTGGGCGCACAGTTCTGTAAGCTCCTGGGTTCCACCCAGAATTTCCTGGAATTTAACGTAAGACGCCGGCTGAACGTCACCTTTGACGCAACCGTTTGGAAATTTGCGGCGGGCGCAATGCTTGCCTGCGTGCTGATCATGACGATCCCTGCGCTGAAGCACAGCCGTCTGACCATCGTAAAGTTAAAGCAGTCAAATGCGCTGAAGAAGAGCGCGCTCTGGGAGAAGTTATTCCTGGACGTAATCCTGCTGGGCATTTCCCTGTATGGATATTATAACTATTCGAAGAACAAAGAGATGATGGTGATGTCCGTCATGGAAGGCCAGTCGCTGGATCCGCTTCTGTACCTGAGCTCCTCTTTGTTTATCGTGGGCATGGGACTTTTGTTCCTGCGCCTGCAGCCCTGGGTGATCCGCCTGGTGTACCTGCTTGGAAAGCGTTTTTGGAGACCCGCAAGCTACGCGGCCTTCATGGAGAACGTTAAGAACGGCAGAAAGCAGCAGTTCATCATGCTGTTCATGATCCTGACGATCTCCCTCGGCATGTATCACGCGGTTGTTGCAAGAACGATCCTGCAGAATGCCAAGGAAAACGAGGAGTATCTTGTGGGATCGGACATCCTGATCAAGGAAGTCTGGACCAAGACGCCCTCGAGCTCCAGCAATCCGAATGCGGGCGGACCGGCATTTATAGAGCCGGATTACAGAAAATATTCCTCCATGCCTGACGTGGAGGCCTACACAAAGGTTTACTCTGACGTGGGCGCAAGCCTTAAGACGAAGGATAAAGGCCAAATGGGATGTACGCTCCTGGGGATCCAGACGAAGGAATACGGTCTGATCACCGACGTGAGCGAAGAGATCACGGAAAAGGCCTACCGGCTGTACTTAAACGAGTTGGCGACGGAGCCCAAGGGGATCCTTGCATCCTCGAATCTTAGGGATTCCTTGGGATATAAGATTGGGGACGAGATCGAGTACAAGGATAAGTACGGCACGACCATAGAAGCGAAGATCATAGACTTTTTTGATTACTGGCCGGGATATCAGCCGACTTCCCTTGTGACGGGTGCGGACGGAACGGCCCAGAAGCAGACGAACACGCTTCTGGTCGCAAATCTTGCCACCGTGCAGAAAAAGATCGGCGTATATCCTTATGAGATCTGGGCAAAGTTAAAGCCTGGCTGTGATTCAACGAACGTTTACGCGTGGATCAAAGAAAATGACGTGCACGTCAATAAATTCCGCGACAAGGCGCGGGAGATGGAACAGGTGGAGCGCGATCCTTTGCTTCAGGGTACGAACGGCGTGCTGACCATGGGCTTTATCGTGACCATCATCCTCTGCGCGGTGGGTTACCTCATCTATTGGATCATGTCCATCCGTTCGAGGGAAATGGTATTCGGAGTCCTGAGGGCGTGCGGCATGCATAAGGGAGAGCTCTTCCACATGTTGATCGATGAGCAGCTCTTCTCGGGCGTGCTTTCCATCTTTGCGGGAATCGGGATCGGTACCTTAACGTCCCGCATGTTTGTGCCGATGCTGCAGATGGCTTACGCGGCTTCGAATCAGGTGCTCCCGATGAAGCTGATCGTGAACCAGACGGACATGAACAGACTTTACCTGGTGATCACCGGCGTGATGGCAACGTGTCTCTTGACGCTGCTGATCCTGGTATTGAAACTGAACGTGACGAAGGCCCTCAAGCTCGGTGAAGAGTAATGACGGTGAAATGAAGGAGCGGTTATGGGAGAAAACGCGAATTATATCATAGAAATCCAGAACGTGGGACGAACCTTTAACACGGCGAGCGGCCCGTTCCAGGCGCTAAAGAGCGTAAATGCCGGCATTCCCGAGGGAGTGCTGACCATACTGAAGGGGCGTTCCGGCTCCGGTAAAACGACGCTTTTGAACATTGTCGGGGCGCTTGACCAGCCGACGACGGGACGCGTGATCATTGAGGGTCAGGACGTAAGCCGTCTCAATGATTATCAGAGGGAGACGCTCAGAAGAAAGAAGATCGGATTTGTCTTTCAGTCCGTTTCACTGATCCCCACCATGAATGCATTCCAGAACGTTGAGTTTTCCATGAGAATGGCGGGCGTTAAGGGTGATCACAGGAAGCGCGTGGAAGAGTGCCTGAAGATGGTGGGACTTGGCAGCAGAATGCATCACATGCCTTCGGAAATGTCCGGCGGTGAGCAGCAGCGCGTGGCCATAGCGAGAGCCATCGCCCACGGCCCGAGCATCATTTTGGCGGACGAGCCTACGGCTGAGTTGGACAGCGCGATGGCGGCAGAGGTTACGAAGCTCTTTCAGGAAATGACGAAGAAGGAGCACATCACGATCGTGATGACGACGCATGACGTGGGCCTGATGGATGCCGGCGACATGGTGATCGAACTGGAAAACGGAGTGCAGATCTCGCAGAATGCCGAGGCTTAACGCTTGGAGGAAGAGATGGCGGAGAATATGATTCAGGCGGACGGCCTGGTAAAGATTTATAAGACAAAACAGACGGAAGTATTGGCCCTGCAGGGCCTGGACCTTACGGTGGAAGAGGGGGAGCTGACGGCGCTCATCGGTAACAGTGGTAGCGGAAAGTCCACGTTCCTCAACATGATCGGCGGTCTGGACAGACCCAGCGCAGGTTCGCTCTTGGTGGGCGGAAAGAATCTTTTCACCATGACGGAGAAGGACCTGGTGGTCTACAAGCGGGACACGGTGGGATTTGTATGGCAGAACAACGGAAGAAACCTGTTGCCGTATCTTTCCGCGATCGAGAACGTGATGCTTCCCATGCATCTTTCGAACGGAAGGAAAAAGAAGGAAAAGGCGCTGGAACTTTTGGAGCGCGTAGGCATGTCCCACAAGAAGTACAGCAGGCTGAACATGCTTTCCGGCGGTGAACAGCAGAGAATTGCCATTGCGATCGCTTTGGCGAATTCACCGAAATTGCTCTTGGCGGATGAGCCTACCGGAAGTGTGGACCCCATGACGGCCAACTACATCTTTGACCTGTTCACGGAACTCAACAAGGAGGGGCAGACCATCCTGATCGTTACGCATGACGTGGCACTTTCCAAGAAGGTAAAGCGCGTGGTCGCCATCCGCGACGGCAAGATCAGCAGCGAGCGCGTGTTGAAGGAGAGCTATGCGGACCGTCTGAAGGAAGTGAACATTGACTGGAGAAACGAAGACACGCAGGAAGAATACGTGGTCATGGACAAGGCCGGACGCGTGCAGATTCCCAAGGACGTATTGGAGAGATTGAACGTTTCAGGCAATAAGCTGAAACTGGAAATGCAGGATGGCAAGATTGTGATAACGGCGCCGGAAGATGCTAAAAAAGCTGCAGACGAATAAAAATGGCTCTAGAGAAGATGCCTGGCGGTGCCGCCAGGCATTTATTGTGTCCAAAAACTAAAGATTTTATGAAGATTTTTTGAACGCGTTTGACAGATATTGCTATGTTTTTGGAAAGATAAAATTATGCTCATTTTTCTCCGTGAGACGGAAAAATAGACAAAACGGAGAGTGCAATTTAGGCAAAAATGACGAATGAGAAATGCATTTACGTAAAAAACAGGGAAAAAGTATAAATAGTGCATAATAAAAATGGCGGTTTGTTGGTGGAAATAAGCAATATGTATGTTTCAAATAGCAAGAATTAGGGAGACATTCGGCAAGTTGAACAGTTATAATAACATGTATTAAGGGGAGTAGCTCTATTTTTCTCTATTTTCCAGAACCATTAGGAGGCACGTATGAAGGACTCTGTGAAGAAACTGTTGATCACTGTGGGCGTTATCGCGGCTATTGTAGTTGTTTTTGTACTCATGGGCTCGAGAAAAACGCCAAACTACCACGACAAGTATGACGGGATGGATCTGACTGTCAACGTTGCCGGCGCAGAACGCCAGGGAACGTACGCAGGCTATCTGCGCGATCATGCCGGCGCTGCTGAGCCGAAGACTGACGTTGACGTTGACATCTGGAATTATCAGGCAGAGAGCGGCGTTGAGGTTAAGAACAATTACGAAAACGAGAGCAAGGCACTTTTCATGGACAACGGTTCGACCGTTACTTGGAAGGTCAACATCCCTCAGAGTGGCTTCTATAATTTATACCTGGAGTTTCTTCTTCCTGAATCCAGGGGTGTTGCGGCAGAGCGTTCCGTCATGATCGACGGGGAACTGCCCTTTGATGATGCCCAGAATATCGTATTCACCAGAATCTGGGTAGACAACGGCAAGAAGAGAATCGACAACCAGGGCAACGAGATCCGCCCGAGCCAGAAGGAGATCTATGAGTGGCAGAAGGGTTACTGCAAGGACAGCATGGGTTACGTTGCTGATCCTTACAAGTTCTATTTTGAACAGGGCCAGCACACCATCAGCTTTAAGGCTGTCAATGAGCCCATGGTTCTCAGAAAACTTCAGGTTGCTGCAGTAAAGACGGATAAGACCTATGCGGAGTATGCCGCATCCCTTCCTTCCGTTAACACCAGCAGTTCCGGAAAGACGTACGACAGCGTTGTCCAGGGTGAGGACGCAGTCCGTCGTTCCGAGTCTTCCTTATATGCAAAATATGATCATGCTTCCCCCATCACCGTTCCTTACAGCGTGACCAAGACGATCCTGAACTACACGGGTGGTGACGCTTGGAAGACGGCTGGTCAGTGGATCGAGTGGGAGTTCACCGTTCCTGAGGATGGTTATTACAAGATCACCATCAAGGGCCGTCAGAACTACGCAAGAGGAAGCGTTTCGAGCAGAATGGTTTACATCGACGGCGAGATTCCTTTTGAAGAAATGAAGGAAGTTGCTTTCGATTACAAGACGGACTGGGAATGCAAGACCCTTTCCGATGATAACGGCGAGCCGTTCCTCTTTTACTTGACGGGCGGTACCCATACCATCCGCATGGAGGCAACCCTTGGCGGCGCAGGAAAGGTTTTGGAAGAGCTTGAGGATTCCACCTTCCGCCTGAACCAGATCTACAGAAAGATTCTGGTATATACCGGAGCAACTCCTGACAAGTACAGAGACTATGACATCCATAAGGTATATCCGGAAGTGATCACGGCAATGGATCTTGAGTCAAGACGTCTGTACAAGGCCGTGGACGACATGGTTGAGTACACTGGACAGAAGGCAGAAAAGATCGCAACCGCACAGACGCTTGCAAAGCAGTTGGAAAGATTTGTGGCGAAACCCCAGAAGATCACGACGGAGTTTACTACCTTTAAGGATAACATCACTTCCCTTGGTACTTCCACTTTGGAAATGAGCGAGATCAAGCTCGACGTCGACTACATCCGCATTACCGGAGTTGACGCAAAGGTTACCGTAGACAAGACCAACTTCTTCAAGAATCTCTTACATGAAGTTAAGGCATTTGGCGCTTCCTTCTTTGTAGATTACGATGCAATCGGCGACGTTTACGAGGATGGCAAGAACAGCGACGCGATCAAGGTATGGATCCTGACCGGTCGTGACCAGGGTAGCATCATGAAGACCATGGTTGACGATACCTTCACTCCCCAGACGGGAATCAAGGTTAACGTGGAAATCGTTGCGGCCAACGCCGTGCTGAACGCGGTAATGGCAGGTAAGGGACCGAACGCGATCCTTTCCATCGGCGGTGACCAGCCCGTTAACTACGCACTCCGTGGAGCGGCCGTTGACCTGACGCAGTTTGACGGATTCGAGGAAACCTTCTCGAACTTCACTCCCAGCTCTTACGCACAGTACTCCCTGGACGGCGCCGTATACGGAATGCCTGAGACGCAGACCTTCAACGTGCTGTTCTACCGCAAGGACATCCTGTCAGAGCTTGGATATGACAATCCGCCTCAGACTTGGAAGGAACTGATCGAAATGTTCCCGACCATCCAAGGTAACAACATGAACGTCGGCATCCCCAGCGTGTTTGGCGCGACGGTCGGAGCAGCCGGCGGTGACTTGAACCAGTACTTCACCATGCTTTATCAGAATGGCGGCGACTTATATAATGAAAAGGGAACCAAGACCATCGTTGACACGGAGGCAGGCGTTGAAGCATTTGCTGCTTACGTAAAGTTCTTTAACGACTACGGCGTTCCCATTGCTTATGACTTTGTAAGCCGTTTCCGTTCCGGCGAAATGCCGATCGCAGTTGCGAACTACGGCAGCTACAATACCTTGGTTGTATCCGCACCCGAGATCAGAGGCCTTTGGGACTTCACTTTGGTGCCTGGTACCGAAAGGGTTGACGAAAACGGAAATACCTATATTGATCACTCTGACTGTATCGTGGGAAGCGCATCCATGATGATTCCTTCCGACGAGAAGAAACAGCAGGATACTTGGAAGTTCCTCAGCTGGTGGGCATCCACCGAGACCCAGGTTCGTTTCGGCCGAGAGATGGAAGCACTCCTTGGCGCGTCTGCAAGATATGCAACCGCAAACAAGAATGCGTTCTGTCAGCTGGCATGGACGACGGAGGCAATTGAAGTTTTGACCGAGCAGTGGGAGAACACCGTTGGCATCCGCGAGGTGCCCGGCGGATACTACACCGGCCGTCACCTGACCAACGCGGTTAGAAAGTGCATTAACTTCAAGGAGGATCCGAGAGAGGCAATTTTGGATTACTCGATCTTGATTAACGAGGAGCTGACCAAGAAACGTAAAGAATTTGGTCTGCCTTTGGAATAAGGAGAGCGAAGCATGAGCAGATACATAGACAAATACTTTACCTTGCGCAAACACAATGCCAAGGTGGCTTGGAAGAAAGCCAAGATCAGCAAGATGTGCTATTTGTTTTTACTACCGTACGCGATCATTTTTACCACGTTCTACATCTTGCCGGTAATCAACTCGATCTATTACAGCTTTACCTACTACAACATTTTGGAAAGTCCGAGATTTATCGGAGCCCACAACTACGTGAGCTTGCTTTTGGAAGATGACGTATTCCTGATCGGTATCAAAAATACCTTCATGATAGCGATCATAACCGGTCCGCTAGGTTACATCATGGCATTCCTGTTTGCCTGGCTGATCAACGAGCTGCCAAGATGGATCAGGGCAGTCACGATCGTTATCTTCTACGCGCCTTCCATTTCCGGTACGCTGTACACGATTTTCGGCGTGTTCTTCAGAGGCGACCAGTACGGTTGGGCAAACGCGTTGTTGATTGAGTTAGGTCTTGTGGATGCGCCGATCCAGTTCTTCCAGCATCCGACCTACATGCTTCCCATCTGTATGGTAGTTATCCTTTGGATGAGCCTTGGTACCGGATTCCTTTCCTTCGTGGCAGGTCTTCAGGGCGTAGACGCTTCCCAGTATGAGGCAGGCTACATGGACGGCGTGAAAAACAGATGGCAGGAGCTTTGGTACATCACCCTGCCCAGCATGAAGCCCATGCTGATGTTCGGAGCGGTTATGACCATCACGAGTTCCTTTGGCGTATGTGACGTGACCATGGCGCTCTGTGGATTCCCTAGTACGGACTACGCAGCGAGAACCATCGTAACGCATTTGTATGACTACGGATTTGTAAGATATGAAATGGGTTATGCGTGTGCGATCGCAGCCATGTTGTTCTTGATCATGATCTTATGTAACAAAGCAATTCAAAGTCTGTTGAGAAGAGTAGGAACCTGATATGAGCAAAAAAAACGTACAAACCGAAACCGTAAAGCATCATTTGATCAAAAAAAGAAAGCCCAACCGTTCCATCGGTGGCGACATGCTGGTCTATATCTTTTTGGGCCTTATGGCCATTGCAATGGTTTTCCCGCTGGTATATGCGGTTGAAAACTCATTAAAGCCTTTGGACGAACTGTTCAGGTTCCCGCCCAAGATTTTTGCGCGAAACCCGACATTGGATAACTTCTCAGACTTGTTTGTTAACATGGGAAAATCCACCGTTACGTTTAGCCGTTATGTCTTCAATACGACGTTCATCACGGCAGTGGGTACTGCAGGACATCTGCTGATCGCATCCATGGGTGCGTTCGTGCTTGCAAAGTACGAATTCCCCGGCGGACAGACGTTCTTTAAGATCGTTACCACCGCGCTTATGTTCAGCGGATACGTAACCCAGATCCCCAACTACCTGATCATTAACAAGCTCGGCTGGATCGATACTTACTGGGCAATCATTATTCCCGCATTTGCAATGCCCATCGGCTTCTTCCTGATGAAGCAGTTCATGGAAGGTCTTCCTTCTTCCCTGATCGAGGCAGCAAAGATTGACGGCGCAAATGAATGGAAGGTATTCACCAGCATCGTTATGCCGAACGTTAAGCCTGCATGGCTGACCATGATCATTTATTCCGTACAGGCACTTTGGAATAACCCTGCATCCACTTACATTTATTCCGAGGAAAAGAAGGCACTGGTTTACGCGTTGACGCAGATTCAGAGCGGCGGTATCGCAAGAACGGGTCAGGCAGCAGCCGTACAGGTAATCGCCATTTCCGTGCCCATCATTATTTTCATATTCTCTGAGAGCCAGATTCTGGAGACCATGGCTAGTTCCGGTCTGAAGGATTAATGGGAGGTAATGAACAATGAAGAAAAATCAGTTTAAGAAAGCGATCAAGCGCTGCGCACTGCTTGTCGCCGGATTTGCAGTTGCATTCAGCACTCCCTTAGTTGCCTTAGCAGACGCAGGATACACGTATTGCTATGATTACTGGGGGGAAGTGAAGGAGTCCCCGGATGCTTACGAGGTAGTGGGACAGTTTTCCGCTGCGGATCTGGAGATTGAAAAGGTATTCAAGTATGAAAGCACAAACCTTCATTCCCTGAACAAACCTTCCAGTATTACCGTGGTTGATGATTCCGTATACGTTACGGACAGCGGTAATAACCGGATTTTGGAGTTTAAGCATCCGGATCCCCAGACGTTTGATTTTATCCGCTGCATTGACAGCTTTAAGGGGGCTGACAACAATACCTTCAATTACCCTACGGATTTCCAGGTGGATGAAGAGGGCAACATGTATATTGCCGACTACAACAACGACAGAATCGTAAAGATCGATTCCAAGTTGAATTTCGTTTTGGAGTTCACGAAGCCCAACGACGCAACCCTTGGCGACAACACCTCCTTTAAGCCGAAGAAGATCGAAGTCGACAGCGCGGGACGCGTATATTGCGTGGCCTTCGGTATCAATAAGGGTCTGGTAAAGTATGAGGCAGACGCAAGCTTCTCCGGTTTCGTCGGAGCAACGCCGGTTTCTTATGATTTTACGGATTACATGTGGAAGAGATTTGCAACCCAGGAGCAGAGAGAAAGAAGCGTTAGCTTTGTTCCTACGGAGTATGATAATCTTTACATGGATCACGAAGGATTCATCTACGTTGTCAGTGCCTTCGTTAAGGAAGAGGATCTGAAAGCCAAAAAGATGGATTCCATCCGTAAGCTGAATCTTATGGGTACGGACATCCTGATCAGAAACGGTGACTTCCCCGTATACGGCGACCTTTACATGGGCACTGGCGGCGGCAAGACTGGTCCTTCCCGTATGATGGACATTACCGCATTCCCCAATAAGGTATACATGGGACTTGATGGCAACAGAGGCCGTATTTTCGCCTATGACAGCCAGGGACACATGCTATATGCATTCGGCGGAATCGGTAACATTGCAGGTTACTTCAGTAAGCCCGTGTCCATTGAACACATGGGTTATGAGATTATGGTTCTGGACGAGACGGGATTCATTACCACGTTTGTCCCTACTGAGTATGGCAATCTGATCTATCGTGCGATTGATGAGTTTGACGGCGGTGAGTATGCTAAGTCAGGTGAAACCTGGCAGGAAGTAATGAACGCCAACGGTAACTATGACCTTGCTTACATTGGCGTGGGCAGATCGCTTCTGAGACAAGAGCGTTATAAGGAAGCAATGGAGTATTTCGAATTAAAATACAATGACGACAATTACTCCAAGGCATTCAAGCAATACCGAAAGGAATGGGTTGAAGAGCACATATTTACGGTATTCATCATCTTGTTAGTGATTATTCTTGTACCGATGATCATTGGCAGGATCAAGATGATAAAGTTTCAAATTGATACCGCAGATATTTTCAGATTCTAGCCCCGGGAGGTCTTTATGTTAACTTCAGCAAGAATTGAGAGTTTTAGAAAGTTTTGGAAATCATTTAAGTTCGCATTTTATTGTGCAACACACCCGCTGGATGGCTTCTGGGACCTGTCTCATGAAAAACGCGGTACTTACGCAGCGGCAAATGTCATTTTGATCTTAACGATCCTGGCAAAGCTCATGAAGCTGCAGTTTACGAGCTTTGTGATCGAGCCAATTTATTGGGAGGAAGTAAATATTTTCCTGCATATTGCAAGTATCCTCTTTCCCCTTGTCATTTTCGTTGTCGGTAACTGGGCTACGACCACGTTGTTTGACGGTAAGGGAAGATTGGGAAGCGTATACATTGCAACCTGCTATTCCCTTTTGCCTTATCCCCTGATTCAGTTTCCTTTGATCATTTTGAGCAATGTCGTGACTTCGGAAGAGAAGCAGTTTTATTCCGTGCTCAGCGTAGTCTCTTTGATCTGGGTATTCTTCTGGATCATACTTGCCATGGGACAGATCCATGAATTCTCCGTAATGAAGAATGCACTCTTCACCATCGCAAGTTTGGCGGCAATGCTGATCATCGTCTTCCTGCTGTTGCTATTCTTCAGTATGATTTCCCAAGGCGTTGCATATTTCATTTCTCTTGGACGAGAAATAATATTCCGATCATTATAACTGGAATTAATTCCGATAACGTGGAAGGATGGGCGAACAATGAACGAAGATAAGGAAATCAAAAAATCTGAATTGGAGCAACCGGAAGCTGAAAAGGCAGATGAGAAGAAGCCTGAAGCTCAGAAGGCAGATGAGAAGAAGCCCGAGGAAGTGAAGGCTGAAAAAGCAGATGCCAAGGATTCTGAGAAGAAGCCGGAAGATAAAAAGGCTGAGGAAAAGAAAGCCGACGCAAAAAAAGCGGATGAAAAAAAGGTTGATGCCAAGAAGGCTGAGGAGAAGAAAGCTGCTCCGAAGAAGGCTGTCAAGTCGGAAGCAACGGACAACGTGATCAAGAAGCCTTTACTGAGTGAAGCCGCGATCAACAGGTTAAAGGGCTTGATTTTCCCTGTTGTGGCTACGTTGATTATCTTGGGCGGCGTGTATCTGGTTCTTCACCTGAAGAGCAACACGGAAAAGGAAGCGGCGATCAAGATCAACGTTTACGACGGCGGCAAGGATCCCATTGTCTTGGAAAATGATAAGCTGAAGCTGACGATGGATCCCATAACGACGGCGTTTGACATTGAGGTTAAGAGTACGGGGGCGGTTTGGCATTCCGTTCCTACCGAAGAAGAAGTCAGTGACGATCCGCTGGTTGGTTTTGAAACGGATGAGTACAACAAACTGCATTCCACGCTTTTGATGTCATATACAAACGAAGCCGGTGCAGAGACAAAGTACAATAACTATAAAAATAGTATCCAAAACGGCGTATATCAGATCGAGGCTACAAATGATTACATTAAGATGATGTATTCCATCGGTACCATCGAAAAGGAATATCAGGTTCCTCCGGTACTGACCGAGCCGAAGATGAAGGAATGGCTTGACGCGATCAGGGCAAACGAAGATGATGCTGACACGGTTAAGATGTTCTATAAGAAATATGACATCAACAACCCTGGCAAAAAGGATAACGTGGAAGAACTGAAGGCAATGTATCCTCTGTATGAAACGGAGATCATCTATGTTCTTGATCCTAAGACCAAGGAACAGTATAAGAAAGAATTTGCAAAGTATTTTGAAAGAGCCGGATACACTGCTGAGCAGTACGAGGAAGACAAAGCGCTGAGTTCTCGTGAGACCACCTCCAAGACGCCTGCGTACAACGTAAACGTATATTATCGTCTGGACGGCGAGGATCTTGTGGTAGAAATTCCTTACAAGGAAATCGAGTACAAGGCATCCAACCCCATTTACACCCTTACCGTTCTGCCTTATTTTGGAGCCGGCAGCAAGGATGACGAAGGATTCCTCATGGTTCCTGAAGGTGGCGGTGCGGTTATCAAATTTAACAACGGAAAGAGTAGAAACTCCAGAGCATATTACTCCGACATGTATGGCTGGGACACCGGTCTGGTAAGAAAAGAGCTTGTTCACGAGACAAACAGCAGTTTTAACTGCTTCGGTATTTCCAAGGGAGACAATTCCTTCATCTGCATTTTGGAGGATGGTTCCTCCTATGGATACGTTCAGGCGGACGTAGGCGGAAGAGACAACAGTTTCAACTTCGTCAATACCTCTTATCACGCCGTGCTTCGTGAGCAATATGACGTTGGTTCCGTTGCTAATACGGCCGTATACGTATTTATGCCGGAGCTTCCGGATGAATCGTTAAAACAGAGATATCATTTTGTAAACTCCGGATCCTACGTAGACATGGCGAAGGAGTACAGTGAATACCTGAAGGAAAAGAATCCTGAGGCATTTGCCGTAAATCAGGAGACGGACGCTCCCGTTGTGGTTGAGATCATTGCCGCAGCTGATAAGATCAAACAGGTTTTGGGAATTCCCACCAGCAGACCTATAAAGCTGACCTCCTATAAAGAAGCGAAGGACATGATCACTGAGCTCAAGAACGACGGTGTCAACAACTTGTCCGTGAAGCTTTCCGGATGGGCAAACGGCGGCGTAAGCCAGAAGATCATGAAGAAAGTAAAACTGGTGAGCGCTTGCGGAAGCAAGAAGGATCTGACCAATCTTGCCCAGGAAGCAAAGAATCTTGGCATTGACCTTTACTTAGACGGCGTCACGCTGTTCGAGTATAACAGTAAGCTTTGGGATGGATTTAATTCCTTCGCTGACGCGGCAAGATTTATCAGTCGTGAAAGGGCTGAGATCTACCAGTACAGTAAGATAACGTATGCCCAGAGAGAGAATTCTGAAAGCTACTACATGCTTCACGCGGATCTGGCAAACAAGATTGCGCATACTCTGTTTGACGCAACGCAAAGCTACGGCGCAAACGTTTCCTTCCGTAACATCGGACAGGATTTGGCAGGCGATTATTACATGAAGAAGATCACGACCAGAGAGAAGGCCAAGAACACGGAAGAACAGACGCTTCTTGAAATGTCCAAGAATTCGAAGATTATGATCAACAGTGGTAATGAGTATGCCGCAGTGCACAGTGACGTCATCACGAACATGGACTTCCACGGAAGCGAATATACGATCATTGATGAGTTTATTCCTTTCTATCAGATCGCTCTTCACGGTTACAAGAATTACGTAGGTGAGCCCATCAATCTGGCGGCTAACCCTGAGAAAGAGCTTCTTCTTTCTGTTGAATATGGCGCGGGATTGTACTTCACCTTTATGAAGGAATCGCCTTTTGCATTACAGAAGACCTTGTATGATGAGTATTTCGGAGCGAATTACGATTCCTGGCATCAAAAGATGCTCAGCATCTATGAGCGATACAACAAGGAATTGGGACACACCTTCCATCAGGAGATTACGGACCATAAGGTGCTTAACGTTGATCTTGCCTGCACCACGTATGCGGACGGAACAAAAGTATACGTAAACTATGGCAATGAGGCACTGGAGGTGGATGGTAAAGTAATACCCGCGAGAGATTATCGCGTCGTTCGATAATAGACTGAGAAATTTAGAAAGGATCGTGAATTATGAAAAAACAGAAGAGCAAATTAGCTGGTCTTCAAAAACGTAAAGCGATAGCGGGTTACCTGTTCATCTCACCGTTCATTCTTGGTTTTTTGATGTTTATGATAAAACCGTTGATTCAATCGCTGAGCATGGCTTTTTGTCAGGTGGATCTGGGCCCGGCTTCTTTCGTACAGACTTATGCAGGCATCAAATGGTTTAAACATGCCTTTACCATAGATGCTGATTTCGTAAGACAGTTGACGGAAGTAATGACAAAGATGGTGATCAATACCTTTGCGGTAATGGTCTTCAGCTTCTTCGTGGCATTGATACTAAATCAGAAATTCCACGGCAGGGCACTTGTGAGAGCAATTTTCTTCCTCCCCGTGATCTTGTCCTCCGGCATCGTTCTGGGTCTTGAAGACAACAACTCCGTTGCGGCGCAGCTTGCTGACACCATTGAACAGGCAGCTTCCGGCATCAGCGTGACGGGAGTAATTGAGGAGATCTTCAAAACGGCCGGCGTTGGTACCAAGGCATTTGAAAAGGTGTTTGAGGTTATCGACGGAATTTATGACGTGGCGATCGCCTCCGGAATCCAGATCATTATTTTCCTGTCCGGTTTGCAGACCATTTCGTCCAGCATGTACGAGGCAGCTGACATTGAGGGTTGTACCGCATGGGAAGCACTTTGGAAGATTACCTTCCCCATGATCAGTTCCCTTTTCCTGGTAAACTGGATTTATACCATCATCGACTTCAGTATGAGATCTGACAATGAGCTGATTTCAAAGATTCAGGTGATCATGGCCGGTCAGTTGAACTATGGTCTGGCTTCCGCCATGTCCTGGGTGTACTTCCTGGTGGTAATGGCATTCATTGCAATTACTTCATTTCTGATCTCAAAGGGGGTTTACTATTATGAGTAAGGTGAAAGTAAAGAAAGACAACTTTTGGGTAAGAAATAGAAAGTCCAACGGATATCTGCTGAAGAAGACCATAATGAAGTATGGTATTAGCATTTGCCGTTTTATTCTTCTGTTTGGTATGTGCTTTTTGATCCTTCAGCCGATCTTTAACAAGATTTCCATTAGCTTCATGCCGGAAGGAGACATCTATAATCCTACCGTTATTTCCATTCCTGCGCATCCCACGAGCGCGAACTATGAGTTGGCTGCCAAACTGATGAACTATCAGAAGAGCTTGTTCAATTCCTTCTTTATGTCACTGGCGATCGCCGTGATCCAGGTGGCGGTGACCACCGTTGTGGGATACGGATTTGCCAGGTTTGACTTCCCGTTCAAGAAGTTCTGGTTCGCCTGCGTAATGCTGGTAATCCTTGTACCTCCGCAGACAGTTTCGGTATCTTTGCATCTGCATTTTAGATTCTTTGATATTTTGGGATTGTCAAAATTGATAACTGGTGATACAATAAACCTTAAGGGATCGGTTTTACCCTATTTTATGATGAGCTTTCTGTGCATGGGATTGAAGAACGGCCTGTACATCTACATGGTAAGACAGTTCTTCCGTAACATTCCGAAGGAGTTGGAAGAGGCTGCTTACGTTGACGGTTGCGGCACGATGAAGACCTTCCTTCGCATTATGCTTCCCGATGCAAAGCCGATCTTGACTTCCTGTTTCCTGTTTGCTTACGTATGGCAGTGGACGGACGGATTCTACTCCAGCATGTTCCTTGGCACCACGCCTTTGCTCAGCACGACGCTGAACGGCCTGGTAGAAGGATTGGGCGCATACATGACGCGCTTGGTTGGTAGTAAGACTTCCGTATCCGTGGCGTATTCGAACGCCGTATTGTCAGCCGGAACCATGTTGTTCCTGCTTCCGTTGATCATCCTGTATCTGTTTGCACAGAAGGGATTTGTGGAAAGCTTGTCCAGTTCCGGTATTAAAATGTAAAGGATATATAATATCACGTCCGAGGGCATCCCGGAAATATATGTGTCCGACGGGCAGTGACATGTTATATATATAAAAAGGAGGAAAAAAATGAAGAGTAAAATGTTCAAGAAACTGATGGCAGCTGCATTGGCAACGACCATGATCGCTAGTCTTGCAGCATGTGAGAAGACTCCCGCAGATGGCAGCACCGATACTGCATCCAGCCAGGGTGGCAGCGAAGTTAAGCCCAGCGATGACGGCGGATCGTCTTCTTCTGACACTGAAGTATCCAAGTATACCATTCTTAAGGATGAGAATGGTAACGTTTACGATCTTGGCGGCATGGAGATCGTTATCCGTGACTGGTGGACCGCATGGCCTCCCACCGATGACGACGTTGCTAAGACCGAGTATGATGAAGCTAAGGAAGAGTATCTGGATTGGATCCAGACCACTTACAACTTCAAGATCCATCAGGAGAAGTTGGATGAGTGGGGTGATACTCCTCAGAAGTTCGTTGATTATGCATCCGCTCCCGATGACGGTGCTAACTACGTATGGGTTCTTAGAAGAGATCCCGCAGTTATGTCCGCAATGGCAAGTGGCCTGATGAAGGATTTGTCCAAGCTGAGCTGCCTTGACTTCAGCGCTAAGAAGTTCCAGCTGAACAAGACTCATGAGCTGTTCAAGTACGGCGATGCTATTTACGCTATGTATGGCGACTACTCCGAGCCTCGTACCGGTATGTACTTCAACGAGAGACTGCTGAAGGAAGCTGGCATTGATCCTGATGAGATCTATGATCTCCAGAAGAATGGTCAGTGGACCTTTGACAAGTTCGAAGAGCTTTGTAAGAAGGTTAGACAGGATAAGAACAACGATGGCGTTTACGAAGTATATGCTTTCGGATGCAACAACGGCGTATTGACTGAGCAGGCTGTTTACTCCAACGGCGGTGAGTTCGTTGGTAAGGACGCTAGCGGCAAGTTCGTTTACAAGGTTGACGATCCTAAGACTGTTGAAGGCCTTAACTGGGCAAGAGACATGTTCACCGAGTATCGTCTGCAGGATCCCGAAGGCGCTGAGTGGGATTACTACAAGAACGCATTCCTGAATGGTGAGTTCGTATTCCTTCCCGATCAGGCTTACTTGATGAACAACGATCTGAAGCCTGCTTATGATGCAGACGGCAATCTTACCAACCCTGGTATGACCGATCCCGTTGGTTTCGTAATGTTCCCGAAGGGACCTCAGATGAGCGATTACACCAACTGCTGGGATAACAACCTTATGTGTATCCCTGGCAACTACAGCGATGATAAGGCTTGGAAGATCGCATTCGCTTGGAACCTTTACACCGATGCTAACGTAAGTCTTCCTGGATTCGAAGATTACAAGGCTTGGAAGAACCAGTATGCTAACGGCGTTGTTAGTGATCTGCGTGCAATCAATGAGACTCTGGATATGATGACCACCAAGGGTATGGTTACCTATCATGGCCTGATTCCTACCATCGACATGGGTCCTTGGCTGACCTGGCAGGTATTCCCTAACTGCCCGCCTATCTCTGAGACGATCGAAGCTCACAGAGCAGAGTTCATGACCGCTATCGACGAGGCTAACAAGTAATTAAGTAGCTTACTATAATTAAATTACGTATATATAGGGGATGGTGTTTCCGGGACTCCATCCCTTATTTTATTCTTATTCCAATTGACTTACGCCGATGACCCAAATTGTGTGGCGTATCGTTTGTTAGCAGATTTCATTAGAAAGAAATGGTGATTTTATAATGAGAAAAAGAATACACAAAAAAGGAATGATGGCAATTTTTTCCATCGCAATGATGGCAACGTTATTTTTGGGGGGATGCGATAACGGTAAAGGATCCGTGGCGAAGACGAGTGAAGAGAGCGTTTCGAGTTCAGAAGAAGTAACGACTCCGGAAGTTTCCACGGAAGAGTCTTCCTCCGTGGAGTCTTCCACGCCGGAACCAGCTTCGCAGGAATTGAAGACGCAGGAACCCAAGGAGCCGTTTGTTGCGGACAGGTCTGCCGTCTTTGAACTTTTTTCTCACATAAATATCGGGTGGAATTTGGGAAATACCTTGGACGCACACGGTGCGGGTAACAGTTTGAATGCGGAAACGTATTGGGGTAATCCCAAGACTACCCAGGAGATGATAGATGCGATCGCCGCGCAAGGATTCAAAGCCGTGCGTATTCCCGTTACGTTTGCGGAACACCTGGGAAAAGCGCCGGATTACGTCATCAACGAAAAGTGGCTGGACCGCGTTCAGGAGATCGTGGATTATGCGCTGAATGCAGGTCTGTACGTGATGATCGACACGCATCATGAACCGGACTTTTGGCTGAAGCCGACGGCTGATAAGGAAGAAGCAGTGACGAAGGAACTGACGGCAATTTGGACGCAGGTGGCAGAGCGATTTAAGGATTATGATGAACGATTGATGTTTGAGGGCATGAATGAGCCCAGAAACAAGGGAACGGCGGAAGAGTGGAATGGCGGAACCAAGCAGGAGCGCGAGATCATCAACCGCATGAATCAAGCCTTCGTGGATGCCGTTCGCAGTACCGGCGGAAATAATGAAAAGAGAATCCTGATTCTTTGCACCTATGGAAACAATGCAGGGTATACCGCCATCCAGGATTTTAAGGTTCCGGAAGATAATTATATTGCCGTTGCAGTCCACATGTACACGCCGTATTACTTTACGTATGCGGGCACGGACGCAAGTTTCTATGATACCTGGGACGGATCGCAGCGCGCCTCCATCGTTAACACGCTCAAGCAGCTCAATAATTTCTTTCTGAAGAAGGACGTGCCCGTGATCGTCACGGAATTTGGTGCCGTGAACAAGGGAAATTCCGAGGAAGTCATCAAGTGGGCGACGGATTACCTGAGTGCCATGAATGACTGTGGCATCAAGTGTTTCTGGTGGGATAACGGATGCTATAACACCACGGGCGAAAACTTTGGTATCTTTAACAGGAGAACGCTTGATTGGTATGACAAGAACCTGGCAGACGCTCTGATTGCAAATTCCGTTAGTGAATAAATGGCGGTGGAGAATGGCTGACAGGAACAAGATAAGATAGGATAGGGATAAGTGAGACCGGCGAAAAAGCATCGCCGGTCTTTCTGATCCCTTTTATTAAATTTCTGATTCATTATTTGTTCGCAGACATAGAATGTATTAGATCATTCTTTCCTTGGAGAACTGCATGACTTGTCAGCAAGCCATTCTTTCAGAACAGACCTATGATTACGTGACCGACTTTCCGGTGGACGGATCGGAATTCACGCCGGTACTGTGTACGGAGCAGATCAATGACCGCTACCAGGTGATTTACGTGGACAATGGCTCCTTGCCGAGCCTGGAAACGGATTTCTATGAATATCAGGGAATCCCAAAGCTTTACGGCCTAATGCAGATCGAGGGGGATGAGCCCATGTTTCCGCCAACGCAGGCGCCGTTGCCCTTTGATCCTGCGGCATTGATCGCAAGCGGAATTTCGCAGGTGCAGGGGCCTCCGCTGAATCTCACGGGTTTTGGCACGCTGATCTGCCTGATCGACACGGGAATTGATTACCGAAGTCCGTTATTTCGCGATGAACTGGGAAATACCCGCGTTGAAGCCATATGGGACCAGACGGATCAGACGGGAACGCCGCCGGAAGGATTTCTTTATGGCAGCGAATATACAAGGGAACAGATCAATCTGGCGCTGCGGAGTGCAAATCCATTGGAGGTTGTGCCTTCGGTGGATGAAGTGGGCCATGGAACGGCCCTCGCAAGCGTGGCAGCGGGCAGCGTGGCCGGATCTGGTGCGGGAGGTGTTCTAGACGCATCACGCATGATACCCCAAGGATTCCGGGGAGCTGCGCCGGAAGCAGGGATCGTCGTGGTGAAGCTCAAGCCCGCGAAGGAGTATTTGAAGAATTATTATCTGCTTCCGTCGGAGGCGCTGGCCTATCAGGAAAATGACGTGATGCTGGCGGTAAAGTATTGCGAAAGCTTTGTCAGGTTGTTTCAGCGCCCCGTGGTGATATGCCTTGGCATTGGAACCTCCATGGGAAATCATTCAGGGACTTCCCCGTTGTCTGCATATTTGAATCAGGTGGCGCTAAAACGTAACTGCGCCGTCATTGTCTGCGGAGGGAATGAAGGGAATGGTGCGGGACATTTCCGCGGGAATTTGGCCGCCTCTGCGGAAAACGGAGCACTGACGGTTTCAGGCGGCGTGGGAAATGCAACGGGGGCGGCGGCTTCCAGCGCAAAGAACGTGGAGATCCGCGTGGCGGAAGGGAATGGCGGTTTCTATATGGAATTGTGGGGGAGGAGAACTAACGTGTTAAACGTTGAGATTAGGTCTCCGGGCGGAGAGGTCATTCCGCCAATCCCGCTGGGCCTTCGTCAGAGCATCACCTTTAGCTTTGTCTATGAAAGGACACGAGTGACCATTTATTCGACTCTGATCGAGCCGAGCTCCGGGGAAGAATTGATTTTCTTTCGCTTTGTGGAGCCGACGCCTGGCATCTGGACCATACGCGTCATTGGACAGGGTGACGGGACGGGGGACGCCCAGGGCGGCGTGTTTGATCTTTGGCTTCCGCTGCTTCAGTTTCAGCAGGCGCCTGTCTATTTCCTAAGTCCCCAGCCAGACGTGACGCTGACGGAGCCCGCCATGGCTTCGGAGGTGATCGCCGTATCTGCCTATCATCCCGCAAATGCAAGCTTTTACATTGAATCGGGGCGGGGATTTTCAAGAAATGGCTTGCCTCGGCCGGACGTCAGCGCTCCTGGGGTGGACGTCTCCACGATCTACGGAAAGCAGAGCGGTTCCGGCTTTGCGGCGGCCCTGACGGCGGGAGCCGTGGCCCAGCTGATGCAATGGGCGGTCGTGGAAAGAAATAATATTTTTGCGGACAGCCGTGTGGTGAAAGGGTATCTGATCCGCGGGGCAAGGCGCCAGGCGGACTTAAGCTATCCAAACAAGGAATGGGGCTATGGGCGGCTGGATTTGGTCGGCACCTTTACGAGTCTTCGGACATAGGCAAATAACGTACTTTGGACATAGGCATAATGTCGATAATAACGTACCTTAGGGCGTGGGCATATTGGCGTGCCTTAGACATTGTCATAACGCTGCGCAACTCGGAATAGAATGACGTAAAACCAGAAATGGAAATGACTATGAAGACATATCCTTTTCAGAAAGTCGTTCCAGCATTACTTTTTCTGCTCATGGCGTTCCTGGCCGGAAGAGGGTTGGCTGATTACGTGGAAGAGTACGGTGAAAGGACGCAGGCCCAGTCAAGTTCCGGCGCAGTGTTGGGAGAGGTTGGGATGAATGGTCAGGATGCCTGGCCCTTTGCCTTGAATTCCCCCATGCTGCCGGGGACGGAGAACTGGGGACTTGGATTTGGAACCCAGGGAGCAAAGCCGGCGGGGAATGCCACGCCGGATAAGATGAAAGAATATAACGCGTATTACGTGGCGCCGGGAGACGAAAAGAAGATTTATCTGACCTTTGACTGTGGCTATGAGAATGGCAATACGGAGGCGATCTTGGATGCGCTGAAAAAGCACCATGCGACGGCAACCTTTTTTGTGGTGGGCCATTTCTTGGAATCTGCGCCGGAGTTGGTAAAAAGAATGGTGGCAGAGGGTCACGCCGTGGGTGACCACACCTACCACCATCCAGATATGTCTAAGATTTCTGATCTCGCCACTTTTCAGAAGGAAATGGACGACGTCAGAACAAAGTTTTTTGAGGTGACCGGGCAGGAGATGCCGGCATATTATCGTCCGCCGCAGGGAAAGTATAATACGGAGAATCTGCAGATGGCGAAGGAACTGGGCTATGCGACCTTCTTTTGGAGCCTGGCTTACGTCGATTGGAACGTAAATGATCAGCCCACCCATGAGGAAGCCTTTTCCAAGCTGACCACGCGCATCCATCCGGGCGCCATCGTCCTTCTCCACAACACATCCAAAACCAATGCGGAAATCCTCGATGAACTCCTTACTAAATGGGAGGAAATGGGATATTCCTTCGCACCTCTTTCTGATCTTATTGGTTAATATAGATTTATACGCGAGATTTTGCAGTGATGATCCAAGGAGCGGGCTCCTGCTTGAAGGTGTTGTTGCTGCCAAGCTTTGCGACGGAGATCTGGATCGTCTCCACGTCCTCCAGGCCGAGCTCCTGGAGCGTTGCCTGAATGCCCGCTGCCACCTTGAAGTCCAAGGTATATACGACTACGTTGATCTCGGGATTAAGCTTTGTAAGGAAGCGAAGCTCCTGGTCCGTGCTGGCGGAAGCCACCAGGAACACAAGCACGGGCTTCGGGCAATCCTTCATGGTCTCCTCGTCCACGTGATCGATGATCTTCACATTGTGCAGACCAAAATGCGATACGTTATCCTCGAGGGTCAGACGGTCTGACTTGCTGTATTCCACTGCGATGACGCTGCCTTCAGGAGCCTGTAGGGCTGCCTCGATGGCAATGCTCTCGCCGCCAATGATCACCAGGTCATCCTGGGGATCCACTGCCATTTTATTCAGGATCACGGCGCGGATCTCGCTGCCTACGTAATGAATGGAGCCGCGCTGAAACTTCTCATTGCTCAGGCCGATCTTTGCCGTATTTCTTGCATTGGGATTCAGGATCAGCATGCCGGCGGAAGCATTGATGCCGCGGTCGATCATGTCCTTCACCTGCTGATGCAGAATGGGGCCGTCGGGATCGGAACCCTCGTTATACCATACCTCGCACTCGCCCAAGCCTACGCTCCACAGGCGATAGAAAATGTCATCGATTCCTGCGTTGGTAAACACCATGGTGGTCTTGTGAGCCTCCACCGTGGGGATCAGGTTCTTGTTTTTCTTCGTGATGTCGATCATTTTTACGTGCTCCAGGTCCAGAGTCGTATTCTTTGCAAAATACTGCATCCAGCTTAAGATCACTTCATTCGTAAAAATCTGCTTCTCCATGGTAAATCCCCCTTGTGCGTTAAATTTCGAGCATTACGTCCGTCCGCGCGACGGGGCGCGCATGCGGATGCTAATAACAGTATATCACTTTCTTCCATGTTTGTAAAAAAAATCTTGTCATAGCGATATTGATATTTTATAATAGTCGCAGATTCGCGAAATGAATCCGCGGCCTTGAGCAAAGCGGAGGACGTGCCACAGGGCACGCGGTGCTAAATTAGAAAGAGAATTGCCACGCGAGGGTGGGATACGACGGGCGAATGCTGACGGGCACGAAAGAGGGCAAGTGAGCGCCAGGAGGAAATCCGCCGAAGGCGGGTAAAAGCTACCACGCGGTAAGAAGGCGCACGAGCGCCAGGAGGAAACATATGGAAAACATCTCCCAGGAGAAGGTACTGGTCATTGATTTTGGCGGACAGTACAACCAACTAGTCGCAAGGCGCGTGCGTGAATGCAACGTATATTGCGAAATCTATTCTTACAAAACGGATATCGAAAAGATTAAGGCCATGAATCCCAAGGGAATCATCCTGACCGGCGGCCCCAGCAGCTGCTATGAGGAAGGTGCGGCGACCTGTTCGCCTGAGCTCTTTGCGCTTGGCGTTCCCGTGTTGGGCCTGTGCTACGGCGCACAGCTCATGAGCCACGTGCTGGGCGGCAAGGTGGAGCGTGCGGCGGCAAGGGAATATGGCAAGACGGAGGTCGACGTGGACGTGACGTCGCCTTTGTTTGCGGGCGTAACGCCGCACACCGTCTGCTGGATGAGCCATTTTGACTATATTTCGAAGCTTGCGCCGGGCTTCCGCGCGGTTGCGACGACGGCAAACTGTCCCGTGGCAGCAGCGGAATGTCAGGAGAAAGGCCTCTACGCCATTCAGTTCCATCCGGAAGTGCTCCATACGGCGGAAGGCTCCAAGATGCTCTATAACTTTGTTAGAAATATTTGTGGCTGCGCGGGAACATGGAGAATGGATTCCTTCGTGGCAAGTACCATCGAAGAGATTCGTAAGAAGGTTGGAGGCGGCCGCGTTCTGCTTGCCCTTTCCGGCGGCGTGGATTCTTCCGTTGCGGCAGGACTTCTCTCCAGAGCCATTGGAAAACAGCTCACCTGCGTGTTTGTTGATCACGGCCTGCTCCGCAAGAACGAGGGAGACGAGGTGGAAAGCGTCTTTGGCGAAGGCGGACAGTTTGACTTGAATTTCGTGCGCGTGAATGCGCAGCACCGTTACTATGTAAAGCTTGCGGGCGTGACTGAGCCTGAGCGTAAGCGCAAGATCATCGGCGAGGAATTCATTCGCGTATTTGAGGAAGAGGCAAAGAAGATCGGTGCCGTGGACTTCCTTGCACAGGGAACCATTTATCCCGACGTGGTGGAGAGTGGCCTTGGCGGCGAGTCAGCCGTGATCAAGTCCCATCACAACGTGGGCGGACTTCCCGATTTTGTTGACTTTAAGGAGATCATCGAGCCCCTCCGGAGTCTTTTCAAGGATGAGGTACGGCAGGCAGGACTTGAGCTTGGCATTCCTGAAAAGCTGGTATTCCGTCAGCCCTTCCCCGGCCCCGGTCTTGGCGTTCGCATCATCGGCGACGTGACCGAGGAGAAGGTGAAGATCGTGCAGGACGCTGACGCCATCTACCGCGAGGAGCTGGAGGCGGCAGCAGACGCCTATAAGAAGGAGCACGGAGTGGAGGCACCTTGGATGCCAAACCAGTACTTTGCCGCCCTCACCAACATGCGTTCCGTTGGCGTTATGGGCGACGAGCGCACCTACGACTACGCCATTGCGCTTCGCGCCGTACAGACCATCGACTTCATGACTGCCGAGTGCTCCTGCCTTCCCTGGGAAGTTCTCCAGAAGTCCATGAGCCGCATCATCAATGAAGTCCGGGGCGTCAACCGCGTACTTTATGACATTAGTTCCAAACCCCCCGGAACCATCGAATTCGAATAGTACAAAAACAGTGGCGAGCCTTGAAATATAAGGCTCGCCATTTTTCATGTCAACAAAATGTCAACAAATTCTGTAATTTCTATTCTCTGGCAGAAAAACTTGATATGTCTTCTACGATGCGGAAATCAAAAAGTTTTATGTCATGTTTGAAATCTTCCTCGAACAATCCAATACTGTAATCATTTTTATTCTTTTCACGCTCAAATGACATGATGTGATTAATGGATGCTTGCATCCCCATCATGGGAGGATAATATAATGCATATGAGATGGTTGTTCCTTCTTCGCCAATGGACATATCCGTGGCAATATGCATGCCGTAGCTTTCTAATACACTTATGTCATGCAAAAACTCCGTAAAGCGATCCCTGACGGCATTATTTTCAGTTTGCAGCATGTCTGCCGTGCGGAATGATAATACTAATGCGCCGGCGCGGCTGTATCGACTGACGTTGTCGGTACGAGTTGAGACGCGTATGGTGATTCCCGACTGAATCATGGACCTCAAAAGGAACAGAAATTCGCTTAGTTTGGTGATTTTTGTCCTGGAAGAAGTGATGTTCTTTATCAGGGGATCATATGTTTTGCTGATTTCTTCCTCCAAGTTTGTCCAGTAACCTCTTAAGTCTCTGGGAAAGCGAGCCTTCCATTTCTCGTATAGGATATGAGCTTCTCCGACATTATCCATGTCTGAATTTGGCAGCTTTTGCTTTTGGGTATGCCACGCATATAAATAGCTGATTAGTAAAGCAATGTCTTTATTTGAATTGTTGAAGGTCAGGCTAGTCTTTTCCGTTGTTCTTTCTATTTTCATGTCGCAGATTTCTTCCAAGAGAAACAAGACTTGCATGACGTCTTCCGCTGATTGGATGTTAACGTCGGAGAGAGCCGAAGCATCTACGTCTAGTACTTCCATGAGTCTTCCGCGTATATCGTCCTTGGGCGCCATGAGGTTACTTTCATATTTTCTGATTCTGGAATCGGCAGTTGCTGATGAAAAACCGATCTTTTCACCCAGTTCTTTTTGCGTCAAGCCTTTTAATTGCCGATATTTTCGTATTTTCTCTCCTAATGTCATGGATTCGTCCTCCCTGTTGGTTCTCTTTTTCTTCCTGACACATTGAATGGCTTCACTTTATTTCAAGCGTATCACGTTTCTATCTGCGTCTATTGTAACACAACAGTCATAAAAATGGAAGAAAAAATGAATAAAATAGACATAAATTTATGACTAAACTATTGACAAGCATTAAAACATGTTGTAATATCAATTATACAGACATATAAATATGTCTAATTAAAACATGGCAGTCATGAAAGGGGGATGGAACATGAAAGAAGAAAAACAACCGTTGTTCGTAGGCGTTGACACTGTACAATTTGACCTTGGCGTTTCTCGCGCGAAGGCGTATGAAGTGATCAAGGAGCTTAACAGGGAGCTGAAGGCGGAGAATCCGAGGGCCATCGTGGTCGCCGGAAGGGTTAACCGCATCTGGTACGAGGAAGCGTGCCTGAAGGAAGGGTCGCACGCATAAGGGGGGATTGCATGGCAGTACTGAAGAATAAAACGGATCGGAACAATTTCCTGATCGTTTCCAAGATATTTCTTCAAGACACGAGCCTGTCACTTACGGAAAGGGGATTGCTTGCCACGATGCATTCCCTTCCGGATGACTGGAATTTTACCATTAAGGGAATGGAGAGCATTCTCCCAGATGGAGAGGAGAGAATCAGAAAGGCGCTCAATGGATTGATTTCCAGGGGATATGTTCAAAAAGAACAGGATAAGTCAGAGAGGGGAAGATTTGGTCAGAATTCGATCTGTATTTATGAAAAGCCGGTTCGGAAAGGACCGTTACTGGAAAAACCGGTAACGGAAAAAACGGTAACGGAAAACTCAGTGGCGGAAAACCCGATAACGGAAAACCCGATAACGGAAAACCCGTTGCCGGATATTGAGGCACAATACAGAAATAAAGAATTAAATACTAAAGAATTTAACAACGAATCATCCGTCAATCCATCTAATGACGAAGGATCGACGGAAGAGTACAGAAAACTTATCGCGGAGAACATAAAACTTGACTGGCTCCTGGATGCGGCAAGGCAGCGAAACGAAGACGAGGTACGCATGGTCAGGGAGGTCTATGAGGTCATATGTGACATGGTTTGTTATCCGCATAAGGACGTGGAGATCAAGGGGACGAGGTATCCTTGGTCTGCCGTAAGGGAACGGTTCCTTAAGCTGGAATATGACCACGTGGCGAGCGTTCTTAACAGAATCATGGATGCAGACCTTAACATAAAAAACATGTCGGCATACCTGATCTCGACGCTATACACGGAAAGCATGACGGGAACCTTGGAGATACAGTCAAGCATTCATGACGAGTATCTGAAAGAGTTGCGTGGACATCCGTATTAGGCAGAAGGGAGGAAGAAAAGAATGGCAGTGTACAAGGATAACTGGAACGGATACAAGGGTGGCACCTGGCGCGTGACCTGTCGATTCAAAAACTGGAAAGGGGAAACGGAGAGGATCGACAAAAGGGGCTTTGCCACGAAAAAGGAAGCACAGGAATTTGAGCGCGAGTTCATGGCCAAGAAGCGAATGGACGTCAACATGAGTTTTGAATCCTACATGGACATCTATTTGAGTGACGTGAGGCCGCAATTAAAGAAGACTACCATGGCGACCAAGGAAAACATCATAGAGCATCACATAAAGCCTTATTTCGCCAATAAAGCGCTTTCAGAGATCACGGCAACGGACATTCTGCAATGGCAAAACGAAATGCTTAGCGAGCGTGACGAGCAGGGAAAGGGATACTCGCCCACATATCTTAGAACGGTGGAAAATCAGATATCAGCAGCCTTTAACCATGCGGTCAGGTATTACGGGCTTTCCAAAAATCCGTGTCACGCGAACAAAAGACTTGGAAAATCGAAGGGAAAGGAAATGCTTTTCTGGACAAAGGAAGAATACCTTAAGTTTTCCGAGAGAATGAAGTGTAAACCCGTTTCCTATTACGCATTCCAGATACTTTACTGGACGGGAATCCGATGCGGGGAGCTGCTGGCGCTTACTAGAAGCGATTTTGATTTTGATAAAAGAATGCTCCGCATCAATAAGAATTATCAGGTCGTTAAAGGGGTGGAATACATAACCACACCAAAGACGGAGAAGAGCATTCGAACGATAGACATTCCAGATTTTTTATGCGAGGAAATGCAGGACTACTTTGACTCGCTTTACAAGCTGGATGACAATACACGCATCTTCCCGATCACGAAATCCTATCTTCACCATGAAATGAATCGAGGGTCCAAGGAAGCGGGCGTAAAGAGAATCAGAATTCATGACCTTCGCCATTCCAGCTGTGCGCTTTTGATTGAGCTTGGATATTCGCCGATCCAGATTGCCGACAGGCTGGGGCATGAGAGCGTGGCGATCACGGAAAGGTATTCACATCTTTATCCGTCCGTTCAGAAACAGATGGCACAGAAATTAAATGAAGTGTTCAAGCAAAGGGGGAATGAAGAAAGTGAGTGACAAGATCTACAGGAGAAAAACGCAGGCAGGTAAAACGGAAAAAAAGAAAAGAAAGAATTCTAACAGGGAGAGAAGCTCCTATGTAAACTTTCACGTCAAAACGTCGGAAAGAAAGCTGATAGAGGCGCGCATCGCGCTTACCGGATTGCCCAAGGGACTGTTTTATCTCGAAAGCTGTCTTTATCAGAAGATACTGGTAAAAGGAAACGTAAAAACATTCGATCAGATCAGGAATCGCATGGAAGAAATTGCGTCCCTGATCGAAAGAAATCCAAGGCTGGAGGAGCTGGAACCGGAAAGGATTACGGAGATAAGAACGATCCTGGAAATCCTTGATCGTTTATACGGAAGGGGGAAAAACAATGGCACAGAAAACTTATGACGAGAGGCTGGAGGAGATTGTCAGAAGGCAGGAACAACTGAAGGCGCAGGAGCGTGAAATGAGGAAAAAACACGCGGAGGAAGAGCGCAGAAAGAGAACGCGAAGGCTCATAGAGTTGGGCGGAATCGTCGAGTCCGTTCTTGGCAGGGACACCACGGAGGAAGACAAAATGCGGCTGCTGAATTTTCTGAAAAGGCAGGAGGCAAACGGAAGATTTTTCACGAAGGCCATGAACGCGGGCAGGGGAGAAAGCGAGGAAGCGGAAGCAGTTAATGAAAGTTAGCCGTTCCCTTAACTTGTTAAGGGCGCACTTATATATGGGCGGAGCCCATATATACCACTTCGCTGCGCTTCGTTAGTGCGCTCTCCGAGGGGCGGGGCCAAGGCCCCTGCACCCCCGTTCGGGCCTGCCAGTCAAATCGGATTGCCTCGTAAGGGGGCAGCTCCGGTTTGACCGGCATTCATGCAGGCAAAGGAATAAGTGAGCGCAGCGTTGCATGCAAGGGACAAAAAGCAGGGAAGGAGAAAGCAAGTTTGGCAATTTATCATTGCTCCATCAAGATCATAGGGAGAAGCGGGGGACGGTCGGCGGTTGCGTCCTCCGCATACCGGTCCGGCGAGATACTTTACAACGAGGAGACGGGGATCACGCATGACTTCACCAGGAAGCACGGGGTGATCTTTTCGGAAGTCATCCTGCCGGAAAACGTTCCAAAGGCATACGCGGACCGTGAGATCCTCTGGAACGAGGTGCAGAAAATTGAAAAGAGGTCCGATGCACAGCTTGCCAGGGAAGTGGAGGTCGCGCTTCCCGCGGAGATGACGAGGGACCAGCAGATCGAGTGCGTGCGGTCCTACGTGAAGGAGAACTTCACTTCCAGGGGCATGATTGCGGACTGGGCGCTGCACGACAAGGAGGACGGAAATCCGCACGCGCACGTCATGCTGAGCGTCAGGGGGATGGACGAAAACGAGAAGTGGCTCTCGAAGCAAAAGTCTGTTTACGCCAACGCCAGGGACGATCAGGGAAGGCCGATTTACAATCCCGACCTCCCTTCCTATGACGCGGGTGATAAGGAGAACACCGCCCGGTACAGAATTCCCGTCCTGGACAAGGACGGAAATCAAAAGACGAGGGTACGCGAAGGCAAGGGGACGGAATACCTCTGGGAACGGATATCGGTGCCCGCGAATGACTGGAATGACAGGGCAAGGGCGGAAGAATGGAGAAGGTCATGGGCGGAATGCTGCAACCGTTATTTGCCGCAGGAAGCGCGCATAGACCACAGGTCATACAAGAGGCAGGGGATTGAACAGGAGCCGACCATACACGAAGGCGTGGCGGCCAGGCAGATGGAAAAGAGGGGAATCACTTCTGACCGCTGCCAGACGAACAGGGAGATCAGGGAATGGAACGCGGTGCTTAAGAAAATCAGACGGACCGCGAACGAAATCACGGCGTACGTTATGGAGAAAGCGAGGGGAATCATTGGACGACTTGAGAAACTTAGAGGAAGTGATCGAGGTATTGAACGCGCAGGACGAGATGCTTGGTCTTTTGGAGACCCAGCAGGAAGAGATCGAAGCGCTGACCAGGGAGAACGAGAGCCTGAAGGAGAGGCTGGACGAATCCATGCAATTATGCGAGACGCTGACCGGTCAGCTGAAGAAATCGAAGAACGTCTTGCGGAAACAGTCGGAACAGATCACGAAATTGAAGGAACAGAACAAAGAATTAGCGAGCTTAAGAAACTGAAGGTAAGGAAGGAGATGGAGAGGGACGAGCGAATACGAAGGCTTAAACAGAGACGGGACGGACGAATTGCTGACCATGTTGGAGGAACAGGCGGACGAGCTCGACAGGCTGACGGAAGAGAATCGGATGCTCAGGCAGTCGGCGAGCGAGACGCTGAAATGGAAACAAAAAGCATCCGAGCTTACCTCCGAGATTTCGTGGATCAGAAAAGACGCGAAAGTGAAGCTGGAGCGGGAACGGTCAGAGAACAAGAACCTGGAAACGTCAGTCAAGACGTTGCGACGGGTATTGGACGAACGCGAGGAGAAGATCAGGGCGCTGACAGACGAGATCAGGAATACCGAGGACCGAGTCTCAGCCTGTAGGTGGTGGATGGGATTCCTGATCCTGGAGACTGCACTGGTGACCTACTTTGCGGAACCATTGTCAGTGCTTCCGATTCCTTTGTGGGGAGTTCACGCGGGGACACTGATAGGATGGATCGGAATTCGTTTTTTTCTTCGAAGAGATCAAGAAAAATAGGTATCAGCAGGGTAAAAAGGGATGCTTCATAAATTATTTATTAAAATTTTGGAGCATTTTGAAAATACTTTTTTCAAAAGATGAAGAGTCTAAAGATCTAGGCTCTTCATCTTATTCTACCTAAGCTTCGGTTCCTTCGTATGTCTATGCTGCGTAGATGGATTAAAAGAAATAGCAGTTTTCATCCCCGATGATTCCTGCAATAATATCTTTGATTTCCTGCCCGTGTGGCGGAGGTTCAATGGAACCGCTGATGATCCGCAAACATTTTCCCTTTGTACAGATTTTAAACTGCCAACGCGTGTTATCGCCAGGGCTGGCAGTATAGTCGTCACAGTCCCACTCTTCAAGGCATTTATATAGAATATCAAACAATTCTTTTTTCTTTTGCTCTGGCAAGGGCCAAATCCTGCCTCCGAGCAGATTGTCTCCGTTATAGTGCGTTATTTCAATCAGTTTCGGCAGAATTCGCGTTTTCACGTTCAAAACATCGTCATACGTCTCCCAAAGAATTGTGCAGCTACTGATATGTTCCGGCTTTTCTTGCGATTTGCTCATGTGACAGTCCTTTCCCTTTATCCCCGCGAGCAATGAGTTAATCATGTCTGCATGTCATTTGACGAATGCCGCGGGGGTACGTGATTTTGATTGCTTGTCAATAAAATTGCCCTTTTTTGGATTTACAAGTATAATACCATATGTTGCTGCCATTTGTGAACAATGGAATATTTTGAACATTTTTTAATCTTTATGCGTACTAGTTGTAACACTTTTTTTGTTGACGTGTCTAATTTTATAGGAAGGAGGGATGCCACGTGAATTTAGACGAAATGTATCGTGAAAATGCGAAGACGGTATATCATTTTATCTATGCGAAATGTCAGGATCCGGAACTGGCACAGGACATCACGCAGACCACCTTCATGAAGGCAATTACGCAGATAGATGATTTTCGGGGACAATGCAGGCTGTCGTCATGGCTTTGTCAGATTGCCAGAAATGTGTGGTTAAATGACCGCAGAAAGAATGGAAGGATGACATCCCTTGAGGCTTACATGGAGGAGCGCGGGGAGGGAGTTTTGCGGGAGGATGACCAGATCCTTGAAGGCATTATTCAAAGACAGGAAAGCGAGAAACTTAAAAAGGCGGTTTACAAGCTTGAGGAACCGTTTTGTGAAGTGATGAGCATGCGGCTCTATGGCGAATGTTCCTTTGAAGAAATCGGACAGGCGTTTGGAAGAAGTGCAACTTGGGCGCGCGTCACGTTTTATCGGGCGAAGGAGCAGGTAACGCGAAGCGTGCGGGAAGGAGGAAACTTATGAAATGTGACGTGTTTGGGGATTTGCTTCCCATGTATGTGGAAGGGCTGTGCAGTAATGCAACAGTGGAAGAAATGAAGGTTCATGCGTTGGAGTGTGATGCCTGTCGTGAGAAAATGCGGCGCCTGAAGGCTGGTCAGGATAACGCATGTCGCGAAGAAGGATGGGATAAGCAGGTAGAACCGTTGAAAAAGGTGAGAACCAGGATGAAACGAAAAACCATGCTTTTGATCCTACTTGGCGGTATTCTGACGTGCATGCTGATTGTAACGGGCATTTTGACATGGGGACAGTTGTTTCACAAGAGCGTCAGTTTTGAAACGGTGTATGACGGCATGCGGTTTGAAAGGATCGGAAGGGAATTTGCAAAAGGAAATCTTGAACCTTTATACCAAGAACTTTGGGATCCCTATTTCGAGGTCAGTGACCGAATGCTGATCATTCAGCAGGCCTATCCGAATGCAGAGCAGTACCGCACGGAAATGCTTGGAGCAATGGAAGGAAAATGGCAGGAATTATTTCAAGGAAAACATCTGAAATATCGGGGAATTTATTCCATCGGATATGACCGTGAAAATGGCTCTGAGGGTGTGCTGAAACTGTCGCTCCATTTCACCGGCGATGGGGGAATGGAATACTATGTCGCCTTGCAGAAGGAGGGGGACGGGAAGTTCCGCATATGGGACTTTTGGGGGAAGCCGGAGGCAACCTATTCGAGGCAACCGTCAACCGAGGACAAGGCTTCAACAAACGCAGACAGGATCACGTCAACCACAGACGAGGCTCAAACGACCGACAATTCAATTTCGAAGGAAGGGGGTGCTGCAACCAATGTCTATGCGACGGTATTTGCATGCATTTCTAACTATGATCAGGATGAAAACGAAATCGTGAGACAATGGATTCGCATAAAGGGTGAAAAGGCGCTTCAGGGTGATGACCAGCTCGCGAGAGATGGAAAACAGTGCAGCATAATCCTGTCGGAGGCGGAAGCTTCCGGAAAGGAAGACGGGTTTTCAAAGAGCGTGGAGGAGTACCTGCAAAGCATTATGGAGGCAGGCTATTATCCGACCGATCTTGCCACGCGCGCGGTGGGATATGACACGGAGAGAAAACTCTACCTTTACAGGATGACGCTGGAAATTACGGGAAAAGAGAAAGGAGATCGTGTATTGGTTATGTTTGACTGCTACCGGCAGGCTGGGTATTACTTGTTCAAGCCAGGTACGGTATGCGTTTACGGAGAAGGCAATGAGGAGAACGTGAGGGAGTTGCTGGGGAAATTATTCGAGACGTAAAAATGTTTAGCCATACTTAAGGTCCCTTAACGAATGCTCTCTTTTCATTTTCTCGTAAACATCCTATAGTAAGGATAGGCGCCGTAATACAAGATGAGAAAAAGGAGAAAGGGAGCATCATGAAAACCATAAATAATCTTGGCAATAACATTGTAAAGCTTCGTAAGGTAGCAGGCATAACCCAGGAACGACTGGCAGAGCAGGTAGGTGTTTCCGTGTCTGCCATCTCACAATGGGAAAGCGGAAGAACCATGCCTGATATCTGCACCATTCCTATTCTTTGCCACGTATTGAACGTTTCGTCCGATGAATTGCTTGAAATCAATCGTGAAAAGGATGACGCGGAGATTAAGAGAATGGATGACGAAGCAAATCGCTTGATGCAACGCGCGCACTATTCGGAGGCGGAAGGATTGCTTACGGAAGCTCTTGGACGATTCCCTGGAAGCTATGAGCTTATGTCAACTATGATGTATCTCTGTTATAACATAGGCACGGCGAACCACTGCAAGGGTGCTCAAGAGTCAAAGGAAGAAGACGGTCAGCATTGCGAAACTCAGGACGAATCATACAGAAAAAAGTACCTTCAAAAGTGCATTGAGCTGGCACAAAAGATTCTAAGCGGATGCAGGGATTCCTTAATTGTCAACGGTGCAAGGCAAATGCTGTGTTATTCCTATGACATCTTAGGGGAAACGGAAAAAGCAATCGCAATCGCGCGGGAAATGCCCAGCATGGTGGTCAGCAGGGAAACCATGCTATCCATTGTTGGCAAGGGTCATGACAGATATGAGAGCAGGCAGAGGGAAATGCTGTTACATGTGCAAATGCTGTGCAACATGTTGGACTGCAACGTAAAATTTGAGGATGGCAGCTTTGCATATACACGGGAGGAGGAAGCGGCCTTGGCACAGAAGGTCATCGACCTGTTGCACGTTCTGTTTGAAGACGGGGACTTTCTTTTCTTTCAGCATGCCTTAATGCGCGCCCATTATCATGTTGCCAGCATTGCGGCACGTTATGAAAAAGATTGCGAGAAAACATTATTTCACTTAAAGGAGGCAGCCGATCATGGGGAGGCATTTCTTAAAAATGTAGAAGGGAAAATGTATACTTCCTTGTTCCTTCGGGGACGGGAATACAATGGGTTTAGTGTCAATGACAAAAATAACGCCACGGCATGGCTGCTTGAATTTTTGAAAGAGAACTGCTTTGATTTTGTGCGACAGGATCCGAGATTTATAGCCCTTGAAAACCGTCTTCAAAAGACGGCAGGGACATGGTAATGAACGAGGAGCATTGACTCATGTAAAGGTCAATGCTCTTTTCTGATCATGAGAGTTAAATTATTTTCAAACTGCGCTATTGTATGGAAGAGCTGACCAGGGGTAAAATGGAGCAAAAGATATATGACTTGGGAGGGACGTATGATATATTTGGGAAGCATCATCAGGGAATACAGAATGAAAAAAAGTCTTACGCAAGAACAGCTAGGGCAGGAACTGGGCGTGTCGACGCAATGCGTTAGCAGATGGGAAAACGGCGTGACCCTACCGGATGTTATGACATTACCCGTAATCGCCGACTTTTTTGATATTACGATTGATCAGTTGATGGGACGGACAAGGGAATGCTCAGCAGAAGAGAGGGAAGCGTTTTTCTCCGATGTCCGGCAGCTATCGGTTGGCGAAAGAATAGAAAGACTTCGTGAGGCGTTGCAGTCGTATCCGCAGGACATTTATTTCATGTTTAGTCTTGCCAATAACCTAAATCAGATGGTAAAAACACAAAGCACTCGAGATGAAAAAATGGAAGTGGAAATTGATGTTTTGTGTCATAAGCTGCTTTGCTCAAACAACCCTGGAATGCAATGCGGGGCCTTGTATTTATTGGCTTTGATGGCGGATCGGCATGGGGACAAGGAAACTGCCATGAAGTACGTGAGCGAGCTTCCGTCCATGTACGTGGGAAGGGAGATCATGGAGGAGAGAATCTTGAACGGCATAAGTTCCAGACAGGCCATAAAGAAATTGCTCGGTATTTCGGCATAAAAAAAGATAAAAAATCACCTATCCTTAAAGCAAAAATACACACTTAAAGAGCGTAATTGCAATTACGTTCACGGGAAAGGAGGGGAGCGCATGGATCAAAATGAAATACTAAGATATGTCGAGCCTATATTGCGTTTCTGCAAAAGATGCTTAAGCAACAGTCATGATGCCTTTGACTGACGGGGTATTCTGCATGCTGGGAGATTGCCCCAGGAGTATTTGATGGAAAGTAAAATTTTTATAAATTTTAAATGCCTGTGTTGATGGAAATGAATTATTATGATATGATTAACATACAATAAAGATTGTAACTAGTTACAATCTTGGTCTGGGCGCAAGCTCTTTGGACCACCGAAGGCGGGAAGAATTTCCCGCCATTTCTAATATTTGAGGGATTACGTGCATATGAAGGAATTAAGTGTCTTTATAGACGAATCGGGAGATTTTGGAGAGGCAACTGAATATCCGGCATATTATCTGGTAACTTTTGTCTTCCATGATCAGAGCAATTCCATTCATCAACAAGTTGCAAAATTGGAAGAGAGCATAAAGAATTCAGGTTTTGACATAGAGTATATCCATACGGGACCAGTTATCCGCAGGGAAGATGTGTTTGAGGGATTTACCATAGACGAA
>JAEEGL016138302.1_pt1 | contig 52471 bp, 38 predicted proteins | sample 9134231 | NCBI WGS metagenome assembly JAEEGL01 (sample SAMN16246548, study PRJNA631951) | gut metagenome | biome: gut microbiome; feature: rumen; material: fiber-attached | host: Bos | place: Iran: Karaj | collected 2018-10
ATCTTGTACATCATTGCATCCATTTCGGCAAAACTCATAACGCCGGTAACTACGTTTGAACGGATCATGAAAGGCGGAACACAATAGGTAAATCCTCTGTCGATCATGAAATCTCTTGCATAAGAGATAACTGCGGAATGAAGCCTTGCGATATCACCCATGAGATAATAGAATCCGTTTCCGGCAACCTTTCCGGCTGCATCGATATCGATACCGTTAAACTTCTCCATGATCTCGGTATGATAAGGAATCTCGAAATCCGGAACAACGGGCTCACCGTATTTCTTTACTTCAACATTTTCGGAATCATCTTTACCGATGGGAACCGAAGGATCGATGATGTTTGGAATTATCATCATGATCTTTGTTGTTTTTTCTTCATATTCCTTCTGTAATTCGTCAAGCTCCGCAAGCTTGGCAGCATCTCTTGCAACTTCGGCCTTCTTTTCCTCGGCTTCTTCTTTTTTGCCCTGTGCCATCAAAGCACCGATCTCTTTTGAGATCTTGTTCTTCTGAGCCTTGATATTGTCGGCTTCCATCTGAGTCTTTCTTCTTAATTCGTCAAGTTCGATGACCTGATCTACGAGGGGAAGCTTGTCATCCTGGAATTTTTTACGGATGTTTTCCTTTACTGCTTCCGGATTTTCACGCAAAAACTTAATGTCTATCATTTTCTGATGTCCTTTCGCTACATGATTACTTTTTCTATGTATGCGGTCCTCTCATCAAGAAGATCGTATATTTTCTCATCGTCAACGGTCCGACCGTCTTTATCTTTGACTATTCTTAATACGGGCCTTTCGGGGAACTGTTTGTTTTGCTTAACAACAACACCGATCTCTCCCGTGTTTAACAATACAAGGCTTCCCGCAGGATAAACCGCGGTGAAATCAAGAAGTACATCGACGATCTCATCGGAAAACTTGGTTCCGCGGAAGATCTTCAAATATTCAACTGCTTCGTAAACACGGCTTCTCGTACATCCGATACCGCAGATCATTTCATCAAATGCATCCGCAACCTCGATGATCTGGGAACATATGCCGGGACTTTTTACATGCAATGGATATCCGGATCCGTCAAGCCTTTCATGATGCTGCAATATCATCAATTTGCTTTCTTTGGAGATCCAGGTCTCATCTTCGAGGGCTGAAAATGCATAGGCGGGATGCTTTCTGTATTCGATAAGCTCCCTTTCACTCAGATCCTCGATCATCTGATTATCATACTTGAAGTCAAGATATCTTAATCCAATATCGTGGAAAAGGCAAGCCACTCCGATATTATGCATTTCCGTTTTGTCGCGCTTAAGCTTTGCGGCCATAAGGATCGCAATGGCGCAGACACTTATGGAATGCTCGTAAATATCGGCACTTCTTTCCTTTATGTCATAGATCTGTTCGATCACTTCATTATTATCGAGAATACTTGAAATGATCCTGTCGGCGGTTTTGCTCAATTCCTCGAGCTCGGCAGTATTTGAATATACATGGCGCTCTATAACGGAACGAACCTTTTCCTTAAACAGATCCTCAACATCATCTTTTAAGATCTGAACTTCTTCGGGTTTTAATTTTGTATCGTCGATCAATACCTCTGTTATTCCAAGCTGCTCAAGCTTTGCCACATATTCCGGCTTTAAGACCGTTCCTGCCGCAAGAAGCTCTCTGTAGTCGGAAGTCATTGCAGGTCTTGCAAGTTTTTCGTATCCGACGATATCTGATAGTTTACATAATTTCACGATAAATCCTTTTAACCTTTCCCCATGGCCTTATCAAGTGCCTGTTGTTCTTCCGGTCCCAGTGTGGTGTCACACTCACCCTTTGTAATTTCCTTGGAATAAGTATAGCAACCTTCGTTTGCATGAACCGATGTGATGATGAAACCATCATTCTTTTCATTCAACAAAGCCAGGGAAAAGCTGAATTTTCCGCCCATCTGCGAGAAGGCGTCATATCTTATAAGACCGATCTTCTGAAAGGTTGACTCAAGGACTTTATAGATGAACTTGATGTCTCTCTTGTTCTTGTCGGTCTGATCTTTTATTGCTTTATTCTGTTCGAACATGGTTCCGATCTCTTCTTCGAGACTCTTTGCATTTCGTCCCTGAGAGAACTTTTCGAACCTTTTTCGAAGTTTACATAACTTAACTGTTGTTACTATAAGTACGATGATCGAAATTAACAGCAAAACAGCCATTACAAAGATCACTATACCGAAATCGACATTTCCCATTCCCAAGTTATTTAAAAACCTGCTGTTCATTATCATATTCCCCTTATGATCATTTGAGAAGTGCCTTGATACGGTCAAGATCGTCATTTGAATAAAATTCTATCTCGATCTTTCCCGATCCGTCACCTTTTCCCGTAACAACAACCTTTGTTCCGAGACTTGCTTTCATTTTTTCTGCGATATCCTTATAGAAAATGTCCAGTTCAGCGGGAAGCTCCTTTTTCACCGGTTTTGTGTTGGATCCTTCCTTAACCAGCTTCTCTATATCTCTTACGGAAAGCTTGTCCTTAATAACTCTCTCCGCAAGGGCAAACTGTTTATCCTCATCATCTATCGCAAGTAAAGCTCTGGCATGACCTTCCGAGATCTGCTTCTCAATAACGAGATTTCTTACCTTTTCTCCAAGCTTTAACAGTCTTAAGGAGTTAGTGATGGTGGTACGGTTCTTTGAAACCTTTTTTGCCACCTCATCCTGCTTAAGACCGAACTTATCCATGAGACTCTTGTAAGCAAGAGCTTCTTCAATGGCATTTAAGTCTTCTCTTTGTATATTTTCTATAAGTGAGATCTCTACTATCTCCTGTTCGGAGAATTTTCTGATTACAACCGGAACTTCCTTAAGACCGGCAAGCTTTGCGGCTCTCCATCTTCTTTCTCCGGCTACTATCTCGTAGTGATCGTCACGATCCTGAACAAGGATTGGCTCGATAAGACCATGCTGTTTAATGGAATCGGCAAGTTCTTCCAGTTTTTCCCTGTTAAATTCCTTACGGGGCTGTTCTCTGTTTGGATTGATGAGATTGATATCAACCGTTGATTCCGCACTTCCGCTCTTTTGTGCAACTTCCTTTATTATCTTGTCTTCTCCGATGGAAGCAGGAATAAGTGAATCAAGCCCTCTTCCGAGACCTCTGCTCTTTGGTGCCATGGTCTGCCTTCCTTTCCTTATTATTTCCTGTTATTCTTTATGATCTCTCTTGCAAGAGATTCGTAAGCCTTTGCTCCCGTTGACGTGGGATCGTATTCGTTAATGGGCATTCCCTGGCTGGGAGCCTCCGCAAGTCTTACGTTTGTGGGGATTATGGAATTAAAGATGGTATATCCCCTGAGTTTCTGCTTAACGTCAGCCACAACTTCTTCGCTGAGCTTTGTCCTTGCATCATACATGGTAAAGAAGACACCTTCCATGTCAATGTCATGATTAAGGCGTTCTTTTACCAGATTTACCGTATTTATCAGTGAAGTAAGACCTTCAAGGGCGAAATACTCACACTGGATCGGAACAAGAACGGAATTTGAAGCTGATAAAGCATTAACCGTAAGAGTACTTAAAGAAGGAGGACAGTCAATGATGATGAAATCATATTTGTCCCTTACCCAGTCAAGTGCTTTCTTTAATATAAACTGATTGTTGGGCTCCTGAAGTATCTCTATCTCAGCAGCCGCAAGATTTACGTTTGCAGGTATCAGATCAAGGTTTTTGCATACGTTTTTGATTATGCATTCTTCGGTTGAGCTGTCACCTATCATCAATTCATATAATGTATCTTCAAGAGTATTCTTTTCTACGCCAAGTCCGCTGGTAGTATTTCCCTGGGGATCGGCGTCAACAACCAATACTTTTTTTCCCGTTGCTGCAATGGCAGCGGAAAGATTTATAGAGGATGTGGTCTTGCCGACTCCACCCTTCTGATTTGTAATTGAAATGATCTTTCCCATATTGTTATATTTCTTTCCTTTTCCTAAACACTATATCACTTATCTTCCCCTCATTCTATAGGGAATGTTTCACGAATGGCGTTTTTTTGATGTTTCACGGCCCTTTTCACAAGATTTAGGGGTTTAAATGTTTCACGTGAAACATATTTTGGGGTTTTCGCACAAGATATTGTGATGTTTCACGTGAAACAATCAAACATTTACCAGATTGTTCCTTATTGCGAAAACCGCAGCCTGTGTACGATCCTTAACACCGATCTTCTTAAACAAATTGGTAATATGGTTCTTAACCGTACGCTCGCTTATATCAAGATCTGCACCTATATCGGCATTGCTCTTGCCCTCGGCAATGCTGATAAGGATCTGCTTTTCTCTCTTGGTAAGCTCTCTCACCATATCATACTCGGTATCTTTCTGAATAAGTCTTGCATTCAGAGAAGGGATAAGATCAGACTGGATATATCTTTCTCCGCGATAAACCGCTTTAATAGCCTTGATAAGTTCTGTGGAATCGGCTTCTTTTAAAATGTATCCGTCCGCATTGTTATCAAGGGATTCCATAAGATACTCCGTTTCATTATGAACAGTAAGCATCAATATCTTGGATCTGCGTGATTTCTTCTTAAGTTCTTTTAAAACACGTATTCCGGTCATGTCGGGAAGATTGATGTCAAGAAGAACGATATCCGGCTTTACTTCCGGGAACTTCTCGATACATTCAGTTCCGCAGGCTGCCTGATCAACAACAGTTATCTCAGGATCAAATTCTATCAGCTGCTTGATTCCCTCTCTCAACATTTTATGATCGTCAGTGATCATTACCTTAATGCTCATTAAATCCCTTTCCCTCAGTTATCGGAATATCCACCGATACCTGTGTACCCTTATCTTCTGAACTTTCGATCTTCACAAATCCCTTAAGAATATCAACCCTCTCTTTAAGTATCTTAAGACCGAAATGGTCGTTAAGAGTTCCCTCGGGATTGGACATACCCACTCCGTTATCCGAAACGTAAATATGAATTCCGGATTCATTTCTTGAAATTACGACATAGAGCTTTGTTCCACGTGAATGCTTGATGGCATTTATCATCAGTTCCTGTGTAACCCTGAATACGGTGATAAGATAGATATTGTCTATATTATCAAGCTCATCGATATCGTAATTGAACTCCATGCTTGTTCTTGTCCGATAGTTATTGATCTGGTTTTCAAGAGTTCTCTTGAAACCGAAATCGTCAAACTGCATGGGACGAAGATCAAATATGGTGGAACGGATATCGTCTATTGTATCCTTGACGAGCTTTCTGTTTGATTCGATCTCCAACTTTGCTCTGATCGGGTCGTAATCAATGAACTTTGCGGAAAGCTCGAGATTGTGCATTACCAAAGAAAGATTCTGTAAAACTGTATCATGAAGATCTGCTGCGATCCTCTGACGGTCATCTTCCTGTAATTCAAGAAGCTTTGACTTTCCTCCGGCAGACATGATGGCCGCTTCATCAACAGTGGCACCGATCTGTGCAGGATCGAGATCATTTAACGAATCAAGCTTCTTTGTTACATTTGAAAGCTTTTTATATAAATTTCTTACTTCTTCTTCTAATGTTGCGATCTCCGCCTTTTTCTCCTCAACCTGTCCTTTGTAGACACTGCTGGCGCGTCTTGGCGAAAAAACATTGTAGTCATTATCATCCTTACGTGTTAAGGATTCGATAAAATCCTTACACTGTCGGATCTCTGTTTCGGCTTCAATAATCTGCTCCTGAAGTACCTTTTTATCTTCAAGAAATGATCTGCGAAGCTCCGCTATGATATTTTTAGAACGTTCTTCAGACATAAGTTCTCCAATTCGGAATTATTATAAAGGCTGCTTTGAAGGTGTCCCCGCCTTTCTGGGATACTTTGAAGGAGTTTCTTTTTCCTTCTTAACCTGAATTATTGTCCTTCCCAGATCAGTTGAAGGAAGAACAAAACTCTTTGTCATGATTACCTTACCGCCCAATACTTTTAAAGCATTCTCCGAATCCTTTAATTCGTCCAATGCCTTTTCCGATTTCATCGCAATAAAAACACCGTCCTTCTTTACAAAAGGAAGACAGTACTCCGATAATACCGGCAGAGCAGCAACGGCCCGTGCTATTGCAATTCCAAATTTTTCCCTGTATTCCGGATTTCGTGCCAGATCTTCAACTCTGCCATGAACAGCCGAAATATTCTGAAGACAGAGCTTATCGATAACTTCATTTAAAAATCTGATCCTCTTATCCAAAGAATCAAATAAAGTCACTGAAAGCTCAGGAAAAAGAATTTTAAGAGGGATTCCCGGAAAACCTGCGCCTGTACCGATGTCCGCAAGTGTTTCACGTGAAAAAGATGCCTCAAACCCACTAAAACCATCATAACACAAAATCACGCTTAAACTGTCAATAAAATGTTTTTTTACCACATCTTCCCATTCGGTGATTGCGGTAAGGTTCATTTTATTATTCCATTCTATCAGAAGATCATAATAATCACAAAACTGACACAACTGTCGTTTTGTGAGCTCTATTCCCATTTCTCCGGCTAATTTTTCAAATAGGGCAGTATCCAAAATCATTCCTCTTCCTTTTTACCATGATTCTTCTGTGTAAGATAGATCAAAAGAACAGATATATCCGCAGGATTTATCCCCGAAATCCTGAAAGCCTGACCCACAGAAGCGGGACGAAACTCTTTAAATCTCTGCCTTGCCTCAATTCTTAAGCTTGAAACATCGTCATAATCTATATCATCGGGGATAAGACGCTTTTCCATTTTCTTAAAACGTCTTACCTGTTCTTTCTGTCTTTCGATATATCCTTCATATTTGATGGAAATAACAACCTGTTCGATCACATCCGAAGAAAGCTTTGGCCTTTCCGGATCGATCTCTTTAAGCATTTCATAAGTAAGCTCCGGTCTGCACAAAAGATCAGCCAAAGATACACCGGTATGGAGCTCTGTAGAATCATGCTTTTTCAAAAATTCAGTGATATTTTTACCGGCACCGACAGTGATTCCTTTAAGCCTTTCGATCTCGGCAGCGATTTCTTCTTCCTTGCGCTTTGTACGTGCGTAATCTTCATCGGAAACAAGACCCACTTCATGGCCGATCTCTCTTAAACGAAGATCCGCATTGTCCTGACGAAGAAGAAGACGATATTCCGCCCTTGAAGTCATCATTCTGTAAGGTTCGCGGTTTTCCTTTGTAACAAGATCATCGATCAGAACTCCGATATAAGCCTGGGAACGATCAAGAATGACCGGATCTTTTCCCTGCAATTTTCTGGAAGCATTGATACCTGCGATGATTCCCTGAGCGGCAGCTTCTTCATAACCTGATGATCCGTTAAACTGGCCTGCGCAGAAAAGACCTTTGATGGCCTTTGTTTCCAGACTTGCCAAAAGCTGATTGGGTTCAAGACAATCATACTCTATGGCATATGCATTCCTTACGATCTTACAGTTTTCAAGACCCGGAACCGTTCTGTACATCTTAAGCTGAACATCTTCGGGTAAAGAAGAAGACATTCCGCCCACATACATTTCGTTTGTATAAAGACCTTCGGGCTCTATAAATACCTGATGTCTTTCTTTTTCCGCAAATTTGACTACTTTATCTTCAATGGAAGGACAGTATCTCGGGCCTGTACCTTCGATGATCCCCGCATAAATGGGAGATCTGTCGAGATTTGCACGGATTATCTCGTGAGTTTTTTCATTTGTATATGTAAGCCAGCATGAAACCTGATCCTTCTGTATGGATTCGGGATCGGTGGAAAAAGAAAAAGGAATTATCCTTTCATCACCGAACTGCTCCTCCATTTTTGAAAAATCAATACTTCTTTTATCCATTCTGGCGGGAGTGCCTGTCTTAAAACGTCTTAATGCGATCCCGTTTTCCCTGAGGGATTCGGAAAGAGAATTTGCGGCCTGAAGTCCGGAAGGTCCGGTATATGTGATGGATTCACCGCAAAGACATCTTGCCTTTAAATAAGTTCCGGTACAAAGGATCACCGCTTTACACATATAAGTGGTTCCGGTATTTGTAACAACACCGGTAACTTTTGAATCCTCGGTAAGAAGCTTGCATACCTCAGCCTGCTTAACAGTAAGATGATCCGTATTTTCAAGGATCCTCCTCATGGAACGGGAATACTCGGATTTATCGGCCTGGGCTCTTAAAGAATGAACCGCGGGACCTTTTGAAACATTCAGCATTTTTGACTGAATAAAGGTCTTATCGATATTTTTACCCATTTCACCGCCGAGAGCATCAACTTCCCTTACAAGATGACCCTTTGAAGATCCTCCGATATTTGGATTACAGGGCATAAGTGCGATACTGTCGATGCTTACCGTAAAAATAACGGTTTCGAAACCAAGACGTGCACAGGCCAAAGCCGCTTCACATCCGGCATGACCTGCACCGACTACACAGATATCAACTTCTTCTTTCCATTCATTTCTGGTTATATCCGGCATTTCCTATTTACCCATACAGAATTTGCTGAAGATCTCATTTACAAGATCGTCATCCACATCTTCACCGATGATCCTGCCAAGTGCGGCATAAGCATTCATAAGATCGATGGAATAAAAATCCTCGGGAAGATCCATATTAATGCTGTTTGTTACATTATTCAAAGAATCGGATGCAGTCTTTAATTCTTCAGCCTGTCTAAGATTTGTTATAACAATTTCCTCGTCCGATTTAAAGGACCCGCTTAAAAATCTATTGTAAATTTTCTGTGAAAGTTCCCTGATCCCGGTTCCTTCTTTTGCGGAAATCTCCACGATATCATAATCACCTGAAAGATATTTTTCAACATCCTCGCTTCTTATGATACCGGGCATATCTATCTTGTTTATAAGAACAATGAGCTTTTTATCCTTAACAAGCTCGATTATCTCCTTGTCTTCATCGGTGATCTCAGTTGTTGAATCTATTATAAGAAGAACAAGCTCTGCTTTTTTTGCACAATCCTTTGCCTTGTTCACACCTATATTTTCAACCAGATCTTCCGATTCACGGATTCCCGCGGTATCGGTAAGATTTAAGACCACATCTCCGAGAATTACTCTTTCTTCGATGGTATCCCTTGTTGTTCCGGCAATATCCGTAACTATGGCTCTGTCTTCACCCGAAAGCATGTTAAGTAAAGAAGATTTTCCTACATTGGGCTTTCCGAGGATAACGGTATCGATACCGTCTTTAAGGATCTTTCCCGTTTTAAAGGATTCCTTAAGTCTGTCGGTTTCTTCTTTCATTTCGATGCATTTTTCCAAAAGTTCCTGGGGATAACCCTCAAGACTTATATGCTCGGGATCGTCAAGGGCTGACTCTATGAATGCGATCTCATAGATCAGTCTGTCCCTTAAATCCTTTATCTTTTTGTAAAGATTTCCGTTTAAGTGCTTAAGTGAATTGTTTAAGCTTGAATTGTTGGAAGAAGAAATGACATCCATAACGGCTTCGGCCTTTGAAAGATCGATACGTCCGTTTAAAAATGCCCTTTTAGTAAATTCACCCGGCTCGCATAATCTTGCCCCGGATGATAAAACCGCTTCCAGCACGGATTTACATACAAAAACACCGCCGTGACAGTTTATCTCCACAACATCTTCTTTTGTAAAAGAGTTTGGAGCTTTCATAACCGAGACCATTACTTCATCAATTTCCTGTCCATCAAAAACAATGAATCCGTAATGGATCGTATGAGAAGAAAAGGAAGCAAGAGTATGCTCCCCTTTTTTGTTAACGAATATTGAATTTACGATCTTTATGGCATCATCACCGCTTACCCTTATTATTCCGATACCGGATTCGGATAAAGCTGTGGCAATACCTGCTATCGTATCGTTATTCATATTCTTTTTCTCCAAAATACAAGTGCCTCAGTTTACCGCTGAGGCACAAAAGATCACTTCTTTAATGTGATCACTACATGTCTGAAGGGTTCGTCTCCTTCACTCTGAGTGGTAACATATCTGTCATCCTGAAGTGCAGAATGGATTATTCTTCTTTCATAAGGATTCATGGGTTCAAGTGAAACGGGCCTCTTTGTTCTCTTAACCTTGAAAGCCATGTTCTTTGCAAGGTTTTCAAGAGTTTCTTTTCTTCTTTCTCTGTAATTTTCGGTATCTACCTTAACTCTGATGTAATCTTCAGATTCCTTGTTACATACCAAAGATGCAAGATACTGTAAAGAATCAAGAGTCTGTCCTCTCTTTCCGATGAGAACTCCCATGTCATCGCCCTTGATCTCAATATCCATCTTCTTCTCGGCTTCGTCGTATTTTATCTCGACTTCAGCCTGTAAACTCATTGCATTTAAAACGTCTTTAAGGAAATCCTTTACCTTATCTTCAAGAGAATCCTTTACAGCAGCTTTGATAACCGCATTTTTTGAACCGATTCCCAAAAATCCGGCAGATCCTTCTTCAACTACTTCGTAAGCAAGCTTGTCGCTTGTGATCTGAAGTTCCATACATGCCATTGTGATGGCATCTGCTACGCTCTTTGCGCTGAACTCTTTATATTCCATGATTCATCCCTCACTATTTGTTGTTTCTTTCGTTATATTCCTTAACAAGATTTGCCTTTGCGGCAATGGATCCGCCGGAACTCTTTTTGCTGTAACTTTCGGTTGCTTCCCTGACCTTTGCTTCGTTTTCTTCCTTCATCTTCGTAAGTCTTTCAACAGTTCTTGTCTGTCTGTTGGCATTTGCGGTGATGGTGGAAGGATCGATGCCGGCTTTCTGTAAACGCTTGTTTCTCTTTTCAACATTCTTTTTGATCTCTTCATCGATATCAAGCTTATCAATGTGCTTGTTGATGAGAACCTGCTGGATACATCTTACCACAGCACCGGCGATCCAGTAGATACCAAGACCCATGGGAAGTGAAAAGCAGATAAATGCTGAAAACAGAGGCATGAATGTGTTCATTGCCTTCATTGAGCTCTGCATCTGAGCTGCCTGATCGTTTGCATTTGAATTGTTGTTTGCAGCCTGGGGAGCAAGCTTCACATTAAGCCACTGAGTAACAGCTGCAAGAACGGGAACAAGGATCGCACCCAAAACAAGAAGATAATGAGCTGCGGACCAGGCCGTTTTGATGGTATCAAGAGGAGTGTTTCCTATATTGATACCGAGGAAATTGTTGTAAGTATCAAGAAGACCTCTTGTTGTAACATTTCCGGAAGCATTGTAAGTAGATAAGATCTGCTTGCCTTGATAGGTAAGACCTGAAAGATCGTAATGCTCGGAAAGCCTGATCATATCCGTTGATGAAGTTTTGTTAAGAACATCAACGATACCGTTTGAAAGATTTGAATCAATTCTTCCCTGGAACTGTCTTACCGCAGTTGCAACGGATTTCATGTCATCACCTGCGTTGATGATGAACTGACCTTTATCGGTACTGATTATCTTATCGGCAAGAACCCTGAAAGTATCACCGATCTGTGTAACATAAGCGGGAATTGCATAAATAACACGATAAAGAGCAAAAAGAATGGGCATCTGAATGAGTAACTGAACACAGGAACCTGTGGGAGATACACCGTACTTTGCGTAAACCTCCTGAGTTTCCTGATTCATTGCCATCTGTGAAGCCTGATCTTTTTTATCCTTATACTTCTTCTGAATAGCCTGAAGTTCGGGCTGCATCTTCTGCTGAAGCTTTGAAAACTTCTGCTGTTTGATGGTAAGAGGCATAAGTAAAAGATAGATAACGATTGTGAATAAAATGATCGCAAGACCTACATTGGGTATTTTGATCCAGTTTAAGAAAACAAAGATGTAGTTAAGGATGGGACCAAGTACATACTTTGCTATGGGACCTAAAATCTTACCCGTATCCTGCGTAAGAAATAAAATATCCAAATTAGACTCCTTCTTTTTTAAATAAAACATCGGGAACAGGATCGTAACCGCCCTTTGAGAAAGGATTGCATCTTAAAACTCTCCATGCAGCCAAAGAACCGCCCACTATCGCACCATGTTTCTGTATGGCTTCAAGTCCGTAACAGGAACAGGAAGGATAATAAGGACATTTTGTTCTTTTTATGGGAGAAATGTACCTTTGATACTGTTTTATTAAAAAAATTAAAACCTTTTTCATGTTTTCGAGATAATATTCTGAAGCTTGCCCAGGTGTAACAGCGCACTTTCTATATCTTTATAAGAACAATCTTTTGCGCCGGTCCTTAAGACGACTACGATATCTAAACCACTATTAAATACAGCTTCATGCAGTCTGTAACTTTCTCTGACCAAACGACACAATCTGTGTCTTACCACACTGTTACCGACTTTTTTACTAACAGATATACCAAGCCGGTTTCCGTCCGTGTTGTTTTCCACTACATACATAACAAGAAACTTATTGGCACAGGATCTGCCTTTACTATATACATTTTGAAAATCTCTGTTATTCTTTAACGAATCCGAATGTAACATATACCTTTTTTTCTTAATAAGAAAAAAGGCCACATAAATGCGGCCTAAGCAGTTAACTTATTTCTTCCTTTAGCGCGTCTGGCTGCTAAAACTTTTCTTCCGCCGGGAGTACTCATACGAGCTCTGAAACCATGCACTCTCTTGTGTGACTTCTTTTTAGGCTGGAATGTCATCTTCATACAAAAACACCTCCTTACTGAATGCCTTTTTATTTATATAAAGGGCTGTTAATTTACTATCATTTCGTGGAAAACAGCAAAACGATTATATGAAAAAAAAACTGCATCGTCAAGAAAAACAGGTAAAAAAGAAAAATAAATTTTTTATAGGCCTATATGCTGTTTTCTTCCTTATTAAAAGCACAATATATAGGTTAGATCAAACTAAAGGACCATAAATACCTGAATTGTTGATAACTGTAATTTACATAAAATAATCCACAAAAAGTTGATAACTTGTGGATAACTTTTTCATAACCTGTTTATATCTTTAAAAAAGTGCCTGAAATCAAGGATTTTTTAAGCTGATAAAATTATACACTTATCAAGATGATTTTTTTATGATGTTTACACTTTATGTAGATTTCTGCACTTTTTTATCCACTAAATGTGGATAATTCATAAAGCAAATATCATTTGAATTTTTACCTATAATAAGGTAAGATAAAGTAGACGATTTTTGAAGGTTTTTTCTTCTTATTTAATATAGTAACAAGTGAGGGTTTTATGTCTCAAATAAACGAAATCTGGGACGAGATCAAGGAAACGATCCGTACAGAATACAATATAACCGAAATTTCTTTTAATACATGGATCAGTCCTCTTCAATTTCATGATGTTGAAGACAATAAGATAATAATCATAGTTCCTTCCGACAAAGGTCCCATTTTAAATTATCTTGAAAACAAATATAAAGACTGTTTCAAAGTAACCATTTCCGAAATGATGGATCATACTTATGATGACGTCATTTTTAAGCTGGAAAAGGATGTTGACAGCAGCTTTAAAAAGGAAGTCATTTCCGATCCTGTTTACAACATCAATTACGAAACGGCCAATTTAAATCCTAAGTATACATTTAAGAATTTTGTGGTAGGTAATACAAATAAAATGGCTTATTCCGCTTCTTTGGCAGTTGCGGAATCTCCCGGTACCGCATACAATCCTTTGTTTATTTACGGAGGACCGGGTCTTGGAAAGACTCACTTGATGCATGCGATCGGTCATTTTATTCTTGAAAACAATCCTAACTTAAAGGTTTTATATGTAACTTCGGAACAGTTTACAAATGAAGTTATTGAATCCGTAAGAAGCGGTAATGTTTCCGATACCACAAAATTACGTGAAAAATACAGAACCGTTGATGTACTTATGGTCGATGATGTTCAGTTCATCATAGGTAAGGAAAGTACCCAGCAGGAATTTTTCAATACCTTTAATACTCTTCATTCATCCGGTAAACAGATAATCCTTTCTTCGGATAAACCTCCCAAGCAGCTTGAAACACTGGAAGAAAGATTCAGATCACGTTTCGAATGGGGACTTTGTACGGATATTCAGCCGCCGGATTATGAAACAAGAATGGCTATCCTTATGAAAAACATCGAAAGCTGCGATCGTAAGATAGACAAAGAGATAGTTGAATATATAGCTACAAATATCAAATCAAATATACGGGAACTTGAAGGTGCATTAAACAAGATACTTGCTTATGCAAAGCTTAATAATGTGGATCTTACTTTAGAATCTGCCCAGGATGCTTTAAGAGATTTTATTTATCCTGACAGTCCAAGAGAAATAACACCTTCATCTATAGTAAATGTTGTTTCCGAACATTTTGGTATCAAAGTTGAAGACATAATGTCTAAAAAGCGTAATGCAGAAATAGCTCAGGCAAGACAGGTTGCAATGTATCTTTGCAGAGAATATACAGATGTTTCTTTAAAAGAAATAGGTGTTGTTGTCGGAAACAAAGATCATACAACAGTTATGCACGGTGTTGAAAAGATTGATGAAAGTATCAAGAACAATCCTGAACTTGCAGCAAAAATAGATATTATAAGAAAAAAGATATCCCCATAAAATTTAACATATGATGTTTAAAAGATGTTAATTGATGTTGATATGAATTTTTCTACTTAATCGTTAAATAAATATATTGTTTATAAAATGTGTTTTTTTAACACAAATTAACATTACATTAACAGATCTTTTAAATCCCTTTTTTATTCATTTCAGTGGGTTTAAGGGCATTTTCAACATATATACATCCTCTAATACTAATACTGTTAAAAACTTATTATTTATATTATATGCGCAATTACATTTTTTAATGAAAGGAAGATATCAACATGAAAATCGAATGTTCAAAATCAGCATTTGTAAACGGAGTAAATATTGTTTCAAAAGCTGTTCCTTCTAAGACAACAATGTCTATTCTTCAGTGTATCCTTATCAAAGCAAAGGATGATGTTATTACTCTTACAGCAAATGATATGGAACTTGGTATTGAAACAAAGATAGAAGGAAAGATCCTTGAAGAAGGAAGTGTTGCAATTGATGCAAAGTTCTTCTCCGAAGCTGTAAGAAAGCTTCCTGATGATGTTATTACCATTGATGTTGATGAAAAATTCAATGCAAAGATCACATGTCAGAAATCTAAACTTGATTTCTCCTGTAAGGATGGAGAAGAATTTACTGCTCTTCCAAAAATAAACAAAACGGATAATGTTCTTATTTCCGATTTTTCATTAAAAGAGATCATAAGACAGACTATCTTCTGTGTAGGTGACAGTTCCAGCAATGCAATAATGAATTCAGAACTTTTCCATATTAATGATGATAAGTTTGAAGTTGTTGCTCTTGACGGTCACAGGATCGCTTACAGAAAGATAGAACTTAAGAATAAGTATTCCGAGAAGAAGGTTATTGTTCCCGGAAAGACACTGGGAGAAATTGAAAGAATACTTTCCGGTGATCAGAATAAAGATGTTTTGATCTATTTTGAAAAGAATCATATCTTGTTTGAACTTGAAGGAACCATCATTGTTTCAAGACTTGTAGAGGGTAATTATTTCGATTATGAAAAGATGCTCACAAAGGATTATGAAACAAAGATCGTTGCCAACAAGAAAGAGATATTCAGTTCCATAGACAGAAGTACTCTTATGTTAAGAGAAGGCGAAAAGAAGCCTATCATCTTTGAAGTAAGGGACGGATCGATCAATTTCACCATTAAAACAATGTTCGGTGAAATGAATGAAGATATAAATGTTGATAAATCAGGTAAGGATATCGATATTGCATTCAATCCTCAGTTCTTCCTTGATACATTAAAGGTTCTTGAAGATGATGAGATAACCATTTATATGATGAGTCCCAAGAATCCCTGTATCATAAGAAATGAAGATGATTCTTATGTATATCTCATCCTTCCGGTTAATTTTGTAAGATAAGGATATTTATGGAAACGATAAAATTACGTGAAGAATATATAAAGCTTGGCCAGGCATTGAAAGCTGCCGGTTTTGTTGAAGACGGAGTCGAAGCAAAGATAGAGATACAGGAAGGAAATGTTCTTGTTAACGGTGAAGTTGATACAAGGCGCGGAAGAAAACTCTATGACGGAGATCTTGTAAGCTTTAACGGTCAGGAAATAAAGATCATAAAATAGAAATATATGTTTATTAAATCCATTCAGTTAACAGGATACAGAAATTATCAGAATTCCATTGTTTATTTTGATAACGGAACCAATATCCTATACGGTGATAACGCCCAGGGAAAAACAAACGTACTTGAAGCTATCTTTATGTGTGCCACCACTAAATCACATAAAGGTGCAAAGGATAAGGAAGTCATCAATTTTAACAGTGATGATGCCCATATCACCATGTATATGGAAAAAGACGGTGAAGAATACAAAATAGACATCGAATTAAGAAAAGAAAAATCAAAGATAGTTGCAATAAACGGAAGTAAGATAAGAAAAGCCACGGAACTTCTGGGGCTTTTGAATGTCGTTTTGTTTTCCCCCGAAGATTTAAGTATCATCAAAGACGGTCCCGGAGAAAGAAGAAGGTTTACGGATACAGAGCTTTGTCAGCTGGATCCGATATATCTTTATAATCTTTCAAAATACAACAAGATCGTGGATCAGAGAAACAAACTTATTAAAGATTCCGTTTATAACAAAGAACTTCTTGATACATTGAATATATGGGATCTTCAGCTTGTTTCCTACGGATGTCAGATCATAGACAAACGTGATGTTTTTATTGATGAATTAAACGGGATAATAGGTGAAGTTCATAACAAACTTACAAACGGTAAGGAAAGTCTTGAGATCCATTATGAACCAAATGTTGAAAGAAACGATTTTGAAGAAGAATTAAAGAGAAATCGTGAAAAAGATATCAGATACAAAATGACGAGTGTTGGTCCTCACAGAGATGACTTTTCATTCATCGTAAACGGTATCGATATAAGAAAATACGGTTCTCAGGGTCAGCAAAGAACCGCTGCTCTTTCTTTAAAGCTTTCGGAAATAGAACTTGTAAAAAAGATAACCGGTCATGTTCCTGTTTTATTGCTTGATGATGTTTTGTCAGAGCTTGACAGTAACCGTCAGAATTATCTTTTAAGCTCCATCGGAGATATTCAGACCATCATAACCTGTACCGGTCTTGATGATTTTGTAAATAACAATTTCCAGATAGATAAAGTTATTAATGTTGTAAACGGCAGTATACAATAACTCTTGGAGGATTTATGGGTAACAGTAATACTGAAGTAACAAACGAATACGGTGCCGATCAGATCCAGATACTTGAAGGACTTGAAGCGGTAAGAAAACGTCCCGGTATGTATATAGGTACAACGGCCAGCAGGGGACTTCATCATCTTGTTTACGAAATAGTGGATAATGCGGTGGATGAAGCACTTGCGGGATATTGTACTCATATCGAAGTCATCATAAATGACGATAATTCGGTCACCGTTATAGATAATGGACGAGGAATTCCCATCGGAATAAACCATAAAGCCGGTATTCCTGCGGTTGAGGTTGTTTTTACGATCCTTCATGCGGGCGGAAAATTCGGCGGTGGCGGATACAAAGTATCCGGCGGACTTCACGGAGTAGGTGCTTCCGTTGTTAACGCTCTTTCCGAATGGCTTGAAGTTACCATCAAGCAAAACGGAAAGGTGTACAGACAAAGGTATGAACGCGGAAAGGTCGCTTATGCATTAAAAGAGATAGGAACCTGCCCGAAAGAAGAAACCGGAACGACGGTTACTTTCCTTCCCGATAAGCAGATATTCACCGAAACCACGATCTTTGATTACAACACTATCAAGGTAAGGCTTCGTGAAATGGCTTTCCTTACCAAGGGATTAAGAATTTCCCTTAAAGATCTAAGAAGCGACGATCATTCAAAGGCAGTTGTCACCGCAAGTATGATCGAAGAAGCAAAGGAAGCTTTGGAAGGCAAGGAAGACGGCGACGAGCAGATCGAAAAGCTTTTAAACAGAGCTTTTGATGATGTTGAGGAACAGACAAAGTCTAAAAAAGAAACAGAGTGTTCTTTTTACTATGAAGGCGGTATCAAGGAATATGTTAAGCACATAAATTCCAGCAAGGTTCCGATCTATGACGATATCCTTTATTTTGAAGGCGAAAAGAACGGAGTTTATGTTGAAGTTGCATTGCAGCATAACGATTCCTATAACGAAAGTGTTTTCTGTTTCGTAAATAACATAAATACCCCTGAAGGCGGTACTCATTTACAGGGATTCAGAAATGCCATCACAAAGACCTTTAATGATTATGCAAGAAGTCAGAAGATCTTAAAGGACAATGAACAGAATCTTTCCGGTGAAGATATAAGGGAAGGTCTTACTGCGATAATAAGTGTTAAGATCGAGGATCCCCAGTTTGAAGGACAGACCAAGCAAAAGCTTGGAAACAGTGAAGCCAGAGGAGCTGTTGATAACATAGTTTCCGAAAAGCTCATGATATATCTTGAACAGAATCCTTCTGTCGGAAAGACGATCTGTGAAAAATCGATCCTTGCGCAGCGCGCAAGGGAAGCTGCAAGAAAGGCAAAAGAGCTTACAAGAAGAAAGACCGCTCTTGATATAGGTGCTTTACCCGGTAAACTTGCGGACTGTTCCGATAAAAATCCCGAAAACTGTGAGATCTACATCGTTGAGGGAGATTCCGCAGGCGGAAGTGCAAAGACCGCCAGGGACCGTGCTACTCAGGCGATCCTTCCTTTGAGAGGAAAGATCTTAAACGTAGAAAAGGCGCGTCTCGACAAGGTTTACGGAAATGCGGAGATAAAGTCAATGATCACCGCTTTCGGTACCGGAATCCATGATGATTTCGATATTTCGAAGCTTCGTTATCACAAGATCATCCTTATGACGGATGCCGATGTAGACGGTGCTCATATCGCGACTCTTCTTCTTACATTCATATATAGATTCATGCCCGACCTTATTAAGGAAGGCCACGTATTTTTGGCGAAGCCTCCGCTTTATCAGGTCAAGAAAAATAAAGATGTTTATTATGCATATTCCGATGAAGAATTGAACAGCATATTAAACGAGATAGGCAGAGATCAGAACAACAAGATCCAGCGTTACAAAGGTCTTGGTGAGATGGATGCGGATCAGCTCTGGGATACAACAATGGATCCCAAGCACAGGATCTTGTTGAGAGTCAATATGGATGAAGATTCTCAGTCGGAACTTGACCTTACATTTACCACTTTAATGGGTGATATGGTTGAGCCCAGACGTGATTTTATTGAAGCAAATGCCAAGTTTGTTAAGAACCTGGATATATAAAAACAAAGGACGTTTACAATGGACGATCAGATTTTCGACAACATACATCAATTTGATAAGATCGAGGAAGTAGATCTAAAAAGCAAAATGGAAGAGTCCTACATCGATTATGCCATGAGTGTTATCGCTGCCCGTGCATTACCCGATGTAAGAGATGGTTTAAAGCCCGTTCAGAGACGTGTTCTTTATTCAATGATCGAGCTTAATAACGGACCGGACAAGCCTCACAGAAAAAGTGCACGTATCGTCGGTGATACCATGGGTAAATATCATCCCCACGGTGATTCATCCATTTACGGATCACTGGTTTATATGGCTCAGGACTGGTCACTTCGTTATCCCCTTATCGACGGTCACGGAAACTTCGGTTCCGTCGACGGAGACGGTGCAGCCGCAATGCGTTATACCGAAGCAAGGCTTTCGAAGATCTCCATGGAGCTTCTTGCAGATCTTAACAAGAACACGGTTAATTTTGTTCCCAACTTTGATGATACGGAAACGGAACCCACGGTTCTTCCTTCCAGATATCCGAACCTTTTAGTAAACGGAACCACAGGTATCGCTGTCGGAATGGCAACAAACATTCCTCCTCACAATCTTCGTGAGATAATCAATGCGGTTGTAAAGATCATTGACAACAAGGTTGAAGAAAACAGAGAAACAGATATTGAAGAACTTCTTGAGATCGTCAAAGCTCCCGACTTCCCCACCGGCGGAATGATCATGGGAACAAGGACAAGTGAAGAAGCCTACAGAACCGGACGCGGCAAGATCAGGATCCGTGCCATCACGGATATAGAGGAACTTCCAAACGGAAAGAGCCGTATCATAGTTACGGAACTTCCCTATCTTGTAAACAAGTCAAAACTGATCGAGAAGATCGCCGAACTTCATAAGGAAAAGAAGGTCGACGGAATCACGGATCTTCGTGACGAAACAAGCCGTGAAGGAATGCGTATCGTCATCGAACTTCGTAAAGACGTTAATGCAAATGTGGTATTAAACAAGCTTTTCAAGCACACCGAGCTTCAGTCCACTTTCGGTGTGAATATGCTGGCTCTTGTAAACAATGAGCCCAAGGTACTCAATCTTTACGAGATGCTTAAGTACTACTTAAAGCATCAGGAAGATGTAGTTACAAGAAGGACAAAGTATGATCTCGGCAAAGCCGAAGAAAGAGATCATATTTTACAGGGTCTGTTAAAGGCTCTTGATAATATCGATGAAGTCATCTCCATCATCCGTTCCAGTGCAAATGCTCAGATCGCTATGGAATCCTTAATGGAAAGGTTCGATCTTACGGATGTTCAGGCAAGAGCCATTGTTGATATGAGACTTCGTGCTCTTACCGGATTGGAAAGAGAGAAGCTTGAAGAGGAACATCAGCAGCTCATCAAACTGATCGCTGAATTAAAGGCGATCCTTGCGGATGAAAATCTTTTGCTGGGTGTTATCAAAACAGAGATCTCCGCTATCGCAGATAAATACGGTGATGAAAGAAGAAGCATCATAGGTCCCGATGATTCCGGATTTGTGGATGAAGATCTTATTCCCGATGAAAATGTTGTTATCACCTGTTCAAATCTCGGATATATCAAGAGAATGACTGAGGATAATTTCAGAACCCAGAACAGAAACGGTGTTGGTATCACCGGAATGAAGACCATCGACGAGGACTATATCCGCGATCTTCTCATGATGAACACTCACGGATATGTGATGTTCTTTACCAACTTCGGTCGTGCCTACAGGTTGAAGGTTTACGAGATCCCCGAGGCAAGCCGTACTTCAAGAGGAACCGCAATGGTTAATCTTCTTCAGTTAGGTCCCGGAGAAAAGGTAAATGCCATCATTCCTGTAGACAGTTTTGAAGACAATCAGTGTCTGTTCATGATCACAAAGAAGGGTATCGTTAAAAAGACACCTCTTATTGATTTTGCAAATATCAGAAGAAACGGACTTAATGCGATCCATATTCAGGATGATGACAGACTTATCGAGGTTAAGACCACAACCCACAATGATAAAGTATTTATCGTTACAAAGAAGGGTATGTGTATCGAATTTGACGAATCTGAAGTAAGGCCTCTCGGTCGTGCGGCAATGGGTGTTCGCGGTATCGATCTTAACAAGGATGATGAGGTCATCGGAATGCAGCTGGATCATCAGGGCGATTCCTTACTCATTGTTTCCGAAAACGGAATGGGTAAGCGTACCGCACTTGAAGATTTCAGACTTCAGCACAGAGGCGGTAAGGGACTTAAGTGCTACAAGATCACCGAAAAGACCGGTGATATCGTAGGTGTTAAGGCCGTAACCGATGAGCACGAGATCATGATGATCACCACTCAGGGTGTGATCATAAGGATCAGAGTTTCAGATATCAATCAGTACAGCAGAATAACATCCGGAGTCAAGTTAATGAGGATCGACGATGAGGATGTTAAGATCGCAAAGATCGCAAAGGTGCGTATGGGCCTGGGACTTAGCGAGGAACCTCTTGATGAAGAGGATGAAGATGGTACTGAAGCTGAAGTAAAGGATGAAAATTCCGATAACGAGGAATAATTTTTAATCGCGGACCGGTCTTCGACCGGTCCGTTCGAGGTAAAAGGTGAATAAAGGTTTTTTAAAGATAATAACGGCGCTCAGTCTGTTTGTTCTTATAATATCGAGTCCCGTTTTTTCTTTTGCCTCCTCAATGCTGGAAGCCGCCGAAGAAAGAAAAAGCTGGGAAATACAATCAAATAATATAGAAAACTGGCCCGAAGGACCTTCCATCGGAGCTGCATCCGCCATTTTGATGGATGCTGATACGGGGATCATTCTCTATGAAAAGAACATCCATGAGCAGATGTATCCCGCAAGTACCACAAAGCTTATGACCTGTCTTCTTGCAATGGAAAAAGAAGGAGTGAGCTTAAACGATATGGTGGATTTTTCAGTGGATGCGGTTTATTCCTGTCCCTGGGACGGATCGAATATGGGTATCGATGCGGGAGAATCCATGACTTTGGAGGATTGTCTTTACGGTATTCTTCTTCTTTCCGCAAATGAAGTGTCAAATGCGGTTGGAGAATATGTTTCGGGAGATGCTCAGTCCTTTGTGGATCTGATGAACGAAAGGGCCAAGGAGCTTGGATGTGTGGACACACATTTTAACAACGCTCACGGATATACGGATCCGGATCACTACACTTCCGCTTACGATCTTGCACTTATAGCACGGGAATTTTTCAAAAACGAGCTTCTTGCCAAGATCTCAAGAACTCTTTTGTATCACTGGTATCCTACGGATACACAGCCGGATGATATATATCTTGCCACGAAGAACTACTTTATCCGCGAGATCTATCAGTGTGAAGGACTTGTGGGATCAAAGACGGGATATACCGATGAATCGAGAAATGTTCTGGTGACCTGTGCGGAAAGAAACGGAATGCGCCTCATCTGTGTCATCATGATGGAGGAAACTCCCTATCAGTACGAAGATACACTTTCTTTGTTCAATTACGGTTTTAACAACTTTGAGACCGTGACCATCGCGGACTACGAAAAGCGCTATGATATGGAAAGGGCGAATTTCTTTAAGACCGACTACGATGTATTCGGTGATTCCTCCACTTTCCTGTCTCTGGATACTTCTTCGGAGCTGATACTTCCAAAGACAATAACCTTTGATGAGCTTGACAGTGAGCTGGTTTACAGGGATGATGATTCGGAGGGAGTTCTGGCGGATATTAAATACAGCTACAACGGAAAATATCTGGGCCAGGCAATGTTAGTTACTTCAAAAGGCTCGGAGCAGTCCTTTGTTTTTAAAGCTGAGGATGAATTCATGACGGAAGAAGAAGATACTCCCACATTTATCTATGTTAACAGGATAATCATGTGGATCGGTATCGCCATGGGAGTTTTAGTAGCTTTCCTTATCATAAAGAGGATCATTTCAAACTTCCATTTCGCAAGGAATCGAAAATATATAATCCGAAATTCAAGAAAAAGAAGGATGTAACAGTTAGTATGCGACTTAGAAATATACCCGGAGCCGGGGATGTGATAGAAGCAAGTTCATATGTTATCCATGACCCGGAAAGTGCGAAAGGATGCTGGGAAACCCTGTTTCCTAAGATGCAGCCGATCCACATTGAAATAGGTATGGGCAAGGGCCGTTTTATCATGGACATGGCAAAGGCTCATCCCGATATCAACTACGTAGGAATCGAAAGATACTCAAGCGTTTTGTTAAGGGCACTTCAGAAAATGGATGAACTTACGGAGAAGCCCGAGAATGTCCGTTTTGTCTGTATGGATGCAAAAACAATAACCGATGTCTTCGCCGAAGGCGAAGTTGACAGGATCTACCTTAACTTTTCAGATCCCTGGCCCAAGGACAGACATGCAAAGAGGCGTCTCCCTTCAAGGCAGTTTCTGGAAAAGTACGATAAGATCCTTAAAAAAGAAGGTACTCTGGAATTTAAGACCGACAACAAAGATCTTTTCGACTTTGCCGTTTCCGAACTTCCCGAAGCCGGCTGGAAAGCCAAAGAGATCACATACGATCTTCATAATGATCCCCGCTTAAACGAAGGAAACATCATGACCGAGTACGAAGAGAAATTTTCTTCCATCGGAAATCCCATATGTAAATACATAATCTTCAGATAAAAAAAGAACCATCATTAAGGCCATTGAGATCTACCCACAAATAGACTACTCGTAAGTAGACTACTTATAAGTAGTCTATTTGTGATATACAAGGAAGTCAATATAAACGTCTCTTTCCATTTGATTTATGCCTGTTGCTTTGTTATTATACTTCTGTAAAAATGTTTTCGGTTTTAAAGGGGAAAGGGGTTGACAGGTATGTCTATTTTAATTATGAATGACCGTCGTACTTTTGGTTGCTACTCCAGAAGTTCGGCGGTTTTGTGCGTTAAAAAAGCAATTCACATTATTGATGGCGACAATATTAATCTACAGGAGAGTAAAGGAGAACGATCATGAAAAGAAAAAGGGGAATCATTGGAAGGCTTCTGGCCACAGCAATGGCAGCCGTGCTGCTTGTAAGTTCAATGCCGGCTAATGTCTATGCTGAGGAAAAAGAAGATGTGTCTTTAAATGAATACTTATCTTCAGAAGAAACACTTGAGGAGTCCGAGGCAGAAGAAATCTCCGATTCCGAAGAAATTCTGATGCTTGACACCGTGGGGACTCTGTCAGGCGAAGTCTTTGCCTCTGAACTTATAGATGGTTGCAAATACTATCTCATAGGTGACACAACTATCATTATCCAAGAAAATGATAATAAAAAACTCGGCAACATACATACCTTAAACAACGAGCAATATTGTCTGACATTTAAGGGAAGCAATAAAGGAAAACTGACATTTACAGATAATATCTGTAACAACGATTCTTATTTTTCTGATAAAACTCCTCTGAAGATTGAAGGCGGTACCATTGAATGCCTTTTTCTGCGTAGCGCTAGTGATATCATAATCACCGGAGGGCGTCTTAAAGCTCAGATTATCGAAGCCCTGGAAGGTGCAAGTATAGAAATTCAAGGCGGATATATTGAATGTTCAAACGGTATCACCAGTCTTGGAAGCACTTTATTCGGTAAGAATATTACGATCACAGGAGGTGAGGTTTACAGTTACAGTCGTTTAGACACCGCTTATAGTTATTACGGACCTGCTGCCATAGAAGCTACAGATACCCTGTCGATCACCGGAGGTTTTGTATATGGTGAAACAACCTATTCGGCTGAATATGATTCTGCCGTCACTTATGGACTGAGGGCACCCAAATATATTATTAAAGGTGGTGCCTACGTCACGGCGAAAGCACCGTTGAGTACTTACAACAAGTACAGCACTGCTTTTGCAGATGGAACTATCACTACAGAGGACATGGCTATAACAGACCCCACTACGAATGAAAGTGTCACAATAAGCGATGATGGCACCAAACTGATCGATGTCGACGGAAATGTTGCTAAGGAAGTACATTTTGAGCCGGCAACCATTACTTATGCCATAACAACAGATAAATCAGACGGTGTCACATTTGAAACGACCGGGCAAGGAGATGCTGCTCCGTTCGAAACCATAACCGTTAGTAACAGTGCTTCCGGCCCTGTTACTCTGAAAAACGCCTTCCTCAAAACCGGAACTTCCTTTGAAATAAAAGATTTTTCGGAAACCAGACTTTTACCCGGGGGAACATTTACTTTTACTGTCAAACCGAAGGAGCTTTTACCTAAAGGATCATACAAAGATACTCTGACCATTACAACGGACATGGATGATGTTACTGCAGTTATTCCTCTCTCTTATACGGTCAATCAGGGAGTACGGAAGCTGCAGGCCTCCCCTAAAACCCTTGATTTCGGCACATATAAGCGTGCATATGACGGCACCTATTCCGTTACAGATAAGATAGTAACGATCAAAAACACAGGCACCTCCACTGTTACCTTGGATACCACGGTTACCTTGGATGATTATGAGATAACTTATCCGGCTGATACAGAGCTTGCAGTAGACGAAACTGCCGAGCTTACCATCAAGCCCAAAACCGGCCTGGCAGTCGGAAATCATGATGCTGTCCTGTTTTTTAAAACGACAAATGGCTTACAGGAAAGCGTGAACCTTAAACTGAATGTAGTTGATCATGTATACAATATCACAGCCGATAAGGAAAAACTGGATTTTGGGCGAAAAACAATCGGCTACGAGAATGCTCCTGCTGAAAAGACGATTAAGCTTACCAATAAAGGAACTGCTGTTGTAACGCTGATCATGCCGACAAGCATCTCTTTTGATATTTCGACTACAGCAGAGGATCTTAGTATCGCACCCGGAAAAAGTATTGATTTAAAGATCAGACCCAAGATCGGACTTACTCATTCTTTTGATGAAAATCTTGAGATAAGTACGCTTGAAGGTGCATCTTCTATGATACGTCTCCTGTTTGATGCGGAATATTTCCTGTCGGGATATGTAAACGCCTCTGATCTAGTGGATAACGCGCGCTATGTATTGGCCGGTGATACGACCATCAATATCGAAGCGGGAGATGATAAGACCATTGATAGTATATCGGATGAGTCTACTTACAATCTAACGATCCGGGGAAGCAATGCCGGTAAACTTAAAGTCAGCGGGGATGGCGGTATAGATATCTTTTCAGGTACCTCCGAAGATGGAAAATTCAAATATAAGAACAAACTGATCATTACAGGCGGGACACTGGATTGTCATTGCCTTATTTCCAACGGCGATATAATGATCCTGGGCGGAAAGATATATGCGCATAAATTAGATTCAGACCAGGGAGATATAGTCATAAGCGCAGGTTCTGTTTCAGCACTCATCTATGATGATATAGCAGCTATAGACGGAAAAAATGTGATAATTACCGGAGGAGAACTGTATTGTGAAAGCTATGCATCTACGAGGGATAAATCTTCTGCTACTATCTGGGCAGACAAAAGCATCTCCTTTAAAGGAGGCTACGCTAATGTCATAAACAAATATGATCTCCCGGGAGATTATTCTTTTGCACTTAAATCACCTGAAATTAGCATCGGAGAAGACGCATTCATAACAGCAACTACATCTAACGGCAGTGAAGCGATCTATACCGACAAAATCACAGTCGCAGACTCTTTAAAGGCAACCGACCTTGTGACGGGAGAGACAGTAATCGTTGCTGCTGAAGGCAGTGAGCATGGGGGACATCTTATCAATACAAGCGGAAATCTTGTAACAAGTGTCCGGTTTGAGAAGGATGATACCACCACCGATCTGACGCTCAGTACATCCGAAGTGGATTTCGGTACAATGTATGAAGGCTTTGAAGTTCCTGCTGCCCGGAAGATCCTTGTGACCAATACGGGAACTGCACCTGTGACTTTACCCGCAGTTACTTCTGACACCGATGATTCACATTTCTCCGTGGGTTCTTATTCGGATGATATCCTTCTTCCCGGTCAGTCAGCTTACTTTACGGTTCAGCCAAAGGAGACTCTCAGAAAAGATGCATCTCCTTACAGAGAGACATTATCCATAGATATGACAAGTGTCGGTGGAGACATATACACATTCACAGCCTCTGTTAATGTGGAAACAGGCTTCTATAGTTTTGAGGTCACTCCCGATTCTCTTGATTTTGGTACATTCCCTAAGGGATATAAGGCAAGCGGCGTTCCCACGCAGACTGCCACGATCACCAATACAGGTAATGTCCCTCTGGAGATAGACAATGATATATCCAAGACAAAAAGTGAAGAACCCTTTGTTTTAGATGACCTTACTACATACTGTCTTGCTCCCGGAGAGAGTACGACAGTGACTATCAGGATCGCCGAAGGTGCCGATCTTTACGAATATGCCCGACTTAATGATAATAATGAATATACCATAGAGAAAAATGCTGATATTTCATTTAAGTGCGGAGATATGTCCACAAATAGAACGATCACACTAAGCTGCCACATCATCGATCCCGACGAAGACAGCATCTGGATCGAAGCGATACCTGCGCAGACATATAACGGCACCGCACTTAAACCCGCAGTCAATGCATATTACCGTGGCGTGAAGCTTAGTGCCAAGGATTATACTGTAAGCTATAAGAACAACACCAATGCATACATATATGCTTCGGGTGATACTGATTTCAACCCTGCCAAAGCACCTTCTGTGACTGTTAAGGGCAAGGGCAATTACACAGGAACTGTAACGGAATACTTCATCATCACTCCCCTTGACTTAAGTCAGGCAACGGCTCCCGATCTTACCTATGCATATACCGGTAAGGCTCAGTTTGGTAAGACGAAAGTCACATATCTCCTTAACGGTAAATCAATAACCCTTAAGGAAAACAAAGACTATTCATACGTATGGGAATCAGGCAAAGATTATAAGGCTCCCGGAACATATACGACAACGATAACCTCCAAACCGGGAAGCAATTATGTCGGCATAAATACCTATCAGGAAACTATCACTGAAGAAGGTGAGATCCTGATCTCAACGGTAAAGGTACCTTCTATACCGGATCAGAAATACACCGGTAAGTACAAAGTACTGAGCGGTATGCCCGTCGGCGACAAAGAAGAACCTGCCACAGCCAAAAACGGAAAGGCTTTCGATTTTACCCTTAAGAACAAGGCAGGAAAGGCTCTTAACTACGGTACGGACTATACTCTTACCATCGATAACAACAAAGAGATAGGTACGGCAGTAGTGACCATTTCAGGTGCGGGTATTTATGTGGGCTCACGCACAGTCACATTCAAGATCACCGGCACAAAGCTCTCATCACTTAAGACGGAAGGCTTTGTAAAGAGTGTTCCCTACAACGGAAGGCTCCGCCCTCAGGCCATGCAATTCTATTATGTTACAGGCAAGGGTAAAACCGCAGTCAGGCATTACCTTTATGAGGATATCGACTACACTGCCGCGTACCGAAATAATATAGAAATAGGTACAGCCACTGTGACCTACACAGGCATCGGAGCATATACCGGTACTGTTACAAAAACCTATAAGATCACAGGAACGGATATTAAGAAAGTTACGATCCCTAAGAACTTTGGGGCAACCACCGGTAAGTTCGGAGACATTGTTTATACAGATGAGCAGTGCTATGACGCTAAGAAGGGCAATTTCATATATACGGGAGGTGCCTTTGAGGTGGCGGGTCCCGCAAATGCGGAAAGTTTGGCCGATAATTACGGCATTCAGCTCTATAGCTATGACAAAAAGACGGATACTAAAACATATTACCGAAACGGTGTCGACTATATTGTGACATATAAGAATAACACTGATCCCGGCAAAGCGACCGTGACATTTACAGGTATCGGACGTCTGTCGGGAAGTGTGAGCAAGACCTTTAATATCTCACCCTACAATATAAAGGATAATAAGGGCAATCGTATAAGCGTGGAACTAAACGGTGGCCCTGAGTTTAAGTATGTAAAGGGCGGAGTACAAGCAGACTGCACCGTTACTTACACAGGTTTTGACCCTGAAACTTCTTCATGGCTTACAACTCCTCTTAAGGACTGTACCAACGATAAGAAGGGAAGCGGTTATGTCCGCAGTTACAATAAATATACCAATATGGTATCCACGGCAAACAAGAAAGCTGCTGTCATCATTAAAGGTAAGGGATCGTTTACAGGTACACTTGCACCCATCGAATATATCATAAACGGAGCAGATATCTCTACCGATGCCGCCATCACGGCAACTGATATCGCATGGCAGGAGAAGTCCGGGATCTGCAAGCCCCAAATAAACGTCATGGACATAAATTCCGGAAAGGTGCTGCAGGCAGGAACCGATTATAAGAAGGCCATCAAGTATACATATAAGAATGCAACAACGATCAAAGAAAAGGGCAGCACTGCTTTAGTAAGCCGCGCAGCCGGAGATGAAGTAAAGGATAAAGATATCGTTCCAAAGAATACGGTGATAACGGCTACAGTTACCGGAATCAACAGTTACTTCGGAACATTTTCAACCGATTTCCGCTTTATCGACAAAGACCTTGATCTGTCAAAAGCTGTCATTACCATCAAATCACAGGTCTATACCGGAAAGCCCATCGAATTAAAGAACAGCGATATCAGCTTCAAGATTAACGGCGAAGAGAAGACACTTACTCTCGGATCCGACTATGAGATCATTTACGATCAAAGCGGCTATACCAAGATAGGAACCTATACGGTAACCATCAGAGCCAAGAATGGTAATGAAAATGGCTACGGCAACAAAAAGACCGTAACCTTCAAGATCAATGCCAAATCATTTTAGTCACAAAGAAAGGGCTTCCGAAAACGGAAGCCCTTTTAAAATTCATCGGAGTGACGTGATTCGAACACGCGACCTCCACGTCCCGAACGTGGCGCTCTACCAAACTGAGCCACACCCCGATCTGTCTTTACAACAAAGGAAATTGTACCCTAGACCACTATTTTTGTCAAGATTGGTAATTCTTAAGAAACTGTCTGGTCCTTTCCTGTTTTGGATTTAAGAATACTTCGTCGGGGGTTCCCTCTTCACAGACGATACCGTCATCCATGAAAATGACCTTATCGGAAACGTCACGGGCGAAGTTCATTTCGTGGGTAACGATGATCATGGTCATCTTACAATCCGCAAGCTCCTTCATTACCTTAAGTATTTCACCGGTAAGCTCGGGATCGAGAGCGGAAGTGGGTTCGTCAAAACAAAGAATATCGGGTTCAAGGGCCAGCGCCCTTGCAATGGCAACTCTTTGCTGCTGACCGCCGGAAAGCTGATGGGGGTAATTTTCCATTCTGTCGGAAAGTCCCATCTGATCCAATAGTCCCTTTGCATGTGTTTCTATATCAGCAAGGATCTGCTTCTTGTTTTCTTTGTAATCAGGTCTCTTTTTAGCCTGCAGCTGCTTTGCTAACATTACGTTCTCCAAAGCCGTGTACTGGGGAAAAAGATTAAAGGACTGGAAAACAAGACCGAAATGAAGTCTGTTCCTTCTTATATTCTCTTCTTTTAAATATTCGTCGTTCTCTCCGTCAAAAATGATGTCGCCGTTTACCCTGATAATGCCGCTGTCGGGCTTTTCAAGAAAGTTGATACAGCGAAGAAGTGTTGTTTTTCCGCTTCCGGAGGAACCGATGATGGAAAGGACTTCGCTTTTGTTTAGGCTGAAATTTATATCCTTTAATACGCTTGTATCTTCAAAGGATTTATTGATATGTTCTACGCGTAAGATCTCCATGGTCTCTCCTATCTGAAAAAGTCAAGTTTCTTCTCGAGGCGGCTAAGTAAAACAGTTAAGATGCCGTTGAAGACGAGATAGTAAACCGCGGTGAAAAACAAAGGCCAGATGGCACCGGAAATACCCTGGGAACCTTTAAGGAAGGACTGTCCCGCCCAGATGATCTCCTGAAGAGCGATGATACGGGCAAGTGATGTGTCCTTAACCAGGGTAAGTACTTCGTTTGACATGGGAGGAACGATCCTCTTTATCATCTGAAGGAGTTTGACCTTAAAGAAGATCTCGGATCTTGACATACCGAGAACAAGTCCGGCTTCGTCCTGACCTTGAGGGATGGCCTGAATTCCCGCTCTGTAGATCTCGGAAAAATAACAGGCATAGTTGATGATAAAGGCAACGGCGGAAGCGACAAATCTGCCGCCTTCGCCACCGCCCCAGATAGGATTGTTAAGTACAAGTCCGGGAAAATAGTAGATTATCAAAAGCTGGATCATAAGGGGAGTACCCCTTACAAGCCAGATAAGAAGCTTAAAAAATCCTTTCACCGGGAGGATCTTGGACATGGATCCGAAACAGATCAGAAGTCCGAGAGGGATCGCTCCGAGAAGAGTAAGCGCAAATAATTTAAGAGTCTGTAAAAATCCCGTATTTAATGAATTAACTACTATGGGAAACTGTTCAAAAAATAAACTCACCTAAAACCCCTTTTACTGCTCGATCACAGCAGCCTGTACACCATACTTTTTAGCGGTCTCCATCATGGAACCGTCGTCATAGCTTGCCTTGAAGAATTTGTTAAGTTCTTCAACAAGATCGGATCCTTTACGGAAGCCGACACCGTATTCTTCATTATTTAAGCCGATGGTGTAGGTAAGATCTGCGTAGCTTGTTCCTTCACCGACCATAGCTGCTGCCATGAGAGAATCGATAACAGCTGCATCGGAGGTTCCTGCCGCAACTTCCATAAGAGCATTTGCCTGGCTTGAAACCTCTGTGTAGGAAAATCCGTTTGCTTCTGCTTCTGCGGCTCCGGCACTTCCTGCCTCAACTGCGAACTGAAGGGTGGATAAAGAAGCAACATCGGGATACTGATCTGCAACATCCTTGGGAAGAACAACGATCTGAGCGTTGTTGCAGTAAGGCTTTGAGCAGTCCATTGCGGAAGTAACTTCGTCAGTAAGTGTCATTCCGTTCCAGATACAGTCAACTGTGTTTCCGTTTAACTCCATAACCTTGTTGTCCCAGTCGATCTCAACGAATTCAACGTCTACGCCGAGACTCTTTGCAAAAGCAACCGCAAGATCTGCATCAAATCCGATCCAGTTACCGTTTTCATCCATGTAATCCATGGGCTCGAAGTTTGTGATACCTACCACAAGCTTACCCTTTGCCTTGATGCTTGCAAGCTCGGAATCCGAGGAAGCCTTCTTTCCGCAGGCAGCCATTGAAACCACCATAACAACACATAAAACCAATGCCAAAAACTTTTTCATAATAAAATGATCTCCTTTTATACTTTAGTGCGATAGCATATTATCACAATAAACCGTTTCTGTAAAGAAAAACGGCCATGATGGGCATAAAAAGATCCGGCAGTTATGCCTGCCGGATCCATACTGTTTTAAGTTTTATTTTGCGTCATTATAAATTCAAGGAATCTATCCTCTGAAACGGGCTTTGAGAAGTAATAACCCTGAATGAACCTGCAGCCGATCTCCTGAAGCTGCTCGGTCATTTCCCGGGTTTCGGCGCCTTCGGCCACTATCTCAAGATCGTCTCCCAAAAACATGTCCGTAAGCTTCGGAAGAATGTACTCGGTACTGTCGAAATAGCTCCAGACAATGGACTTGTCGATCTTAACTATTTGGAAAGGAAGGGAAAGGATATTGATGAGATTGGAAAATCCCGTTCCGTAATCATCAAGCGAGAAGGAAGCCCCCGCAACAAGAAGGGAATTCATCAAGGTATTCAGATCCTTCGTATCCGTCATTGCAGTTTCGGTAATCTCAAAATTGAACCTCGACATATCCACATGATATTCGTTTGCAATGGCAATGAGTTCATCAGCCAGTCCCTTGTGCATACACTGTATGGGAGAGAGATTGATCTCTATGTATTTAAGTCCCAAAGCCTCCATGTCTGTTTTGCTTATAAACTGGCAGACCTTTCGAAATACCTGCAATCCCAGACGAAGAATGGAACCGTCCTCTTCAGCTATGGGAATAAACTGATCCGGGAAGATGAGACCGTATTTCGGATGATCGATCCTTACCAATGCTTCCGCAGAAATAAAACGTGCCGAATCCCTGTCATATATTGGCTGATAATAAACCGTAAGAGAATCGTTGTCCAATGCTTCGTGGAATATATCGCGAAGCCGCTTGTTGTTCTTGATCTTCTCAAAGACATCCTCGTCTATTGAGCAAACGGCGGAAGATTCATTTTTAATCGCTTTGTCGATGGAATAGAATAAAGCTTCCTCTAGCTCAAATACGTCATCGCATTTAACATCGGGCTTTAAGGTTGCGATCCTTAACTGGAACCTTACATGATCGTCACCAAACTGAAGATCTTTTGAAAAATAATCGATGAGCCAGTCAATAAGGGGCTGCGGATCTTTATCTTTCTCCATAGTAAAAACAAAACGTCCCTGCATCATATAAAAGGGGATCGCATCCTTGATGTTGCGAACAAGCTTAATACCGATCCTGTTAAGCATCTTTTCCATTTTCTTATCGCCGTAAATGGAGCGGATATTATAGAAATTCGCAAAGCCGATGATAACCTGCTGAACTGGTTGTTTCATACGGATCCGTTCACCAACATATCGTTCAAAGCCAAAGCGGTTATAAGTCCTCGTCATCTGATCCTTGTCGTATTCGGGATTCTGCATCGACAGGAACATGATTGCGATACTCGTGCTCATTGAAATATTGACAAGAAGGATATAGGGAGTAAATGTGATCTGCCAGAAAGCACATACCAATACAATTATCGTGGAAAGATAAATACTCCATTTTTCCTTGAGGGGTATCTCGCGGCGATGAGCGATGACAAATCCCAATCCGGCCAGAATATAGATGAAAACGTAAGCATAGGAAAGGTAATAGTAGTATGCACCGCGCTGATATCCGTTTTCTTTACTTACGGTAAAAAAGATACCGGTGAATATATTGATAAGAAGAACTGCGTCCGCAGCATAAAAAGGGATCTTAAAGATATTTCCTTCGCTATAGGCCGCCTGGGCGCGCTCCCTTGCGGTAACGCGGCAGTAAAGATAAAAGAAGAAAAACAAAGCGATCATGCACTGGAAATAGAGCATGTTTGAAATCATCATGAGCCATACGGGGTAGGTTTCGTATCTAGTGCTGATATAAGAAGCGATAAGATCGGTGATAATGCACAACAGATCAACCCTTATCAGATAACCGAAGAAACGGTTCTTCAATAAGGGTAAGGATCTCTGCAGATGGTAAAAGACCATAAACAGAAACATCATTAAAAGTGCAATAAGTTCATATTGTGGATCCCAAAGCATTCTTTTTCCCCCGACTGATGCTTAAATACATTCCAAAAGTATGATTTTCCGAAAGAAAAGCATACTTAGTTAATTAAGTATACAAAAGAACACTAATCCAATTATTAACGAAAAGGCTATTTTTCGTCTGTAACGCGGAAAATATAGAATTTAAGATAGAAGCTCTCGTCCGCTGCCCATAAAATGGGATGATCGCAGGCCTGTGTGCGGAATTCGACCTGAGTCAATCTCTTATGCACCGCTTTGGCAGCCTGGCCTATGGTCTGAGAAAAGAGTTCCTCGGTCATGAAATGTGAGCAGGAGCAGGTAGCAAGGTAACCGCCGTCTTTTACAAGACGCATTCCCTTCATATTGATCTCACGATATCCCTTGATGGCATTTTTCGTAGCTTCCCGTGATTTTGTAAACGCCGGAGGATCGAGAATAACAACATCGTAACTCTCTCCCGCTTCAAAAAGCTTCGGAAGTTCATCAAGTACATCGGCGCAGCGGAATTTAACCGTATTTTCAAGATGGTTTCTTTTTGCATTTTCCGTTGCCTGAGCTACTGCAAATTCTGAAATATCAAGACCGGTAACATCGGTGGCGCCGGCGATACCTGCATTTAATGCAAAGGTTCCCATATGTGTGAAACAGTCAAGGACCTTTTTGCCCTTGCAGATCCTCTGCATCGCAAGGCGGTTATATTTCTGGTCTAAAAAGAAACCGGTCTTCTGTCCGTTTACCACATCCACCATATAATGAACGCCGTTTTCGACGATATCAACGTTTGTGTCAAATTCGGGTCCGATGAAACCCTTGTAAGGAAGCATTCCTTCCTTTTTGCGAACCGGCGCGTCGGAACGCTCGTAAACTCCGCGGATCTCAAAGCCGTCTTCTGCAAGGAGCTCTTTAAGTATGTCAACGATCATGGGTTTTAAACGATCCATTCCAAGGGCGAGAGATTCGACCACCAATACATCGCTGTATTTGTCGATCACTAGTCCCGGAAGAAAGTCCGCTTCACCAAAGATCAGGCGGCAGCAGTTTAAATCCTCAAGGGGCATTACGCTCTTACGATATTCCCATGCGTTCTTGACTCTCATACGAAGAAAAGCTTCGTCAATTACCTGATCGGCCTTTCTTGTGAGCATTCGGATACGGATCTTGGAATTTTGATTTATAAAGCCGGCTCCCATGGGATATCCGTCAAAGTCGTGGACCCTCACTATATCACCGTTTTTGAAGGTTCCGGTGATGGATTCTATTTCATTATCGTAGATCCAGGCGCCGCCGGCCTTGATGGTACGGCCTTCGCCCTTTTTTAAAACTGCTGTTGAATTGGTTATAAGATCAGTCATCGTATTTTGCTCCGTATCTTAAATAAAGCTGATTACATTTGTTAAGTGTCATTCCGATCCCGTTTGCGGCAGCAGGGATGAGAAAAACAAAATATGGAAAAACATATCTTCCGCCGGCTTCCCAAAGGAGGCTGAATAAGAAACCTCCGATAAAGGTAACGGCGATGATAAGTCCGTAGCTTTCTTTTTCCTTATAGATCGAAACTGCAAAAAATACAAGAGAAAAGAAATAAACTATGGTCTGAAGTATGTTCATGAACCACTGCATTTTAAGAGTAGTTTCTTCTTTATATAACATGTCCATGTTTTCCCGGTTTTCATCGATCAGGGGTGAAGTCATGTAAATGCAGGCAAAGGTGGGTTCCGCCCACTGTTCCAAAGCCTTGTATCTGTAGAAGCGGTAAGCGTATCCCGGGTCGTTTTTGTAGGTTTCAAGAAATGAATTAAGGTCCGAATAAGCCTTCTGTTTTGTAGCTTCTTTGTCTTGATGAAGGAGATTCCAGTCCCAGTAAACATATCCGTCAAAGAAGCCAACACCGTTTCCTTCTTCTAAAGTTCCGCGCATTCCCATAACAATCCAGTTTATGGAAGGGATCTCGTTATCGATCTTCTGTCCGGCTGCATGCTCATAGTATGCCCGGGTACCTTTCGATGCAAGTATGGGAAGAACAAGCATCAAAACCGCCGGTATCAGAAGAAGGGCCTTTTTCTTTTTAAGAGCAAATACCGCAAAAACAATGGCCAGCGCGATAAGGAAGATCAGTGAGTTTTCCTTGGCGGGAACCATGATGATCGACATCACAATAGCGATGATAATGAATTTTCTGTTTTCTGTCTTAAGCCACCTGATTGAAAGCCAGGTCACAAACAGTATCGCAAAGATGTTGAAAATATCGCCGTATACATATGTCACATAATAGTAAAGGGGAAAACAAACCGATGTCAAAACCAGTGCAGCGAGGCTTGCGCCGGGATCGGCTGTCAGTTCGTAGCATACCCTGCAGGAAAAGAAGACTGCAAGAGAAACGAACAAAGCATTCAAAAATTGCAGGAAAAAGAAGGAGTTCCAGATCTTTAAGAGAATGGCTTCTATGAAAACAAGTCCAAATTCCTGTGGATACTGTTTAAGATACAGCCATTGGGTAACATCCTTAAAATAGTCCTTTTCATTGAAATTCTGTGCTATGTGATAAACCGTTTCCTGATCATACCAGGGTGCCACTTTAAGGATTGCAACCCATGCAAAACAGATGGCAAAAACCACAAAACTCACAAAAAGGGATAAAAAGAGAACCCGCTCGTTCTTTTCTCTCATGAAAGCGGCTTTTCTGAATAACAGTTTACCCAAAAAGAAAAATACGACCGGTGTGACCGCAATGACTATTGCGCTTTTAAGCCTTGAATCAGGGCCTTCGTGAACATGGTTTGAGTGATAATCCCAAAGATCGAAGGTAAAAGTGTAGTGAATACAGTGTAAGAACAGATAGCAAAGTATCAGTAAAGCGATCACATATGCGGCTTTTGTAAGAATAGAGGCTGTTTTATTCATTAACTTCACTTTCTTTTTTCGGTTCTTCCTTCTTGGCGAAGCGGTAATAAAGGGATGTGCATGCTGAGTGAATAAAGGATACTCCCGCGCCCGAAAGAACAAAAAGCATCACAAAACCGGGAAGAGTGTACCTTCCCTTTGCTTCCCAGATGATGGAGAATAAGAAAATACCGATGAAAAAGGTGGCGATGTAAACGCCGTAACCGTATTTGTCTTTAAAGAACAGATACACAACACAGGCCAATGCACATACATAAGCGATGGTCATGAAATAATCGCAATAGTGGTTGAGCCGTTTTACCGCATTTTGATTGTACAAAAGATCCACTTCTTCCCAGGACGTTTCGTGATCCGAAACCGTCATATAAATACAGTCAAAAGTGGGCTCCAGCCACTGTTCAAAAACCTTGTATCTATAGAATTTTACAGCGTGGATCGGATCTTCTTTGTAGCTTTCAAAGAATTCCTTCATCACTTCTTTGGAATACTCGATAGCGACCTTTTTGTCCTGTCCGTTAATGGACCAGGTGTAATAATTGTAGCCGTCGTAGTAGCCGACGCCCTTTCCTTCTTCGAGAGTTCCCCTCATTCCCATGACGATCCAGTTGATGGAAGGAACTTCATTATCAAGCTTCACTCCGCCTTTAACTTCATAATATGATTTGATACCCCTTGTTGTTATAAGTGGAAGAACAACAATAAGTGCCGCAATGATCAGAGGAGTGACCTTCTTAAACCTTATAGCCATTACCGCCAAAAAGATCACGGTGGCAAGGATAAAGATAAGGGTATTTTCCCTGACGGGAAGCATGACCATGGAAACAAGGATCGCTAAAATGGCATAAAGGATCTTCTCTTTTCTGATAAATCTGATCAGCATCCATGCCACAAAGAAGCAGGCGCAAATCGCGAAAACATCTCCGTAGATGTAGCTTATATAGTAAAAAAGAGGAGTAAAGGCAGCAGTTAAGATCACAGTGAACAGTTCAGCCACGGGGTTTTCGAATATCTCGTGGGAAACACGTCCCGAAAGGAAGATGATAAGGGCTACGAAGATCGCATTCATATACTGAAAGATCCCGTAGAAATCCCAGATCCGCAAAAACAGAGACTCAAAGAAGATAAGCCCCAGCTGCTGAGGGTACATCTTTAAATACACCTCGGACATTTTGGTGAAGTCACCCTTAATGAAATTATCGGCGGCTTCGATACAGTAAGCCTGATCCCAGAAAGGCGGGATGTAAGTCTTTGAAACCCAGATACATCCAAGTACCAAAGTGACTACGGATAAACCGGCGGAAATATATAAAACCAGTCGGCTTTGCTGTTCCTTTGTATTGGAAAAAGAAAAAAGAAGTCGTACCAGAAGGTAAGAAAAGGCAATGACAATAATGAGTACCAAAAGATTTAACAGCCTTGAATCCGGCCCTTCGTATAAATACTGGGCCGAATAATCCTCAAAGTCATGTACAAAAGTATAATGCGCGGCATTTAAAGCCAGTATCGCCAGAATGACCGCAGCAATGGCATATGCGATTTTTGATAATGCGGAAGCTGTTTTTTTCATAACAATAATTTATCACTTGGGAGTGGTACGTGCAATCACGAAGTCCTAAAGTATAGTAAAACGTTTCATCATACGGATTATTTACATTTTCAGACTTTATGATACAATAAGCAGGAAGAATTGGTAAAACAAAAAACCAAAGGGAGAGGATCCATGCCTAAGAGAAATTCGGACAATTTCATAACCATCAAAGACATTGCGGCCCTTTGCGGCGTTTCAATATCCACGGTTTCCAATGTTATGAACGGTAAAAACAACAAGGTGAGCAAGGAGGTTGCGGACCGGATCCTTGCCACCATGGAGGAGACGGGATACAAACCCAATTACCTGGCCAAGAATTTAAGAGCTTTCTCCACAAAGACCATCGGTGTCATCGTGGAGGATATGATTCAGTTCACCACTTCCCCCATAGTTGAGGGACTCATGCAGTGTACCGAGGATGCGGGCTACAGCGTTGTCATTGAAAACATGCGTCTCTTCGGAAGGTGGAGCGACAAATGGATGCACAACGATTCTTTGTACAAATCCGCACTGGCGGCGGTAATGAGTAAGATGGATTCACTCCATGTGGACGGTATCATCTACATTGCGGGTTACGAGCACGAAGTCGTATTAAAGGGCCGGCCCGAAAATGTGCCCACTATTGTTGTTTATGCAAGCAATCCGGATCCTTCGATCCCATGCGTCAAGTTAGACGATGAGGACGGAGGTTACAGAGCCTACAAATATCTCCATTCCATGGGACATCGAAAGATCGCCATTATTTCAGGTGAAGCGGGAAACATCCATACGGTCAACCGTCTTCGGGGGATACAAAAGGCCATGTTCGAAGAGGGGGTATTGTTCGATCCATCCTTTGTGATTTCTCAGACCTGGAACAAGGAAGGCGGATACCACGGAATGAAGGCACTTGACGGCAAGGATATCACTGCGGTGATCTGCTTTTCGGACCTTATCGCATCGGGAGTGTACGAGTATCTCCTGGAGCACGATCTAAAGCCCGGGAAGGATCTTTCCATAATCGGATACGATAATCACGAGGTTTCACAGCTTCTTTATCCAACCCTCACCACTATTTCCCTGGCACTTGAGGATTTGGGCAACACCGCTGCATCCTGGGTAATCGACAAATGTGAAGGGCGGGAAACGGAGCACAAAGACAATTTGGAGATCCGAATTCCCGGAGAGCTTGTGGAGAGAGATTCGGTAGTGAAGCTGTAAGGGATCCTTTTGTAATGTAGATAAAATCGAAAACTATAAATCGGACTGTCGCATTTGGCAAAATCTGAGTCAGATCAGTTTGCCCGGTGCGATGGTCTTTTTGTTTATTGGGTGTAACGTTTTTGTAGGTTAATCGATTAAGTTGTGCAGAATAAACAAAATCGATTCGAGATATATGGAATGTTTTAACTATTGACTATAAAAAGTGGTGCAAATATAATACGTTTATGCAAGGTAAAACGATACACCTACAAACATAATATAGGAGGATGTGAAAATGGTTATGAGAAAACGTTTATTAGCCTTGGGTCTTGCAGTTGCAATGTTGGTAGCTTCCTTTACCGGATGCGGCAAGAAAGATTCTGCCAATACAGACAGTTCTAAGACCTCTACGGTAAGCGAAGCAACTTCCAATTCCGGAAGTGATGCAGCTTCCTCGGTTATCGAAGCAAGAAAGGAAGAAGCAGCTAAGACCGGTAAATATCAGAAGGTTGTTGTTTCTTTCTTTGACTGGACAGGAGCTCCCGCAGGTCTTGACAGAGTAAATGCAGCCATCAGCGAGCATACGAGAGAGACCCTGGGACTTGATGTGGAGTTATTGATCATCGACTCCGCAGCATATACAGAGGATATCAAGCTGATGCTTTCTTCGGGAGAGCAGGTTGACCTCTTCTCAACATGCGGACCCGGATATATGACCTGTGTAAACAACGGTTATACAGCAGATCTTGAAGAGAATGGTCTCCTTGCTACATACGGTCAGGAACTCAGTCAGCTTATCAGACCCGAATATCTTGATGCCTGCAGAGTTGGCGGCGTGCTTTACGGAGTTCCCCCCATTAAGGACTATGCGATCCAGACAGCAACGATCCTTATCGGTACCGAATATCTTGAAGGTGCCAATTACGACCTTTCCAAATTCGAGACCGATGAACTGGGATATTACAAGGCTACATGGGATGATGTTGATGCAATGTTTGCAGCTATCCACGAAGCTTTCCCCGACAAGACGGTATTCTCCACACAGGACAACCTCTTAACACAGGGAAGCTGTGTAGACAATATCGCAGGTGACTACTTCGGAACATTACTTGATCCTTCAAACAGCCTGACTATCGAGAATGTTTATGAATCGGATCTTTTCAAAGAGTGGGCTGACAGAGCTTACAGATGGAATCAGGCAGGATTCATTTCAGGTGATGCTTTAAGCGACAAGACCGGTGCTTCCGCAAGGATCAAGTCCGGCGCTTACATGGCAATGATGTCTCAGGCTAAGCCTGCTTACCAGAACCAGATCAACGGTGAATGCGGAAGATCAATGACGATCTTTGATGTCGGTGAAAGCTTCATGTCTTCATCTGCAGTATCCGCTTTCCCCTGGTGCATGAACCAGGCTACCGAAGATCCCATTGCAGCAATGCAGGTATTAAATGCACTTTACACAGATCCCGTTGTAGCAAATCTTGCTTGCTGGGGACAGGAAGGTTTTGAGTACAAGGTAAACGACGATACCTCCATCAACTGGCCCGACGGTATCAACGCCGACAATTCCGAATACTATCCCAACGTTCTCTGGCTCATGCCCAACCAGTATGCAGCTCATGTATGGGAAGGAGATCCCGTAGACGTTGGTGAGCAGACAGCCAAGTTTAACGATGAGTGTCCCGTAAAGTCCAAGGCTTTAGGATTTACCTGGGATAACAGCGATTACGTTACAGAGTTCACCGCTTTAAAAAATGCTTACGAAGAGTTTGGTCCTCAGGTAGTATACGGATTTGTTGATCCCGCTACAGGACTTAAGCAGTTAAACGATGCTTTATACGCCGCAGGTCTTGAGGAATATATGAATGCCAAGCAGGCAGCACTCAGCGCATGGGCTGAAGAAAAGGGCATCAAATAATCCAATAAAGCTTTGAATGATCGATCTTAAGAGCCAGCTGAAATCAAGGCTGGCTCTTATATTAGAAGATGGTGCAAAATGAGTAGAAAAAAAGAATCCTTAAATGATAAAAAGACACTGAAAAAGCGTTTAATACGATATATTCCCCTCTACATCATGGCTCTCCCGGGACTCATATATCTGTTTATAAACAACTATATGCCCCTTCCGGGACTGGTGCTTGCCTTTAAAAAATATAATGCCAAAAAGGGTATATTCGGATCCGAAAATGTGGGCTTTAAGAATTTCAAATACCTTTTTGCCACTAAGGACGCTTTTGTTATTACGAGAAATACGATCTGCTACAATCTGGCTTTTATTGTTGTTAATACCATACTGGCCATTTTTGTAGCCATACTCCTTTCCGAGATGTTATCGAAGTTAAAGAATCTGTATCAATGTCTGATCCTGTTGCCTTATATGATCTCCATGGTAATAGTAAGCTATCTGGTCTATGGGTTCTTGTCCACGGATAACGGATTTTTAAACAATACTCTCCTGCCGCTGTTTGGGAAGGATCCCATCAACTGGTATATGGAGAAAAAATACTGGCCCTTTTTGCTTACATTTGTTAATGCCTGGAAGGTCGTGGGATACAATTCCATAATCTATATTTCCACCATCCTTGGCATTGACCGCGGTATATATGAGTCGGCGGCCATTGACGGAGCCGGAAAATGGATGCAGATAAGGAAGATCACGATTCCTCTTTTAAAGCCTACGGTGATCATGATGACGCTTCTTGCCATCGGCCGTATCTTTTACTCGGATTTCGGCCTCTTTTATCAGGTTCCACAAAACCAGGGAGCACTTTTCGCAGTGACAAACACCATTGATACCTATGTATACAGAGGACTTTTGGAGCTTGGTAACATGTCCATGGCTTCCGCTGCGGGTCTGTATCAGTCGGTGGTGGGATTTGTACTGATACTTGGAGCCAATTTCCTTGTACGTAAGTTTGACAGAGACAGTGCTTTGTTTTAGGAGGAATGTGACAGATGAAAGACGAGAAAAAATTTCAGATCCTTGCCCATGCTGTTTTGATCCTTTTGTCGGTATGTGCGATCCTTCCCATGGCACTGATGATCATCAGTTCATTTACCGACAACGATCTTTTAATTGCTGAAGGGTACAAGTTTCTGCCTTCAAAATGGTCGGTTTACGCATACGAATATATCTTCAGCACAGGAAACTCCGTAGTCAGGGCTTACGGCGTTTCGGTCCTCCTTACATTAGTGGGAACCCTGCTTTCTTTATCCATAACAACAATGCTTGCTTATGCCATATCGAAACCCGACATTCCGGGAAAGGGGATCATCACGTTTTTTATTGTTTTTTCAATGCTTTTTAACGGTGGACTTGTGCCTACATATATGATATATACTAATGTTTTCAGTATAAAAAACACCTTTGCGGCGCTTCTGATACCGGGACTTTTGATGAATGCTTTCAACATCATGCTGATGAAGTCGTATTTTGTGTCCAGCATTCCGGCGGAGATACTGGATGCGGCATATATCGACGGAGCGGGGGAAACGGTGACGTTTCTGAGGATAGTCATTCCCCTTTCGAAGCCCATTCTTGCGACCATAGCTTTGTTTGCGGGGATCGCATACTGGAATGACTGGATGAACGGATATATCTATATCACAAAAAGAACGGATCTTTACTCGGTCCAGAACCTTTTAAACCGCATGATGCAGAATATACAGTTTTTGTCACAATCAAGCTCCAATGTGCAGAATGCAACTGCGGGACTTGCGGCCATTCCCCTGGCATCGGTGAGAATGGCGATGGCGGCGGTGGGAATCCTTCCCATCCTTGTGATGTATCCTTTTGTTCAGAAGTATTTCGTGAAGGGTATCACACTTGGCGGTGTCAAAGGTTAAAATACTATTGAAATAGGAGAAAAGATGACCAGACTATTTATCAATCCCAATCACAGGTTGGGGCACATCAATCCTGAACTTCAGGGACATTTTTCCGAGCATCTCGGCAGATGTATTTACGGAGGATTGTTTGTCGGAGAGGATTCCGACATTCCCAATGTCAACGGTATGAGATGCGACGTTGTGGAAGCATTGAAGGAGATGAAGATCCCGGTCCTTCGCTGGCCCGGCGGCTGCTTTGCTGACGAATATCACTGGAAAGACGGTATCGGCAAGAAAGAAGAAAGAAAGACCATTGTAAATACACACTGGGGCGGAGTGGTTGAAAACAATTGCTTCGGTACCCACGAGTTTATGGAGCTTTGCAGACAGTTAGGCTGTAAGCCCTATGTAAACGGAAACTTGGGAAGCGGAACAGTTCGCGAGATGAGTGAATGGGTTGAGTACATGACCTTTGACGGTATCTCTCCCATGGCTGATCTTCGTAAAGAAAACGGACATGAAAAACCCTGGAAGCTTGATTACTTCGCAGTAGGTAACGAAAACTGGGGATGCGGCGGAAACATGCTTCCCGAGTATTACGGAAATCTCTACAGAAGATATTCAACTTATGTAAGAAATTACAGCAAGGACTATTCCATATACAAGATCGCCTGCGGTCCCAATGCCGGTGATTTTGACTGGACAGACAAGGTAATGAAGACCTGCTTTGAAAAATGCGGTCCCAATCATGGATTCATGGACGGGCTTTCCCTTCATTACTATACCGTACCCGGACCCTGGGACCACAAGGGATCCGCAACGGACTTTGATGAAGCAAGCTACTATGTAACTCTTAAAAAGACTCTTTACATGGAAGAGCTCATCACCGGACACACTGCCATAATGGACAAATACGACAAGAAGCACGAAGTAGGACTTATCGTTGATGAATGGGGTAACTGGTTTGACGTTGAACCCGGTACAAATCCCGGTTTCCTCTATCAGCAGAACTCCATCAGAGATGCGCTTGTTGCAGGAATCAACTTAAACATCTTTAACAAGCACTGCGACAGAGTCAAGATGGCAAACATCGCTCAGCTTGTAAACGTTTTACAGTCAGTGATCTTAACAGACGGACCCAGGATGGTTAAGACACCTACATATCATGTATTCAACATGTACAAGTATCATCAGGATGCGGAGCTTGTTGAAAGCTATGTTGAGACAGAGCTTGTGGGTATAGATGAAGAAAACAAGGTTCCCAACCTTACGGAATCTGTATCTTTGGACAAGGACGGTTATATCAACATCACTCTTACAAACCTTTCCGCCGACAAGTCATATGACATAAACGGAGTATTGGTTGAAACCTGTGTTGATTCGGTAAGTGCAAAGATCCTTTCCGGCAAGATCAACGATCACAACACCTTCGACGATCCCGACAAGGTCGTAGCAAAGGACTTTACCAACGTATCGCTCAAAAACGGAAATCTGGAATTCACGATTCCCGCAGCCAGTGTAATGCTCCTTCGCGTTCACACAAAGTAACATAAACCCTAACACCTCCGTCCCGGGGGTGTTTTTCGTGGGGTAGAAACGTCCCTATTCCACATTCAAAGTGATAATCGCAACAACCGACGGGGAATGGGAAAAAGAAGCCTGAAAAATACGGACCGGGATTCCGGTCCGTTTCTCTCTCTCAGCTGTTTTTTGATATTGCCCTTATACTTTCAGTCCGCCTTCGGCCACGGCGCGAAGGATTTCGCCGACACTCCAGGCCTGGGTGTAGCAGCCGCCGCTTATGTGAGGCGGATCGCCATCGAAGACTTCGGCGATGCCGCCGATGCAGCCTTCGTTTAAATGCTGCTTAAGGGGAGCAAGCAGTAACTCTGCGGTTTCTTTTTGATCGGGATAGACTTTCAAAAATGCGGTGATGAAGCCGCCCATTATGAATGCCCAGGCGGTTCCCTGGTGATAGGCTTCATCCCTGGCGGAGAGCTCACCCTTGTATAAGCCGTGATAATCGGGATCATCCGGATCAAGAGTCCGAAGTCCGAAATCGGTATATAACTTCTTATATACAGTATCCACAACACATTTGGCCTGATCTTTCGAAAGAGCACAGAAGGGAAGGGAAACTGCCCAGATCTGATTGGGCCTTATCCTGTCATCATCGTAGATTTCTCCGGTTTCCATGGATTTTTCATCCACTACATCGTAGAGACACTTCTCAGCTTTATTGTAAAATCTCTGTTCAAAGGAATCCCTAACGATATCAACCAGCATACTGTATTCAGTATTTGCCGACTTATCCCCAAACCTCTTTGACAATTCCTTCATTATACACAGAGCATTGTACCAAAGTGCGTTTATCTCAACAGGTTTTCCGTGTCTTGGCGTCATTACTTTATCGCCGACGCGCACATCCATCCATGTAACCTGGTCCAGATCGTCGCCTGCGCGGATCAGCCCGTCCGCATCCATTCCGATGGAAAAGTCAGTTCCGTCCTTATAGGCTTTGATGATCTTCTTCATACAGGGATACAGTTCTTTTTCCACAAATTTGTAAGCTTCTTCTGACTTAACATATTCAAGATATTTGTGCACACAGTAAAAGAACCAAAGGGACGCATCCGCCGTGTTATAGATGGGTTCGCAATCCTTATCCGGGAACATATTGGGCAAAAGGCCGTTCTTTTCATATTCAACAAAAGTCCTGAGAATACTCTTTGCATCCTCAAACCTTCTTGTCACAAGTGTAAGTCCCGTAAGGGAGATCATGGTGTCCCGGCCCCAGTCGGTAAACCAGGGAAGACCGGCGAGTATTGTTTTTCCTTTGGTGGAAGCCCGCCTTACGATAAACCTGTCCGCAGCGGCAACAAGGGATTTTGAGAATTTATCCCGAACTCCGGAGTTTTCGATGAGGATATCACATCTTCTTTTTGCCGCCTTTATGGTCTTTGACGCATCGCGCTCAAATTTCTTCTCGATGGTAAAAACAACACTTACGTCCTTCTCAGTCTCCTCCGGAATGCTCACGTCGATAAAGATGGGCATATATCCCGTATCGGAAGAGCTCATTCCCGTGTCGATCTCGGTCTGAAGCTCGATGTTTTTATCATAAAGATCAGCGTCGCTGTTGTTTCCAAAGCTTCCTTCGCTTACATAAGTTCTTATAGTCAGTTCCCGGTTCTTATCGGGAGTAAGTGAAAACCCTTCTGCAGTCAGTCCCGAAACAAAAACAAGATCCTTCTTTTGTGAACCGTCATTATGATCCCTGTAATTGTAAACAGGCTTAAGTCGCAGAATCGCCTTGTCGCCTCGGTTCTTTATGCGATAGCGGATCGCCACCGTGTTCTTTTCCCACTCATAAGCCAATGTCTTTTCGATCCACAAGCCCTTTGTAAAGTAAGTAAACACCGGAACTGCACCCATGGAAAAAGAAACCTGGTTCAAAAAGCCCTGTTCCTCACTACCTTTGCTCTTTCTTCCGGAGAACAAGGAAACCCTGTTTCCGTCACGGATCACTTCCTCGCATATACGATTAACCAAAACCCGCCTGTCGGTAGGCGCGTGAAGACTAGCGATAAACAGACCATGGTGTTTTCTCGTATTCGCCCCGATAATGGAACTTCCGGCATAACTTCCCAGTCCGTTTGTTATTACCCATTCCCGCCTTATGGCCTCATCATAATTTCGCATGGCTTCCCGGCCGAAGGTTCTTTTTATTCCGCTCATATGTGATCCTCAAATGATAGATTGACTGATATTCTGATTATACCACTTTCTATAAAAAAAGAGGCATCCGCATAGGATGCCCCTTTTAAAACTGATTGATTACTTTTTCTTTTTCTTAGGCTCTGTGATCTTGTAGGTCTTTGTTACAGAAGCTTTTCCTGTTGTATCAATATTTGTTCCTTTGTATGTGATCGTGACTTCGTAGGTTCCAACGTCTAATGGCTTTGTATAAGCTACACCGGTCTTTTTCATTTTGTATGAAACGGTGTAATCTATGCCTTCCGTAAGCACTCCGTTACCGGCTTTAACCGTAACTGTGGGAGGATTACTTACTCCGGTATATTTTCTGCTCGCGGTAACCGATACTTTAAGGTTCTTTGCCTTGACCTGATTTATGGTGAAGGAAAGTCCGGAAGCGATGTTTCCGGAATAGTTACCGATTCCGGTGATGGATACGTTGTATGTTCCCACTCTAACGGGAGAAGCGTTGTATGAAACCGTATAGTCTTTATCTTTCTTTAAGGTTTTTCCCTTATATTTTACTGTAATGGAAGCATTCTGCGCATTTCCGTTATAGGTCTTAGCCTTGATCTTTGCTTCAGCAGGCTTCTTTCCGTTTACATTTGCAAGTCCTGCAATGTTTAAACGAGAGATTGTAAAGGTCCTTGAAACTGTTCCGGTATAGTTCTTTGTTCCTGTAACGGTAACGGTAGCAGTTCCTGCATTTTTGTTGTTTGAATAAGTAACCTTGTATGTAACTCCCTTAGGCATCTGAGCAGACTTACTTACCTTGGGAGTGAAGGCTTTGCCCGAGTAGGTCTCGTTTTTGATCTTTGAAAAATCAAACCATGCCGCTTTGGCTGAAATACTGTACTTAACATTGTAAGTAAGCTTTGCGGACTTGTTTCCGAATTTAACCGTGATCGTGGTTTTACCTACTTTGATGGGTTTGATGCTAAGTGTGATCGTATTTCCGGATAATGTTGCTCCAACGGTTGCAACTTTCTTATTTGAGGATGTTGCCGAAAGCTTTGGACCGGATTCAAGGCTTGCTAACTGTCCGGCACTTAATCCGGAAGGTGTTGTCTGGTTAACTGTAAGCTTGATGGTATTATCGCTCTCTGTGCCGGAAAGTACAGCATCGGGGTCTGCAAATGTCTTGTTGAGTGATGTTTTGCTATTCTCGTTGAAAACAACATTCTTAAGGTCGTAAACCGTAACATTAGCTCGTCTCTGAGCACCTGCAATGTGATATGTGATCGTAGCTGAACCGGCCTTTTTACCTGAAACTTTACCGGATTTGCTTACCGATGCAACAGTCTTATCACTTGATTCCCAGGATTTGTTAGGGTATTTTGCGTAATACTTTGAGTTATTAAGGGAAAGTGTGGTTGACTTTCCTTTAGCAAGTGCAAAGTTGGATTTATTAAGAGTAACGGTTTTCTGTGTATAATTGGCTTCAATCTTAGGATATTTAAATTTCTGTGAAGAATTAAATACAGCACCTGTTGACTGATGATGATAGTCAGTGGGATTTTCTTTTAAAAGGTACTGTTTTGAAGAAGCAGAAGAACCACTGTCGGGATCGTTCCAGGTTGAGTCAACCAGATACCAGTGATTTTTGCCATCTGCGCCGAAAGGCATCTGTACATAAACATATGCGTGATCTGCACTTACGGCATAAATGTTTGTAATTCCGGCATAATCAAGACACCAGGAAAGAGCTTTTGCATAACTTTCACAAACACCATATGTCTTTAAAAGACATCCATATTGGCTGTGACAATAATAGAATTCGGCTGTTGTTGATGCAACTCTACCATCAGCTACATCATGATCATATTTATTATTTCGGCAAAACCAGTCATCAAGATATTCTATAACACCGTAGGTTATATCGCCCTTTGAGGCAGCACTAGCAAAAGCCTGTGATACAAGTTCTTTTACTTTTTTGTTTGCATCGGAGTGAAGGGTCTTGTTGTAATAACGGGATTTCTTCATTGTCATATTGTATGTATATGACCCGTAACTCCATCTGTAGGAGTAGCTGTATCCTTCACCGATCCAGGATAACTTTACGGTATTTTGAGTAACAAGTGCGGAAAAAGCAGATGAAAATTCCGAACCAAAGATAAGGGGGCCGTTAAAGGTAAAACTGGTTTTTCCCTGATCGACCATTGCTTTCTTGGCAGCATTGAATGCTACTTTTGAATACTTATTTAACTGATTGGAGAAATAATTACCCTGACCCTTGTAGGAAAGAAGAGTATCGTACTCATAAGCTTCGGGAGCAAATTCCTCGCCTTCTTCCAATTCGATGGTCTCATCATCAAGAACACCGAAATCTTCAAAGAAATCCATGTTCTCAGATGTAAGTGAGTCATCATCGGCTTCGTTTTCAGAAACATCATTTAAGCTGATATCTTCGGATGCAGACTCATCATCATTTTCAGTATCGTTATCGGATACATCTAAAACGGTATCATTGTCTGAAACATCTTCAGCTTCCGGATCCTCAACATCGTTTTCGGAAACATCATTAAAAGATACATCGCTAAGTGAAAGAACGTTAGCAGAAACATCTGCAAGGAAAGTTTCTACCATCTCGTTCTGTGTTTCAGCTATGTAATTCATGGGAACATATGCGTGGAAGTAGATATCACCGTTTGTATCTGCTGCAATAACTACGTCTTCAGCGCGCATATCGTGAGCGTACATATCTGCGATATCTTCGCAGGCTCTGAGATATGCTTCCTGAGAATCCTCCGGAAGTGCAAGGAAGGTTCTGTTTGAAATATAGTTTACGCCTTCGTATGCAACACCGTCGGAACCGACTGCGTCCTTTGCAAGATATGCGGCGTCATAAGCTTCTGTTTCGGCAGAGAGCTCCTCGGTTTCTTCAACCGAATCCAACACAGACTCGATGACTGTGTCGTTGCTTGAAAGTTCATCGGCATATACGCCCGCAACATCGGTAAAGAGCATTGACGCTGCTAACAAAAGGGAAATCGATGAAACAAGCCTTTTGGAAAATCTGGTAAACATCAAGGTTTAACCTCCTTAATCATAAATCGTTAATACAGAGTATACAAAAAAGAACACAGGGATTTCAAGAGAAAGTTGCACAAGAGATAGCGCAAATATTGCTTGTTTTAACAAATAACGCACTTTTTGTGGATAAAAACACCGGGAGATCTCTCTCCCGGTGGATAACTGGTATACAATCATTTGATCACAAAAGTCTTTTCCAAAGACTCGATTTTTTCTCCCGTTTTCTCATTTGTGGAGATGGAAATATTACCTGTGTTGGGGAACAGTGTCAAAACAGCCACGTAAGTTCCCTTTCTTGCGGGAACTTCTTTTTTCCGGTTTCCGTTCTCAACCTTGTAATACTCGATCTTGTAATTCTGCTGTGTGGCACCTTCTATGATCTGAGGAATGACATAATCACCGTGCATCAGTTTTATATTGGGAGTAACGACGGAATCGTTTTTCCATTTAACTTTTTCCGGGCAGGAAAGAGAAAGATCTGCCGAAGCAATCTTCTTTATTTCAAATACCGCAGGTTCCATCGTTCCTTCGTAATTGTTTATACCCTCAATAACAACGGTATATTTTCCGGCATTTACGGGATTGTCGATGTATTTGAATCCCTGTTTGAAGGAAACCTTGTAATCCTTGTTCTTAACAAGAGTGGTCTTTTTGTAAGTAACCGTAACCTTGGGCTTAACCGCAGAACCGGTGTATCGCTTGGATTCGGTGCAGGTATATTCACCGGAATAAGAAAGATCTCTGGGTGTGATCTTAAATGTCCTTGTTACGGTTCCGCTGTAGTTTCCCGTACCGGAAATGGTTACAGTCGCGGTGCCTGCATTTATATTGTCCTTGTAAGATACTTTGTAGGTTACATTTTTGGGACAGATATCTGTTTTGGTAACAGCGGGTTTGTAAGATTTTTCCTTGTAAGGCTGCTCGGTATAGGGAAGCTCGTTGAACCACTTCTCATCTTCCGTATCCATCAGATCCTGCTTGACATTGTAAGTAAGCTTTGCGGTCTTTCCGCCGAATTTAACGGTGATGGTTGTTTTTCCGGTCTTTTTGGGAACGATCTTAAGATCGATGGTATCTCCGTGAAAATCACCTTCTCCGATGGAAACCTCTGCAACGCTCTTGTTGGAAGAAGAAGCAGTGGGATATTTAAGGTTTGAGTCGAAGAGATACAGACTCTGGGCCGAAACCTGCTTGTTGTTCTGGTTAACTGTAAGAGAAATGGTATCACGGTCGTTGTCCCAGCGGGTATCTTTGTTTCGGTAGGTGGCGGTGAGTGTTGTTTTTTTGTTTGAGAAGTTTAAGTTCTTAAGCTGATAAACGTAGATTGCCGTAAATACATCCCTTCCGGCAACTTCGCAGTGGATCTTTGTGTTTCCGGTCTTTTTTGCGGTAACTTTTCCGGAAGAAGAAACCGTAGCGATATTTGTGCTGTCGGATGACCACTTCTTTATGTACTTATCGTAATAGGTATTCTGTATGGTCAGGGTTTTCTTTTTCCCTACGGAAAGTGCGAAAACGTTCTTTATATTAATGTGGAGATCCTCTTTTGAATTTGCGCTGTAATTGTTTGCCGAAAGA
>JAEEGL013228732.1_pt1 | contig 52464 bp, 47 predicted proteins | sample 9134231 | NCBI WGS metagenome assembly JAEEGL01 (sample SAMN16246548, study PRJNA631951) | gut metagenome | biome: gut microbiome; feature: rumen; material: fiber-attached | host: Bos | place: Iran: Karaj | collected 2018-10
AAGTATAATGTTGATAATTTAAATTTGTTCCACTTATATCACTTTTGGTCTCAACATTATAACTACCCTTTGAAACTAAAGTATATGTTCCATTACCATATGTAACATCCGGAGCATAGTACCATCCAGTACCAGTAGCAGTTGAATACGTATATCTTGTGCCATACATATAGCCAACATCAGCTAGAGATGAAGAATTATTATTAAACTTACTTGTTGCTGCTAACTGAGTTACTGTTCCAGTTGTATTAGTACACTCGTTATTATTTGTTCCACTAGGTAAGCCGTTATAGATTAGTTTAGTACCACCAGTACTAGTTGTTCTTACTATCTTCCAGCAAAATCCTGCAAATAAGACATTATTGTTGTCAACTGCTCCACGGTAGTAGTATATTGGATGAGCATCATTTTGGGTACCGGCTCTTATATATAATCCTTTACCATTAGTATCTGATGAGATATCATTAAATTGTATACCATTTGCATTTGTTACATAAGTACTGGTTGTGTTATCAAGAACAGCATTTTGAGATATTGTAGATACAATGCTAGATGGTGCTTGATTTGTACATACACCAGTTAGTGATAAGTTGAATGTTTTATTTTGAGTATTATTGTTTGTTTCAGCTTCATCTAACCAAATATATAAGTAATATGTTCCTGATCCTGATGTTTGGTATTCAGCATCCTCTAGGATTGGGAAAGTGCTATTAGCTATAGCTCCTGTAAATGTCCCTGTTTTTAAGACATTTTCTGAACAGCTATTAGCATTTGTTGTTAGGGCATATTTAAAGTTTTCTGAGGCCGCTAATTCACTTGCCATTTGGTTTACTTTTAAACTAAGTGACATGTAAGCACTTCCACCATTATCATTTGTAACACTTGTCGTAATTGTTCTTTGTATTGCATGTTCAGAGTCAGTACATGTTGCTGGTGCTAATTTAACATTACTACTTGTAATATTTCCTCCACCATCAGCAGAACATGCTAAATTATCTGATACCGTAAATGAAATAGCTGTTGATTCACTACTGCCGCTAGTCCATGAGAAGTATGCTAAAGTAGAACCAACGATTAAAAATAATACGATTGATATAGCTAAGAAAATATATATTATTTTATTACTGTTATCTTTCATAATATCTACCTCTATTTTTCTACATTAATTATAACAAAAATAACGAATTGTGGCAATAAAAAAAGAAGTTAACGTCCACGTTTTCCCTCTTTTTCTTCTGTATAATATACTTGTTGTTCTTTATAGAACTCATTCATATATAGTTTATAGTTTAATTCATCAATAATTAATTCTATTTTTTTAAGTGTCAAACCCATATAAGTATGTCCTAAATATTTAATATATTTATTTATTAGTTGGATTCTTAATTTTTCAGCTTCCATTAAACTTCTTTTAATTGAACCTGTATCAGTACCATCTTCTTCATATAGTTTTAATTTATATAATAAGTATTCAATTTTACTATCAATTTTCTTTCTGATTATACGTTCGCTAAAGTCTTTATCGACAAAAACAATTTTATTCACTTCGATAGCATCTTCTTCTTTAATCTTTGGATTTACTTTATAGCCCTCTAGTTTATCTAGTTCTAAATCAAAAGCATCTCTTTCTTTTCTAGTTTTTGAAATATGATAATTAATCTTTTTCATGATTACTGCCCCCAACTAAGTCTTCCCTAACCTCTTTTGTTCTTTTAATTCTTTCTTCTTCACGATATTTTTTAATATTTTCGTGATGTCCCGATAAAAGTACATCTGGTACTTTCATACCTCTAAACTCTGCTGGTTTTGTATAATTTGGATAATCTAGTAACCCATCATTAAAACTCTCACTATCTAAGCTTTCACTAGTTATTACTCCAGGAATTAATCTTGTAATTGCATCCGTTACCGCCATTGCTGGTACTTCGCCACCCGTTAGGATATAATCACCAATTGATAACTCCATATCGACAATACTTCTAATTCTTTCATCGAATCCTTCATAGTGTCCACATAAGATAATTATATGTTCTTGTTTTGATAAGTCTTTTGCTACTTCTTGCTTAAATACTTTCCCTGATGGGCTCATCATAATAACTATTGATTTATCTGTTTTAATATCTTCGATCGCTCTAAAGATTGGTTCACACATTAAAACCATTCCTGCGCCGCCACCATAAGGATAGTCATCTACCCGATTATGTTTATCGGTGGAATAATCTCTAAAATTATGGACATTAATTGTTACATTTCCATTATCTCTTGCTCTTTTAATGATTGATGTATTTAAAAAACCATCAAACATTTCTGGAAACAATGTTAAGATATCTATCCTCATAATAGCCTCCCTAGAATAGTCCTGGTATATCCCTAACTAAAATTTCTTTTTTTTCTAAATTAATGCTTAATATTATATCAAAATTATATGGAATTAGATAGTCTTTTTCTGAAGTAACTACCAATATTTCATTTCCATTATGATTTTCTATCTTTCTTACTTTACCTAAACACTTATCATTTAAATAGACATTTAATCCAATTACATCTTCATCTAAGTATTCATTTTCATTAAGTTTAATGTCTTCTTTATTTATAAAAACATAGTCGCCTTTATATTTTAAAACTTGATTGATGTCATTGTATCCTTCCATCGTAATCATTTCAAATATTTTATGATGGCGATATGTTTTAATTACTTCGTTTACCTTATCTTTTCCAATATAAATATTCATTCCTTGTTTAAATACTCTGTCTTTATATTTAAAATCTGATAAGATTCTGACTTCACCCTTTAAACCATGGGTATTAACTATTTTACCAATAAGAACGTATTTCATTTATTATTCACCTCATACATGATAATTGAAGCGGATACACCGGCATTAAGGCTTTCACATTCTTTATTCATATCTAAATAGATAAACTCTTCGCACATTTCTTTTACTTTGTCACTGATGCCTTTTCCCTCGTTGCCAATAATAATTGCTATTTTTTCTGGTAACTTCTCATCTTTAATATTAATACCATCTCTAACATCTGTTCCATATATTTTGTAGTCATCCATCTCTTTTAAAAATGAAACTAAATCTCTTACCATTACATTTATTTTAAAGAGCATTCCCTTAGCACTACGAACTACTTTAGGATTATATATATCGACTGTCATAGTACTTACCAAAATCGTATCAAAATTAAAAGCTACGGCACTTCTTATAATTGTTCCTAAGTTTCCGGGATCTTGGATATCATCTAAAACAAGTACTTTATTTCCTAAATCCCCTTCGACCATCTTTGAACATACCCCATAATATTCGCTAATACTTCCTAAATCACTTATCTTTTTCATTACTTCAGTACTGACATAAGTATAAGGAATACCATCATAAATATTATCATATCCATCTAAGATATAAAGTTCTCTAAGTAATCCATTTTCATAAGCACTATCGCATAGATCTTTTCCTTCCACGAAGAATAAATCATTTGTATCACGATATTTCTTATCTTTTAATTTTACTAGTTCCTTTACTTTATCATTATTTAATGATGTTATTGTCATAGTATCACCACACACTTTTATTATAGCAAATAGATAGAAAAAAAGAAACTAAAAGTTTCTTTTTAACGGCCTCCCATACTTCCGCCACCGCCGAAGGAACCTCCGCCTCCGCCGCCAGAAGAAAATCCGCCACCGCCAGATGAATAACTTTCAGCGGCCGCTCTGGCTGCACTTGCTGCATGAACTGTCGTTGCTGATAGATTATTAATATACATAAATGTACCATAATCTAAGTTATTAGCTTCCATCTCTTTAACAATTTCTGGATATAAATCCTTAAATTGTCTTGCTACTTTATCAGCCATACCAAACAAGTATGCAAACATCAAATATTCATCCCAAAGTTTTACTTCGATAGCTTCTTTATTTTTCATATCAGAAAACTCTTGTAAGAACTTTTTAAGTCCATATAATTCCTGACTATCTTTATATATCATATCATCCATGACATTCTTTTTCTTACATTCTTCTTTGGTAGTTCTCTTATAAATATGTCCTTCTGATTTAAGATTATCTATTTTATAATTTGTAATTCTTTTGAATACTCCGAAGAATTTATCATAATGCTTTTTAGCCCATTTTTCTAATTCTTTTGTCTCAAGTAATCCATCGCCACTGGCTTTATACATTATATCGAATAATTCCGTTTCAAGTTCATTATCAAATGTTGGATTTAAAGATAAGTCAATAACACTCGTTTCTTTATTGAATATTCCTACCGTTTCATTTTTGATATTAACTTTACCTTGTCTTAGCCATTTAAGTAAAATAGCTCCGAAAATATTTGTTTCTTTATAACCAAAAGCATTTAAATTAATTAAAGCATTTGCATAATATATATCTTTATTGCATGGAATATCTCTAAACATTGGTACATGTTTTTTATCAATTACTTTATTGTCTTTATATCCATACCCGCTTTTTACAGCTGAACTAACGATAGCCACAATTATTCCAAATGGAATTAATGTACCTATCATACTGGTGATAAAACCGAATATTTTCTCCCAAAGAGATAATGGATTTTCATTAGTACCCCAATTATATTCATAAGTACCTTCTTGGGCCATATTATATACTTCATCGAAATTTTCAAAGTTACCATTCATATTATCAGTTTTAAATGTGCCTGCTGGAAACTTTACAAGAATCGTTACATAATCATCACTAAGTGAATATGCATCACTATTTAGTTCAATCTTTCCATTAGCTACATATGCTAAATATTGTCCACCATATCCCCATACATCTAAAGTATCAGGAAATTCATAATAACTTGTAATCGTTGTTGTAAAACTATCTAGTGTTACATTTGGAAATAGAGTTTGATATAAAATTTGACTATCACCACTTGTCGTATTTGTAATAAAATTAGATAGTTTATAAGTAAGTGTAAACTGATGTCTACTCATATCACCCTTACCAAAGCATAACTCTAGTCCTTCAGATACATAGTTAATTCCATAGTATCCTTTCTTTTGACTCATATTTTCGTTGACATTCCAACTTTTATAAGTCATTGGCATACCATCCATAGATACTTTAAAATCAGATAATTCTTGATTTCCTAGATTGTATAATTGCTTATACCATTCGCTACCACCATTTGCTTTTACATCCCATACTTCAGTAATATCGGCAGTTCCATCTTCTTCTAGATAAATATCCATCTTGATATTATATATTTTGTCTGCCTTAACAGAAAGTGGGAATACTAATAATAAAAATATAAATAATAATATCTTTTTCATAAAATCATTCCTTTAACATTTTCCTTGCTTCCCTATATTTAGGATAATATTTACCTACCAAATTCCAAAACTCTCTTTGATGATCATGATATATAAAATGACTAAGCTCATGTACCACTACATAATCGAGACAAGTTATATCATACTTAGACAATTCATAATTAAGTGTTATATTATGATTTTTAGTATTACATACTCCCCAACGACTAGTCATTTTTCTAATCTTTAAATTTGGTACTGGCAGTTTTTCTTCAAAAACATTATACCAATAATTAAGTCTTGCCTGATATATCTTTTTAATATTATTAAGTAAATACTTATCTAATTCCCTTTTATTTGGAGCATATATTTTATCATCTGTAATTTCTATCTCATTAAATCCATAAATAACGTCATAGCATTTCCCAAATAAATAGAAGTTATCAACTTTATCTTGCTTCTTATCATCAGTATTTATCATTTTTACTAAACTTTTCTTATTGTCTTCGATTAGTTTAATAATTGCCATTTGGGGTGTTAAATAATTAGTTGTAACAATTATTTTCCCATTCTTTACTCTAATATAAGTGTTTCTATTATTTTTCTTAATAATCTCTACCGGATATATCTTATCATCAATCTTTATTTCCATATATTATCCCCCCTAAAGAAAAAGAGTTTAAAGTTTAAAACTCTACTTTAGGTACTTCTTTATCTTTTTCTTCAGCTTTAAAGTATTCAAACTTCTTAAAACCAAAAATGCTAGCTACCACATTAGATGGAAACATTTGCACTAAATTGTTAAATCCCATCGCAGAATCATTATAGAATTGTCTAGCATAAGTAATCTTATCTTCTGTATCTTTTAAGTCAGCTTGTAATGCTAAAAAGTTCTCATTAGCTTTTAATTCTGGATAAGATTCAGCTAAAGCAAACAATTTGTTTAATGCCCCTGTTAATTCATTGTTAGCTTCAATTTTTTCATTGACAGTTCCAGCATTAACAGCTTTGTTTCTAGCTTCAACTACTGCTGTAAATGTTCCTTCCTCATGTTTTGCATAACCTTTTACTGTTTCTACCAAATTTGGTATTAAATCAGCTCTTCTTTTTAGTTGAATTTCTACTTGACTAAATTGGTTTTCAACTTTATTTCTAGCATGTACTAATTTGTTATATACAGAAATAACATAACCAGCTAAAACAAATAAAAGTCCAACTAATACAATAATCCATGTCATTTTTTTATCCTCCTAAAAAAATTATATCAAATAACATTATAAATGTCTATTAATATTTATGCATATTTAATTTTTTTTTGCCAATATTATTATTGGAGGATATTTATGGAAAATATTGATATCAGAAATTATATTATTGAAAACTTTAAAGATGATAATGAAGAAAAAATTAGAGATTCTATCGAAACCACTATTAAGTTTAAAGATGAGGATGCTCTAATTGGCTTAGGAGTCTTATTTGAACTACTTTGGGAAGGTTCTAAAGAAAGTGAAAAAGATAATTACTTAAAAATAATTATGGATAAAATAAAACCTGTCATTTGACAGGTTATTTTTTTATTTCCTCTAGGATTTCCTTAATAACTACTCTTTCATCGAAAGGATATCTCTTTCCTTTAATTTCTTTATAATCCTCATGTCCTTTACCAATAAGCATAATTATATCGCCTTTTTCCCCATGTTCTATCGCATATTTAATGGCTTCTTTTCTATCTGGAATAATCATATAAGCACATTTAGTTTTATTAAATCCCACTAAAATATCTTTAGCAATATCTGCAAATTCTTCATACCTATTATTATCTTCCGTAATAATGCAAAAGTCTGAATACTTTCCAGCCATTTCGCCCATTTCATATCTTCTATCTTTACTACGATTACCACCACAACCAAAGATTGTTACAATTCTTTTTGGATTATATTCCCTAATCGTTGACAAGATACTCTCCGTACTTGCCCCATTATGAGCATAATCAATAAGCAAAGAAAAATCATCTGATACATGAATTGGCTCTACTCTACCTTTAACATGAAAATCACTAAGTGCTTTCTTTATATATTTGTCATCTATACCAATCAAGTGACAAGTTAAAATAGCAGCCATTGCATTATATGATGTAAACTTACCCGGACTACTTATCTTAAATGTATCCTTAACTACGCCATCGGTTTCAAGTAAGATACCGATAAATCCTTTTTCTCTAAGTAATTTAATATCCTTCGCTCTTAAATCGGCTCTTTCGTCATATCCATAGGTTTCAATGGTAGCGTCTCCCCCTTGAACCATATCATAAAAGTGCTTATCATCGATATTAAAAATACCATAATTACATTGATTAAATAATTTAGCTTTACTTTTAATATAATCTTCCATACTGGGATGTTCATTAGGACCAATATGATCTTGAAATATATTAGTAAATACTCCATAATCAAAGATAATATCATTCACTCTATCATATTTTAGGGCTTGACTAGAAACTTCCATAACCATAAAATCCATTTTCTTTTTAACCATTTCGTTCATATAACGAATTGTTTCATATGATTCTGGCGTTGTATTTTTGGCTGGATATACTTTATCACCAATATATACTCCAGTTGTTCCAATTAATCCACATTTATACCCTGCTTCCTCCAAGATTTTCTTGATCATAAAACTAGTTGTCGTTTTTCCCTTAGTACCAGTTATCGCAATTGTTTTGAGCTTACTTTGCGGATACTTAAATAATCTCATTGCTAGTTTTGCTAGAATGTGTCTTGTATCCTTAACTTTAATGATCGTTACATCCTCTTTGATTTCAATGTCCTTTGATACAAGTATTACTTTAGCCCCATTTTTAATAGCGTCCTTAATATAGTCATGTCCATCGACTTCACTACCAGGAATAGCCATAAACATAACGCCAGGAATAGCTTTTCTTGAGTCATAGACAATATCATTAATTTCTAATTCCATATCGCCTTTAACTAATGTATACTTGATATCCTTAAATAATTCATTTAGTTTCATCTTATCACCTAACTATAGTTTATTCTTCACTTGGTATTTCTACCACTACACCCTCAGCCGCTAATTCTTCTTTAAAAGTCTCAGCAAATGTTGGTAGTTCTTTCTTAATAACATCCGGATATACTACCTTCGTTGCCTTTATAGCTTCGTAAATATGTTTAAATTTTACTTCTCCGCTATTATCAAATAATGCCTGTGAAAAGCATTGTCTAAGTACTGTTAATGCAATATCGGGATATCTTGAAGATATCTCATACACTCTCTTATATTCACTTGTCATATTGACAATAAATTTCATAATATTTTCTTTAATAAAATCTGTATAGTTTAATTTAACACCCGTTTGATATTCAATCTTAGGAACTGTTCTCATAAGGATTTGCACACACATTTCTTGTGTTGGTTCAGAAACATCGATTCTCTGAAATCTTCTTACAAAAGCCTTATCACGTAAAACATATCTTTCGTATTCTTCAGTTGTTGTTGCTCCAATCAATTTAACCGTCCCACGACCAAGGCCTTCTTTGAACATATTTGCTAAATCCATTGGGCCATTACTAGCACTTGCACCCATTAACATATGAATTTCATCGATAAAGACAATAATTTTATCACGATTTTTTAATTCATTGACAAGTTGCATTACCTTATTCTCGCCATCAGTCGTTCCCACTAATGATGGTGTACTAATTTTATATACCTTATATCCCTGTAAGGCCTTAGGCATATCATTCATCTGCATATGATAAGCAAGTCCTTCGACAATGGCTGTTTTACCAATACCTGGTTTACCAACTAAACACGCTGATTTTTCGGGAGTAAGTAAAACCATTACTAATTCTTTTAATTCCTTATCACGTGCAATTGCCGGATTAGTAACATACTTATTGGCCGTTAAATCTTCCCCATATTTCTCTAAAAAACTATCCATATCCTCACCTATTTCCTAATAACATTACTACCAAAACAGACCCCACAGTAATAATCATCCCAAGTAAATATAAAATATTAGCAAACCCATATGAAGACTTTGGTTTAGGATCCATATAGTTATCCTGTGGCAATTCCAAATTTTCTAATTCAATCGGTAATCTTTCCCTCATAGTAATCGCTCCAATTCGCATTTAATTTCTTTATCATTTACTTTCGCAATTATTTTTTTCAGTTTTTCATCTTTTTCATACAATTTAAGTTTATCTTCATACTCATATAATTTACTAACAACACTTTTAATTCGCTTATGTACGGCATTTCTGCTTATATCATTATTTTCGCCTATTTCTGATAATGATAGATTATCGAAATAATAATCTTCAAAATATTTTCTTTGACTATCACTAAATAATTCTCCGTAGTAGTCATACAAAATAACTATATATTCCTGTTCTGTCATCATTTCACCTACAAATCTTTAAACAATCCATAAATATATTTTTCAATATCAAACGCTTCGATTTGATCTACTCCTTCGCCAAGCCCAACAAACTTAACTGGAATATTTACTTCTTCTTTAATAGCTAAAACGATTCCTCCTTTAGCAGTTCCATCTAGTTTTGTAAGTACTATTCCGCTAACATCCGTAATTTCCTTAAATGCTTTTGCCTGACTAATACCATTTTGACCAGTTGTTGCATCAATTACTAATAATGTTTCGGCTGGCCCCTCTGGTATCAGTTTTTTAATAACTCTATTAATTTTAGCAAGTTCTTCCATTAAATTATCCTTATTTTGTAGTCTACCGGCCGTATCTACCATTACCATATCGTATTTCTCATTTTTAGCAACCTCTAGAGCATTATAAATAACGGCTGAAGGATCCTTAGATTCACCACTAATAACTAGTGTATTTGTCTTTTTTCCCCATTCAGTTAATTGTTCTATTGCTCCCGCTCTAAAAGTATCCCCGGCAACAAGCATTACTTTCTTACCTTTTTTTTGGTATATATGTGCTAACTTGCCAATTGTCGTTGTCTTACCGACACCATTGACCCCAACAAATAAAATTACCGTAGGCCCTTCCACTGCTTCATGTATTTTACTATCAATAATATTATTACCAACATACATTACAAATAATTCATCGACAATTATTTCTTTTAAAATGTTACTATCGGTTATTTTTTCACTCTTGACACGTTCCTTTAATCTATCGACAAAAGTCATAACCGTATTGACACCAATGTCGGCCATAATCAAAATATTTTCTAATTCCTCAAAATAATCATCGGAAATGTTTTTATACTTCTTTGATAAATTAGCTAACTGACTAACAAACTCTTCACGGCTTTTTTTAAGCCCCGTATCATAGTTTTTTACTTCTTCTTGTACTTCTTTATTTTCTTTGTTACCAAATATATTTTTAATCTTACTAAATAACCCCATACCTAACCTCCATAATTAACTAGTATATACTTTTCTAAGTCATCTTTTTCATTCTTAATATGACCTAAGACAATTTCTTCCTCTAATTTATCTATAATGTTCTTAATGTAACTACCAGGTTTTTTCTTTAAAATAGCTGCAATTTCATCACCATTTATTTTAATTTCTTTTTTTGTATAAATTGGTAAATTACGATATATCTTATTGATTTTTTGATAACTTACTCCCTTGATGCTAGCAACAACACTGGCTATATATAAACCATATTTATAGATTGTCAAACTATTAATTTCTTCTTTGAGCATCTTCTTGATCTTATCAATATTTTCTCTCTCTGCTTTGGCAAAAGGATAATCGATGCTTAATTCAAGTTGACTCCAAATACCTAAAATATCATTACATAGGATAATCTCACCTAGATTATCTAATCCTAAATATTTATCAAGCCCTAACTCTATTATTAAATTTCTGCCTTTTTCTTTGTTCTTTGAAGCAAATATCTTATCTAATTCTTCTTTCTTTCTAGAATTAGATAATAGTTTAAGTAAATACCCATATTTTTTAATATATACTTTCGTTTTCTTATCAATATCAAAATCTAAATAAGCCGCAAAACGAATAGCTCTTAATATTCTTAAACTGTCTTCCTTTAATCTATATCTTGGATTACCTACCGTTGTTATTGTTTTTTTATCAAGATCCTTTTTAGCTCCAAGTAAATCGATTAAGTTACCCTCATAGTCAATACACATCGTATTAATCGTAAAGTCACGACGCAATAAATCTTTCTTTAAATCAGTTACATATTTAATTTTTACTGGCTTACGATTATTTTCATATTTAATATCTTTTCTAAATGTTGTCACATCAAATAAAACACCCTTATATATTACCCTAACGGCGCCATATTTAATATCGCTAACACCTGTCGTATCAAAAATTTCCATAATTTCTTTAGGTTTTGCATTTGTACAGATATCAATATCATTTGTTTTAATACCTAACATTTTATCTCTTGGATAACCGCCGACAATATAGGCATCATATCCATGATTTATAAAAATCTTAAGTACATCCAATGCCTTATTATACATGTAACCACCCACTATAATTATATCATATTAATAATTTTTTTTATACCATAATAACCCTTTTTGACACTATTTAGATGTATTATTTCCATTTTTTAGTTAATACTACTTGTGAAAGGATGATTACCATGTTACCAAAAAGAAATTATTACTTAAATGATTATTTTGATATGTTTAATATTCCCTATAACAAAGAAAATATGAAAACTGATATCTACGAAAAAGATAATAAGTATATCTTGGAAATAGATATTCCTGGTGTAAAAAAAGAAAATATTAAAATTAATTACGAAAATGGCTATTTAACAATCAGCGCCGAAAAGACTATTCTTCCATCTGATCCAAACAAATATGTAAGAAGAGAAAGATTCTATGGTGAAATAAAACGTAGTTTCTATATTGGTATTAAAAAGGATACCGATCTAAAAGCTAAATATATGGATGGCATTTTAACGATTACCTTCCCTAAAGCCGATCTTCCTAAAAAAGAAATAAAGAACATAACTATTTCCTAATTATGTTCTTTTTCTATTACTTCACTAATCTTCCAATATCCATAATAGTTACATAAACAAGTAACCCGATTATTAACATAAAACCAATCGTATGAATAATATTCTCCGTTTTCTTAGATACTGGTTTATTGAATAATTTTTCAATTATCAAGAAAAGAATTCTTCCCCCATCAAAAGCTGGGAATGGTAGTAAATTAATAATACCAACATTAATTGATAAATATGCCACTAAATATAGTAATGCTTCGACGCCCTCTTTAGCTTGCGAATCCACTATCGTATAAATACCCACTGGGCCCGATAATTGATTGATACCAACTTTTCCAACAAATAAATATTTTAGTGTCACAAACATACTACCAAATAAAGATATTGTCTTATTGTATGCATAAACTATAGACTTCCCAAAGCCACGTTCACGTTCTACTCCGGTAGCTATTCCATATTTATAACTAACATTTCCCTTTTCATCTGTTACTTCAAGCGGCGTTACATAATATTCCTTAATTTCACCATTTGCCTTTTGAACCTTAAAGACTGTTTCCTTGCCATCACTTGTTTGTAAAATAATTAAGCCACTATCCCAATTCTTGATTTCCTTATTATCAATAGCAAGTACCAAATCTCCCTTTTCAAGTCCTGATACTTGAGCTGGATAATCTTTGGCAACTTCACCAATATATGGCTTCATTGATACAGCCCCAAAAATTAAAGCACTAATAAGTAAAATGACAAAAGCAAACCAAAAGTTATTGAATGGTCCCGCAAATAAAACCATAAATCTTTGCCAAAAACTCTTGTTGCACATTTGTCTTTTCTTAGGAATTTTTTCATCTTCGGCATCCTCTCCAGCAATCATTACATATCCGCCAAGAGGAATTGCCCTAATACAAAACTCGGTTTCGCCGCCTTTTTTCTTTCTTCCAAATATTTTTTTGCCCATACCGATAGAAAACTCATAAACATATATATTAGCAAGTTTAGCAAAAATGAAATGTCCAAATTCATGAATAGCTACGATTGAACCAAGAATTAAAATAAACCATAAAAGTGATAACATATTTCCTCCTTAAAATAAACAAAGTATCAGTGATAAACCGAGTGATACATAAATAACACTATCAAATCTATCCAATACTCCACCATGACCTGGTATCAAATTAGAATAATCTTTTTTATCAAAATAACGTTTAATACTAGAGAAAAGTAAATCGCCTATCTCTGATAGTATTGTCAAAACCAAACAAAGCATTACCGTTTGAAATACAGTTACGCCCCCTACCATGTGATAGTAATATACTGTTCCAAATAACACTCCCATAACTATCCCTATAATAGACCCTTCAATTGTCTTTTTAGGCGATATACTAGTAAACTTATGACGCCCTATTAAACTGCCTCCAATATAAGCATATGTATCAGTAATAAAAGCAATTATAAAAATAAAAATACATCTTACCATATCGCTATCCATTAAATATATTATATTTCCAAATGATAACCCTAAAAAATAGACAATGCCAATAACATATAACGAATCATTGATGCTATAAAGCTTATTATCATTATAAATAACAATGGGCATACTAAGCATAAGTAACGGCAACAATACCGTAACCTTAATATCAATCTTATAAAAAGTATTATTTAATACTATTAAAATTAAACTAATAATTCCCAGGATTTTAATTAAACGATATTTCTTTAAATTATCTTTATATTTTATATCAAATAGTTCATTAAAACCCACTATCGCTGCAATCATCATAATTATTCCAAATAATTTTGTACTAATAAGTAAACTCCCAATTAGAATAATAAGTAAAACAATTGCGCTGATTGTTCTTTGTTTCATCCTATCACACTCACTTTGATTATACTAAAAAAAAGAAATTAATACAACTAATTTCCTTTCCTTTACACATTTTTTAAAATGCTAATTTCTTCACATCTATTTCCCCAATAATTAATTATTTTATCATTTTTATAAACCATAACTATTTGACAATGATTAGTACAATTATTACATTTAGTCATTTTAGTTTCTAACTTATAATTATCAATATTAAAATCAAAAACATGTTCTTTTTTACTCTCCCTAGCCATCATAGCTACCCCTAAAGCTCCCATTAAATGCGCATTTTTATTGACAATAATCTTTTCCCCTAATAATCTTTCTAATTCCTTAATTACCATTATATTCTTACTAACGCCACCATTAAAAACAATTGGTGCTTGTATTTTTTTGCCCTTAGCGACACTATTTAAATAATTTTTAGCAACCATTTCAGATACTCCAGCTAAAACATCCTCAATTTTATATCCCGTTTGTAATTTATGCATAATATCAGTCTCAGCAAAAATCATACATCTACTGGCAATTTCTACCTTGTTCTTACTAGCAAACGCTAATCTCGATATATCATCGATACTGATATTTAATTTCTTAGCTAAACTATCAAGAAACGAACCACTACCAGCCGTACATAAAGTATTAACTGCATAATCAGTAACTACCCCATTATTAACTAAAGTGATTTTGGCATCTTCTCCCCCTAATTCTAATATTGTTTTTACATTCGGATACAATCTAATTGTTCCAAAAGCTGCCGTCGTTATTTCATTTTTTATTATTTCTGCATCTAGAAGTGTTCCAATTAGTTTTCTTCCTGCGCCAGTTACCCCAAGTGCTACGACTTCAGAATTATTATCGATTTCATATTTAAGATCCTTAACAACTTTCTTTACCGCCTTAATTGGATTCCCTTCTGTATATACATAAACACTAGCAATAATATTATCATATTTATCAATAATAATTCCCTTTGTCATAACCGATCCAATATCTAATCCCATATAAAGTTTATTCATTTTATCACCAAAAAAATTATATCTAATGATAGATAAAAAATATGTCGAATAATAATTTAAATTGTATGCTATCTGTCTACATATTTTTACATTTCATTGTGAGAAAATATAACTAGAGGTGAACACTATGGCCACGACTAATCAAAATATTTATGATACTGTCAGAATGAATATTAAAAAATATCGTAAACTAAAAGGTATGACCCAACAAGAATTAGCCGATGCCTCAGGCTATAGTCATGGCTATATTAGAGAAATTGAATCAATCAAAATGGCTTCAACATTTTCTTTGGATGCTGTTGAAAGAATTGCCAATGGCCTTGGTATCAGTTTCAAATTATTATTTGAAGAAAACAAGCAATAGCTTGCTTTTTTATTGACATAGAAAGAAAAAATATGCTAACATAAATTACTAAGAAGGAGATTTATATGAAAGAAAAAATATCATATACAGAGTATCAAAACAAAATAAAGGAGAATTATGACCTCGTTAGAAAACTTATCCTATTAAAGGATAACTATGAAGATGCCAGAATCTTTCTATTACCTAATAATGAATATGAATTATTGATTGCTAACACCGTATTAACCTATAATATTGATGCATTAGCTATAATCGAAGCAAGTAAAAATGGCACAATTAATGAAAGCATAACTGAAGATAATACTGCTATTCAATTATTTATTCATATCATAAATCTATTTAAAGAAAACATAGATGCCTTAGTTGAACCTGAAATAAATAATATGAGTTCCCACGACAAAGCTAAATTGATGATTGACTATTATACCGGATTTGCTAGTAATCAAGATAAGTTTTTAGAAATAATTGCTAAAAATACTGGATTTGATATAGAAGATAAATTATCATTACTAGAACTTGAACTATATTTTAAAAAAGTAAAAAATATTTTTAGTAAACAAAGAATTAGCGAAGCAAAACTTATAGCTAATAAAGATTTAGCCCAAAATATTATTAGTACCTGTACTATTTTCCATGAAATGGCTATAGAAAAATTACAAACAGAACCTAAAATCAGTGCTGATATCGTAAGAAAACTTAAAAAAAGTAACTAAACTAGTTACTTTTTTTCTTTTAACCAATGCTTTCCATCAACAATTCTATTAGTAATCATTGCTGATGCGCTATCGCCGACAACATTAAGTATCGTTGCTGGTGAATCGATGATCGTAGCAATTATTGTAAGAATTGGTAAAGCCGCTACCGGATAACCTAACATCGTAATGATAAGCATCTCAGATATTGTTCCGCCACCAATTGGTACCGCTGTTACAAGCAATGTTGCAACAAGGGCAATTCCCATAATCTTAAGAATAGACACATCTCCCATACCATTAAATAGATATACCAAGAACATTATCTTAAACACGCTACCAATTACTGAGCCATCTTTATGGAAACTAGTTCCAAGCGATACCGTAGTTTCAGCTACATCATTAGATACTCCAATCTTTTTTGTGCATTCAATATTAACTGGCATTGAAGCGGCTGATGAGCAAGTTGCCAAAGCGGTAATTGTTGAAGGTAAAATATTCGCCCAAAATTTCTTTACGCCAAGTTTACCAGCACTAATATATGCAAATATTGTATAAATTATAAAGTAAAATACTGCACAAGCTACTAAATAGATTATAAATGTTTTAATGTACCCAACAGCTATTGAACCTCCAAAAGTTCCTACCATTGCTGCGAAGTAGCATCCTAAACCAATTGGTGCATAATACATAATAATCTTAATAAAGTTCATAAGTACATCTGTAGCAGACGTAATAAACTTAAAGAATGGTTCTGCCTTTTCTTTAGACATACTCATTGCAATTCCTACCAAAATAGATACGACAATCAAAGCAATCATATTATCTCTTGATAATAATTTTGCAAAGTCATTAACTGAAACAGCTGATACTGTTCTATCCAAGAAATTTAATTCTGTCTCGTTAGTTTCTTCATCATCTAAAACTAAACTAGCTTTAATTTCTTCACCATTTTTAGTGTCAACTAACTTAAAAGCATATGTACTAGCAATACCAATAAGTACCGCTACTACTGATGTCATCAAGAATACTAAAAAAGTTGTTACTAAAATTTTCCCAATTCTTTTAGGTTCACTCATCTTATATATAGATGATGTAATTGTAAGAAAGATTAATGGTACTACGACAATAAGCAACATATTTAGAAATAAATCACCAAATGGGCTAAGTACGCTAGCTCCTTCTCCCCAAATAAGTCCAACTATTCCTCCAAGAATAATTGCTCCAAGTAAAATAATCATCGATTTATAATTTTTTAATTTTTTCATGTTTTCTCCTCTCATAATATAAGTATATAAATCCACATTTATTTTTACCACTCATATAAATCCACAATATATAATATAATCCACAAGTATTCCACAAATTATCTTGCCTTCATAATAAATAAATGTTATCATATATTTAGGTGATAAAATGAACTATGTCAAATTAAATAATAATGATAACCACTTATCTCTAGGTAACTTATTTAACGCTATCAAAAAATTAGCAGTTAATAAAACCAGTGCCATTCAAACCGAAATCTTTTGTACTGTTTTTGGTGTCGATGATATATCCGATACCACCGTTGGTAATTACTGTACCGGTTACCGCGCAATTGGCAACAATTATCGTCAAATCTACTTAAACTATCATAAACACTACGAAAAAGATGATACCATCTTAGTACCAATTATCAATAATTTACTATCAATTATTGATGGCTATATTTATAATTACACCACCATAAAAGAATTAAATAATAGTCCATCTCTAAAAAAATTAACTAATATTTTAAATACCTATGCTAAAAATGATTTGTATGTCCCTACCAAACTTAAAAAACTACTACTTAGTTATTTAAAAAAAGAAGATTACTATCATTATCTATCTGAAGTATTATTCTTTACTATCTTAGAAAAAGAGCAACCATTATATACTAAAGATTTAGTTAATGAAACTATCGAAGAAATTTTAACCAATACCAATATTTCGATTAACGACTTAAAAGATTACCTAACAATTCAATTTAAAGAAGGTATCAGTCTTATCCCCTCTTTAAAAAAATTAGCTAAAAATAATAATCCCTATGCCTTATACGAATTAGGTAATTTAGAATATACCGGAAGAATTGCTGGATATCCTAGATACGATAAAGCTTTTGCTTATCATAAACAAGCATCTTCCTTTAACCACCCTACATCCTACTGGATGCTTGCCCATATGATTATTAAAGGAAAAATTGGTTCTCTTAACAATGATGATATTAAATTTATGCATGAATATCTTGATAAAGCCATCGCCCTAAACAGTATCTCTGCCATTAACACTAAAGGTCTATGTTATCTATATGGCTATACTCAAGATAAAAAGAAAGATGAAAAGAAAGCTATTGCATACTTTGAAAAAGCAGCCCACAATAATTATATCTATGCCTATAACAATTTAGGCAAAATCTATGAAGAAAAAAAAGACATAGAAAAAGCCTTCGAATACTATTTAAAAAGTGCTTTAGAAGAAGAAAGCTGGGCTTGTAACAAAGTGGGATTATACTACTACAACATTAAAAAAGATCCTAAAAAAGCCTTCGAATACTTTAACAAAGGTGCTGAAGCCTCAATCGATTTATTATATCCTTGGAATATTTATAATTTAGTCATCTATTACTATTTACCAGGCAATGCCGCCTTGGGAATTCAAAAAGATATTGATGCATCTATATCAATGCTTAAATCATTAAATGATTTCATACCAGCCAATAAATTATTACTTAAAATTTATTATCAAAAATATTTAACTAGCAAATTAGATGAAGATTTAAATCAAGTTAATTACTATTTAAATATCTTAAATAGTCATCTTAGTATTAAAGAAAAAGAAGAAATAACTGCTGAATTATCAAAAATAAAGAATCATAATATCGACATTGAATTATGATTCTTTGCATTCTCCAGTACCATTATATGTATATCCATTATTAGTAAAACTAATTGTGTCCGTATCTTTTAACTTACTAGTTTTACTTTTTTCATTAAAATAATTATCTTCTTTTAACTTACTAATTGCTACACTACATCCACTAGTGCCATTGCAATTATTAACTGAAAAATATATCTTGGCAGCATTTTTAGCAAGTTCTATTTGTTCACTACATTCTTTTCCTTCTCTTCTTTGTAAAGATGAGCTAATTGATGCTACTGCTATCAAGGAAACACCTGTTAAAATCAAAATTACCGCTAATAATTCCACCAACGTAAATCCCTTATTATTAAGCATTGTATTCACCTCTATTTATTTAATCTTATCATAATTTTAGTTATAAGTAAACACATTAAAACATATATTTAAATGGTGATAATTAATGAAATTAATTAAATTAATTGGCCTACTTTGCTTATTTTGTATTACCTTCTTTTATACCGAAAAAGTAATCACTGTCACCATGAATCAAGATGAAATAATGATTAAAATTAAAGAATATGCCGAAGAACATAACTATAAACCAACCAATGCTATCATTAAAGATGATACCATTATCCCTGGCAGCATTGGTAAAGAAGTAAATGAAGAAACTAGTTATAAAGCTATGAAAAGAATTAGTTATTTTGATCCATCACTCATAACATATAACGACGTCTACCCCGAAATATCAATCTATAACAACCTAAATAAATTTATTATTAAAGGAAATATAAAGAATCAAAATATCTCCTTATTATATATCTTAAGTAATAATAATACTCTTGATAATCTTTTAAATATCATTAATAAATATGATACTAAAATTAATTTCTTTATTGATGAGAATTACCTTAACAATAACATTAATATTATTGACAAAATCAAAAATCATGAAATCTATAACTATGGTAATATGGGGACATATACCAAAGATAATTTAATTATTGGCAATAATATTATCAATAATAAAAGTAATAATAAAGCCATCTTTTGTTTATTTACAAACAAAGATAATTTAGGAAAAGAAAAGTGTGCTAATAATAAAATGTTATCCATTATTGTAAATAAAAATGATAACTATTATGCCCTAAAAAATGACTTATACAGTGGAAGAATATTTTTGATAAATAATACTAAAGAATTGCCAAATGTTATCGAATATATTCTTAGTAAAGGTTATCACATTGTTTCCTTGTCTGAATTAATTAAAGAATGAAACGCAAGTTTCTTTTTTCTTGTCTTGATTTTAATTAACTATTTTTGCTATAATAACTATTGAAAGCAGTGATATATATGAAATTATGTGAAGTCGATAAAACAAAGTTAGCACCAATGATGGCTCACTATGTTGAATTAAAAGAACAAAACATGGATACGATTATCCTATATCGTTTAGGTGACTTTTATGAAATGTTTTTTGAAGATGCCGAATTAGTAAGCCATGAATTAGAATTAACCCTAACTGGTAGAAATGCTGGTTTAGATGAAAGAGTACCTATGTGTGGTGTTCCCTATCATGCCGTAGATATATATATTGATAAACTAATTAAAAAAGGATATAAAGTGGCTATTTGTGAACAACTAGAGGATCCTAAAATTGCCAAAGGTATTGTCAAAAGAGACATCACCGAAGTAATATCTTCTGGTACCGTTATCACTGCTAACTCATTAAACGAAAAAGAAAATAATTACTTTGGTAGTTTATATTTTTTAGATTATTGTTATATCCTTACATATTGTGACTTAACTACTGGCGAAATATACGGAGAAATAATTGAAAATGACAATTCCCTTTTAATTAATAAAATAATCTTTTTAGGTATTAAAGAATTAATCACAAACTCTAAAACCAACAAAGAAATCATATCTACATTAAAAAATACTTATAAATTACCAATTACAATTATAGATGATATAACTGATGATGATAATTATGATTACATATACAAAGATATTACTGATATTAGATATATTACTGGTATCAAACATTTGACGCATTACTTAGTTAACACTCTAAAAAGAAATATCTCACATTTTCAAAAATTGATTATTAAAAAAAGTGATGAATTTCTAAGAATGGATATCCATACCAAAAGAAATCTTGAATTAACAGAAAGCATCAGAAATCAAGAAAGAACTTATTCACTTCTTTGGTTACTAGACGAAACCAAAACTGCTATGGGTAGCCGTAAATTAAAATCATGGATTGAAAGTCCCTTAATTGATATTAAAACAATTGAAAAAAGATATGATATTGTTGGTACTTTACTAGAAGAATTTCTTCTTAGTGAAGATTTACGTAAAGCCCTTTACAATGTCTATGACTTAGAAAGATTATGCGGCCGTATATCACTAGGTTCTGCGAATGCTAGAGATTTACTTCAATTAAAGGAATCGCTTAAATACTTACCAGAAATTAATGATATCCTAAAGAAAATAAAATATCAAGAATTACCAGATGTAAGTGACTTATATAAATTACTAGAGAGTTCCCTATATGAAACTCCTCCCCCTACTCTAAAAGAAGGTTACCTAATTAAAGAAGGCTATAACCAAGAATTAGACGAACTAAAAGATTTACGTAGTGGTGGTAAAGAATTCATAAGCAACTACGAACAAGAGGAACGTGAAAAAACTGGTATCAAAACTTTAAAAGTAGGTTTTAATAAAGTATTTGGTTACTACATTGAAATATCTAAAGGAGCCCTATCACAAGTTAAAGATGAATTTGGCTATATTAGAAAACAAACCTTAACTAACTGTGAAAGATTTATTAATCCTATTTTAAAAGAAAAAGAAGATTTGGTTTTATCTGCTGAAGAAAAGATTATCAATTTAGAATATGACTTATTTATTGAGATTCGTAATAAATGTAGTGAATATGTTCATACATTACAAGAAATTGCTAAAACAATTAGTGAAATAGATGTCCTATCATCTTTTGCCCTAGTCAGTGAAAAATATAATTATGTCCGTCCAAAATTAACAACTAAACACAACTTAGAAATAATTGAGGGACGCCATCCCGTTGTTGAAAAAGTAATTAAAGAAGATTATATTCCCAATGATATTGTCATGGATGAAAAAACAGCTATTTTGCTAATCACTGGTCCTAATATGGCTGGTAAATCAACTTATATGCGAGAACTTGGTATTATTACCATCATGGCCCAAATTGGTTGTTATGTTCCTGCTAAAAAAGCTACTCTACCTATCTTTGATAAAATATTTACCCGTATCGGAGCAAGTGACGATTTAGTTAGCGGCGAATCAACATTCATGGTTGAAATGACCGAAGCAGCTGATGCTATTAAAAATGCTACCCAAGATAGTTTAATCCTATTTGATGAATTAGGTAGAGGTACCGCAACCTTTGATGGTATGAGTCTAGCCCAAGCAATTCTAGAATATATAAATAATAAAATTGGTTGCAAAACATTGTTTTCAACTCACTACCATGAATTAACCGATTTAGAAAATACTCTAGATAAACTTAAAAACAAACATGTCTCTGCCGAAGAAAAAGATGGTGGCATTATTTTCTTACATAAAGTAAAAGATGGTTCAATTGATAAAAGCTATGGTATCAACGTTGCAAAATTAGCTAACCTTCCAAAAGAAGTAACCGATAGAGCCACGGAAATCTTAAAAGTATATGAAAACAAAGAAAATAAACGAGACTTAGTTATTCAAACTACTCTTCCACTTGATTTTGAAGAACAAAAAAGTGAAGTTGAAGAAACCATTAAAAATACTAATGTCCTAGAATTAACTCCAATGGATGCTATTAATTTACTATATGAATTAAAGAAAAAAGTTAAATAAATTAAGTAAAACGTCTATACATAGACGTTTTCTTTATGCTATAATTAAAATGGTGATGAAAGATGTATGACGTTATAATCGTTGGAGCCGGACCAGCCGGACTATTTGCTGCTTATGAACTAATTACAAAAAATAAGAATTTAAAGGTGGCTATTCTCGATCGTGGAAATGCTGTTAAAACAAGAATATGCCCTATGAATAAAATGGGAATTCCATGTCAAAACTGTAACCCATGTAATATACTTTCCGGATATGGTGGCGCAGGAACTTTTTCTGATGGTAAATTAAATTACATCCATAAATTAGGTAAATCAGATTTAACTAAATATATGCCTGAATCTAAAGCCATGAAATTAATTGATGAAACCGAAGAAATTTTCAATAAATTTAAAATGGATGCCGAAGTATATCCATCTAACATGGATGAAGCTGAAGCTATTAGAAAAAAAGTAGCTATCGCTGGTGCCAAGTTATTAATCATTAAACAAAAACATCTTGGTTCTGATCACTTACCTGAATATATCGATGGCATCTGCGAATATTTAAAAGATAAAGGTGTTGAATTAGTTGATCGCTGCGATGTTCTAGATATTTCAACGGTAAATGAAAATAGTCATGAAATAATTTGTAAATTAAAAGGTAAAGATAAAACATATAAAGCCAAGAAAGTAATCGTTGCTCCAGGCCGTACTGGTGCTAAATGGATTCAAGAATTGGCTGATAAATATAAAATACCATACTATTCTCAATCAATTGAAATTGGTGTCAGAGTTGAAGTTAGAAAAGATATTATGGAAGATATTACTAATGTTATCTATGATCCAACCATATTTATTAAAACTAAAACTTATGGTGATGAAATTAGAACATTTTGTACTAATCCCGGAGGTTTTGTAACTAAAGAAAACTACTATGGTTATATATGTGTCAATGGTCATGCTCTAAAAGAGACTAAATCAAATAATACTAACTTCGCTTTTATCTCAAAAGTTAACTTAACAGAGCCTGTTACTAATACTAGATTATATGGGGAATCAATTGCTCGTATTGCAAATGTTTTAGGCGATGGAAAACCAATCATTCAAAGTCTAAAAGACTTACGTAGTGGAAGACGTAGTGAATGGCATCGTATTAATAAAGGCTTTATTGAACCTACCTTAAAAGATTGTGTTGCTGGAGACTTAGCTTTAGTTATGCCACATAGAATCATCTCAAATATCTTAGAAGGTCTAGAAATCCTAGATAGAATAATCCCTGGTGTTAATAACGATGATACATTATTATATGGACCAGAAATTAAATTTTTCTCAAATGAAATTGAAACTAACAACAATTTCAAATTAGAAAATGATAATATTTATTTCGTTGGTGACGGTGCTGGTAAAGCCGGTAATATTGTTACTGCGGCTGCTACCGGACTAGTTGCTGCTAGAGATATTATAGAAAGTGCCAAATAGCACTTTTTTTCTTGCATAAAATCACTTTTTTTGATATCATTTTATTAGAATAAAGAGGTATTGTTATGATTAAATACATATTACTTACATTATTAGGTTTTTATCTTTTAATTAAAGGCTCAGATTTATTCGTTGATGGCATTGCTTCAACAGCCAATAACTTAAAGATTCCCAAATTAATCATTTCCTTGTCGATTGTTGCCTTTGGAACAAGTACTCCTGAATTATTTATCTCATTCCGTAGTCTTTTAAGTGGCAATAACGATATCGTATTTGCTAATGTTATCGGATCAACAATTGTCAATTCGATGTTAGTCTTAGGCGTTGCTGCCACTATTAGACCAATGCGTATCAAAAGTGAAACTGTTAGAAAGCAATTACCAATTCATTTTGCTATCATCTTATTCTTTTCGCTTTTATTATTAGATCGTACCTTTAATGGTAACATTAATGTAATAAGTAGAAATGATGCCCTAATCTTATTTGCAGTATTTGTTTATTTCCTAGTTTATATTATAAAATTTAATGCTAATCAAAATAAAGAAAGAATTATTGAAAAACCAAAATGGAGTTTACCAAAATCAATTATCATTAGTTTAATTAGCCTATCATTTATTGCTTTTGGAAGTGATTTAGCCGTTGATAATTGTGTCAATATTGCAAATTACTTACATGTCAGTCAAAAAGTAATTACGATGGTTATCTTAGTTATTGGTACCTCAATGCCAGAATTAATTATGGCTATTACCGCTGTTAAAAAAGGTGAATTTGATATTATTATCGGTAATATCATCGGTACTAATATCTTCAATATTGGTTTTGTCTTAACATTACCAATCATTATCTTTGGTGGTGTTACCACAACCGCCTTTAACTTCCCAGATATGTTCTTTATGACATTAGCAGGTCTTGCTCTATATTTATTTGCTAGCGATGATAGAAAGTTTGATAAATTAGAAGGCATCCTTATGTTAACCATATTTGTAATTTACTACAGTTATGTCTTGTTTACATGATATATACAAACTATATATAACATATAAAAAACATATGATTTTATATCATATGTTTTTATTCACTTCTAAGAGCTTCAACTGGATCTTTTTTAGAGGCAGCTCTAGCCGGTATTAAACCACCAATTAATGTTAGTATTATACTTAATATTACTAATAATAAAGCGCTATCAATAGCTAAGCATGCTCTAAGTGGAATATTACCTGTATAATGATGTAATATAGCATTAATAATTGGAATTAATGTATATGATATGCCAATGCCAAATAATCCTGACAAAAGGCCAATTATAAATGTTTCAGCATTAAAAATTGAAGAAATATTTCGCTTAGATGCCCCAATACTACGAAGAATCCCAATTTCTTTAGTTCTTTCATAAACCGAAATATAAGTAATTATCCCAATCATTATTGATGATACGACCAAAGATATTGACACAAAAGCTATCAAAACATAACTAACTGCATTAACAATTGTCTTTACTGAATTCATTAAAATACCTGTCGTATCAGAATAATTTATTTCCTTTTCTTCATAGCCTTCCCTTTTCATTTTTTTATTATAATTTTTAATAAAATCTAAGAAATGTTCCTTACCATCAAAACTATTAAAATAAAATGATATAAATGTGGGTTCATCCTTATCCTGATAACCCAAACTAATTAAATTACTCTTAGCATTTTTTTCTTCTCGATTTAACATAGCAGATACTACCCTCATTAATTCATCTTCTGTAAAATTAAGTGAGAAAGCACTACTAATGGCATCCTCATCGACATTAAAGCTTGATGCAATACTATTAGTAATATTCGCTACCAGCTCACCAACTTTACTAGCAATTTCTTTTTTCATAGCTGCTTCCGTCATTGCATGAGCCATTTTTTCACTAGCACCAGACAAAACTACTTTTTCTTTTATCGTTGGTAATATCATTCCTAAAATATTTTCATCTATTACTGCTACAGGATTGCTTTCATCTTCCGTTAATGATTGGTCCATTCCATAATATGCCCCAATATAAGCAGATAAAATGCTTTTTAATATACCCGTATACGTTGTTTTATATATTGATGCTGGTAAAACATAATCACTTTCTAATTTACTTAATGCATTATTTGCTTCACTGCTATCCAAATAGTCTCCCACAACTATATCGACATCATTTAAGCTTACCTTATCATTGATACTTCCAAATAATCCATTTATCATCATATTTAATGTATTATTAAAATCATCTTTTGCTGGATTAATATCGGTTGTTACACTATTTACTATTTCATTCATATATCTAGTAGTATCTTCTTTTATTTTATTCTCGTCGATATCCATATTAAAGGCCTTAGCTAACTTATCTGAATCAATTGAAATAACATCTTCAAAGCCAAAACCGATAATATTATTCTTGCTATCAAACCTACTACCGGAAAAGACATCGACTGAAGAATCCGCTAATTGTTTTTTAACTAAATTAGTCTCTTTTGAATAATCAATAATATGATCAATTAACTTAGAAGTATAATTAACACCAGGCATCAAAGCAGTTGAAGTAGTACCTGGCTTAGCACTAACTATTCCAACTATTTTAAGATTCGTTGCCTGATCATATATATCCTTCATATAATCATCATCATTACTCATATCCTCATAAACACTATAATTATTATTATATTTATAAACGTCACTTGGCATAACTAGTTTTAATTTTACATTCATTAAATCATCATAAGTAAACTCTAATGGTTCATTATTGATATTAACTGATTCACCGCTCATAATTTTAGTGACCATATCCGTAAGTTCACTATTATCCCTAAGTCCCAAGGAATAAACCAATAAATCAGATATTCCATTTGGTTCAGATAATACAATAATCATCTCATCATATTCTTTTGGCCATCTACCAGCAAGTACATCATATTGTGTATCCAAAGTAGCCGTATCATCGACCATTTGTGAAAATATTGAACCGAAAGATGAATATGAACTCCACATATTAGCATTATATATTGAACTAAATAAATTACTAGGATTTAATTTTGCTAACCTTCCTGTTGCATCGATAGTATAAATCATTGGATCGATACTATAAGAATATTTTATTGTTAAAATATCTTTATCGATTTTATGATAATTCTTATCCAAATAATTTTTAAAACTTTTTAAATCATTTGCCTTGATATTCGATAACATATTAGTAATATATTGCTGTTCTTTTACCTTATTTGTTCCATTACCTTCATGACTACCAGTTGTCATCGACAAAAGCATCCCAGTTACATCAGTTGATTCTTGCATAATAGTAAGCGGATATGATGTAAGTGTATCTTCTTGAATGGAATCAACATAATTTTGAAATCCTGTAGATACTGCTAAGATTAATGCAATACCAATAATTCCAATTGAACCAGCAAAAGCCACTAAAATTGTTCTTCCTTTTTTAGTCATTAGATTATTGAAAGATAATGATAATGCCGTCAAGAAAGACATAGCCGTTTTTTTAGTTTTTTCTTTATTAACATTCTTTTTTTCTTTAGTATTCTTATTGCCATCATATGGGTTACTATCACTAGTAATTTTTCCATCCTTAAGTTTAATAATCCTTGTCGAATATGTTTCTGCTAACTCTGGATTATGTGTAACCATAATAACTAATTTATGCCTAGCTATTTTCTTTAGTAACTCCATAATCTGAATACTGGTTTCAGAATCAAGTGCTCCGGTTGGTTCATCTGCTAGTAAAATATCCGGATCATTTACCAATGCTCTAGCTATTGCTACTCTTTGCATTTGACCACCTGATAATTGATTTGGTCGTTTATTAATATGATCAGAAAGCCCTACATCACATAATGCTTTTCTGGCTCTTTCTGTCGCTTCTTTCTTAGATATTCCAGATAGCGTTAATGCTAATTTTACATTTGATAAGATAGTTTGATGAGTAATCAAATTATAATTTTGAAATACAAAACCAATACGATGATTACGATAACTATCCCAATCACTATCCTTAAATTTCTTAGTACTAATCTCATTGATAATTAAATCACCACTCGTATAGTGATCTAATCCTCCAATAATATTTAAGAAAGTTGTCTTACCAGAACCACTAGGTCCTAGTATTGATGCAAATTCACATTCACGAAAATTGACACTTACTTCATCTAGTGCTTTTTGCGTAAATCCCGCTGTGTTATATATCTTTGTTATTTTCTTTATTTCAAGCATCTTATCGCCTCCTTAAATACGTATTATATTATATCATATTAACCAAGAAAAAAGACTAATATTTTAGTCTTTTTATCTTTTTCTAACTAGTTTTTTCCCTTCACTAGTTTCTACTTCTTGCATATATTCCTTAAGTTCGATTCTTGCTATCGTATTATAAAGTAGGAATCCCTCACCAGCACATTCTAGTTTAGGAATAATAATTCTTTCAATGTAACTGCCATACTTCATAAATGATCCGCCACATAACATTAAATTAGGGAATTCTACATTGGTTAGTCCTTCATTATCCTTCATAAAATCATCACCAACAATTATTAATTTTGGCATATCTAGATGATTAATAATTCTATTACCAGACATAAAAGAATTACCCACTTTAATGACACTCGGTAAAGTAATACTATCAATCATACAATTTTGTTTCATAAAACAATTGCCTATTTCTAGTAGTCTAGGTAAATTTACGACCTTCGCCATACTATGAAACATAAAACTATTCCCAACCGATAATAAACTAGGATAGTTAATTTGTTCCATTACACTATTATTATCTAAAAAATGATCCCCCACTCTTTCTAAATTAGGGCATTCCATTACACTAATTCTATTATTAGAAGACAAAAAACAATTGCCAATAATTTCTACCTTAGGTAATACTAACTTATCAAGATTACGATTTAAATCCATAAATCCATCGCCAATAACACGTAAATTAGGTAAATCTATATTCTTTAAATTATCTCCCATACGCATAAAACTGTCACCTAGCTTTGTAAGCTTAGGAAAACTAATACTAAACATATTGACATTAGTACGTAAGAAACTATCACCAATATGAGTAACTTCTGGCATTTCTATATTAATTAATGAGCCATTACCAAATAATAATTTATCACCACACCTAACAACTTTAGGCATTGATAACTCTCGTATATTATTAAGGCGCATTAATGCATAGTCAGCTACTTCAGTCGTATACTCATCATCTATTTTAACAATTTTATTAAACTTATTAACTACAAAAGTTACTGTTTCACCAGTATTCATAATTAGTACTATTTTCTTTTTCCCATTTTCCTCATTTAATACATTAATTTTCTGGATATTATTAAGTCCTTCAATATATTTATCACTATCGTCATATGCATAAATACTTTTTCTAACTAAATCGATTATATAGTAGTCCATTACAATATATTTTTCTTTTTCCAAGTATTTTTCAACTACTTCATAGTTATCGATTATAATATTATCTGGTCCATAATAAATACCATTAATTTCATAATTATATTTATAATATTTACCATCCGCTATTCTAACGTATTTAGATAATTCAAATACCTCATGACCACCCGTAAATGATAAATTATAATATCTTTCGAAGCTATCATTTAATCCCGGAATAATATTATCTAAATTATTCCCAAATGTCGCATCTGGATTATCAACTGCATGATTATATCGATTCTTAACTGACAAAGTATTTTTAGCTCCACGACGATATTGAATACTTATAACTGATGTTCCATATTCATCTTGTCTATCAGGATTAGGGAAATTTTCTCTTTTTATTTCTTGGACATTCTCTTTAACTGCAAAAAAGACAATTGATGTATCTAACCTACCACCAGCAAATGTACAAAGCTCTTCACCTTTAGCATAATACTTTCTAAATCTTTGAATATCAGCTTCAGTTTGACATTCATATAATTTATATCCCGCCCTAGCCATTAATTCAAATGGTGATTTTATATCTTCAATTACTTTTTTTAGATCAACTGGATTATGATATTTATCATAAATAAAATCTTTAAATGTCGTAATTTGATTATCATTTACAATATCATCATATAAAAATTTACTATGCGGGAAAGTTGCTTCAAGAATTCGAAGTAATACTCCCTCATCTTCAAGAATCGTAGGGAATAATTCTCTACACAAGTGCATCATTTCTTCGCCATAGTATTTTTTAATTTTTACTAATTCTTTGCTCATGGTAAATCCCCCTTTAAAACTGCTACTTATAATATTATAAAATATTATAAAAGTCAAATAAAAAAGCACATAAGTGCTTTAGTCGTCTATATCAAATTCTGTCCAAACATAAAATGCATCCTCATAAACTACTGGTGTCTTTGGCGTAAATGAAACATCTTTTACCAAACGATAATGTCCTTTATCCAAATTACCATATTGACAAGACCAATTTTGTTTTAACTCAAGTGGAGTATCTGGAGTTACTATATAACCAATCATATTAAAACCACAATTATTATCAGTATTATTTGCTAATGCATCAAATGATCCTGTTTTAGAATTATATTTTTCAATCCAGAATGATTCTCCATAAGTGATATCATAATCTGTTTTCTCTTCGATAATAACTGTTGCACTATTTTTAGTAAGCGTTCCTTCCTTGATATGCATATTGACAATATCGTTAAGATCGTAATCATCAATCCTTTCACAAGTACCACCATTCTTTTTAACATAATCATTAATTACATTAAATATTTGATTGGCATCATTATATTTTCCTAAGTCAAGAATGTCATAAAAGTAACTATCTCCACCTTCACCAATTATTCTACGAGTATTTTCCTTATATATAATTGAATAACTATGTTCTTCTCCATATAATTTACAGTGAATAGTCTCTTCAATATCTCTACCAGCATCGATATTCTTAACATTTTTATATATGATTGACGCTATAATTAGTAGAATAAATAATACTGGTAATCCAATAAGAACTATTTTAATTATTTTAAGAATTAATCCAGCTAATTTTTCCGTATTAGATACTTTTTCTACTAACACATTTTTTATATCATTATCGAGTAATTCATCGACACTGACATTTAAATGTTTAGAAAGCAACTTTAATTGTTCTGGATTAGGAGCAGTTTCCCCTAATTCCCAATTAGAAATAGTTTGCCTTGTAACATTTACTTTTTCACCCAGTTCTTCTTGTGAAAATCCTTTCTTTTTTCTTAATTCTAAAATTTTATCCCCTAGTTTCATAATTTCTCCTTTCACGTTTCATTATAGATTAATCATCTATTAATTACTACCAAAAGTCTTTATAAATTTGTCAAAGAGTTTTAACAATTTAATTATATCACAAAAAAACGGATATTAAATCCGTTTAATTATGCATTGCTTCAATATATTCATATGTAACACACATACCATCCTCTAGTCTTTCATTTTCAGAAGTACAAACATTACCATCGATGTGTTCCGTTACCTTTGTTTTATCAATACATCTACCATTATCAACTAAAGTATAGCCATCCTTACATATTGGCTTATGATGTGGAGGTTCTGTTACTTCTTTTTCACACTTTGTACCATTTAAAGTATAACCTGTGTAGCAACTATAGTTTCCACTTGCCTTTGTATACTTAAATGTATCTTGACATAACTCGCTCGCATCATCCCGTCTTTCTCCGTTAGGACAAACATAAGGCTCTGATGGAGCTGGGTCGTAGCAGCCCCCATTATAATTTATATCGTGTCCTTCACATCCTGTTGGCGTTGGCAATAATGGTTTTGGACCCATTGCACACTTACCATTGATAATTGCATGTTCCTGTAAATAGCATCTTTCAGTTGGATAACTAGCATTTGACCTATCCTCACATAAATATTCATCGGCATCTCCCGCTTCGCGAATATCACGTACGCTTATTTCACTTCTTTTAATCAAAGAACCTACACTACACGTAAAATTAGGAATTGCTGGAATTTGCATTACTCCAATACATACCCCTTCATCATTTAGTTTTAAGTCTCCATTACAAACAAGTTCATCACTTTCTATTATTCCAACATCGGCATAACATTTTCCTTCATATTCGTAATACCCTGTAGGACATACATCACCAATTTCTGGCTTACTACTTTTTATAGCCTTTGCACACGTATTTCCTTCTAGATTATACCCCGCTTCGCAGTAAAAGCCACTTTCTTTGGTTTCTTTAAGTTCATCTACCGGTTTATTAGCTAAATCTTGGACTGTCAAGTTCTCATTTTCACTGATCATTTCACTTATATATGCCGCCTTCGCTGGCGTAATATTATATTTTTTAGCTAATGTTATATCTTCCTTTGTAACCTCTTCGATGATAATTACATTAGTTGGTATATTTCTTTTATAAAAACTATCTTGAACACTAACTTTTATATTATCGATGTTAACATTACCAGTTCCATAAATAATTATTGAATTGTTTTCATTACTAATATAACCATTTTCTACGGCTTTTTCACTAATTGAATCAATGATTTCATCTAAAGTCTTACCGCTTAAATCATTAGTAATGATTTTTTTAGCATCTTCATTCAGGGCTTTTACGTTTTTTACTTTACCATTTGCTTTTAAATTAATTTCTATACTAGGATTAATATCTAAAGTAACCGTTGATACTGTCCTATTTATCCATAGTAAGAAGGCTATACCTAATAATAATATAAAAATTACTGGTATTATTATTTTTTTCATACACCCTCCTTAATTAATTTAGCATGCAAAACTACCCGTTTCTTTCCGTCGCCACTACATGTCGATAGAGTAATAATTCGATCGTCTTCATTAACATCTACACCATAGTCATAAATTGATCTAAATCTTAAGTTCTTAAGAAATGTCTGAAACTCTATATCATCACTAAAATTAGTCATAATATAATAGTCTTCACTAGCTATTACATATGTTGAAAATACTTGGTAAGTGTATATTCCCTCTTCCGTAATAAACGTAATTTTGTGATTATCTTTATTTTGATACCATTCACCATCTAGTACATTCTTAAGTGACCCAAACATTGAACCATCCCAAGTATTATGACCGTACATTACAATATTTCTATCAGATCCATCAAACTTATTATGATAATCAGCAAATATCCAACCAGAAACATTCTTTTCTTTATTAAAATTATGATTCAAATAATACTCATTATCATTACCTTTGACAATAACATAATCGATATTGGTATTTCTTACCTTTAAATACGCTACCGTATCAGCATTCTGTTCTCGTAATTGTTTAAAATTAACACTATATATTTCATCAATTTTATCACTTGGAGTAATCGTAATTGCCTCGCTTACTACCTTTTGAATCTCTCTATTACTCTTATTATCTTTTAAATAGAAAAGTATCTTAAACAGTGATAAAATTAATAATCCAATAAATATTAACATAAACCCTAACACCAATACCTTTTTCTTATTTAATACTTTCCTTTTCATTCTTTCTTTATAAAGGTAAAAGTACCATTATCTCCCTCTAGTATTAACTTGTTATCGTCAAATTTATATGTATATTTAGAATCTGTTGATTTTTCATTTTCAAAATCAATTTCTAAAGTATCACCACTAATCTTATAAGTAAATGGATATTCCCCAACAGACACAATTAATTTACCTGTTTTATTTCTATTAAATTCATATATGGTTACTCCATCCGTTGTCCAAGTACCAACAATACTCTTTTTAGAAGTGGGTTTTCCCCCTAACATCAAAATAGTTATAACAAAAATTAATATCAAAATTAATATAATCATTATTATTATTTTCTTTTTCATTGTCCCTCCAAAATATAAAGGCGATAATAATTACTATCGCCTTTTTATTAATATTTATCTTGCTTTAGACTTTTGAAGTTTCTTATTAGTAACTACCAATGCAGTTAAACCAATCATTGAAACTATTAAAGTAATTATCCATATATAAATATTATCTAATGTTTGTGGATTGCTTGAAGTTACATTACCAACAAGTACATATGCACTTAAATGTTGCAATGTACCAAGTAAATATTCACCTTTATCATCTAGTTCGATTACTTCCTCGACATCAAATCCATTATCGGTGTTGACATATAATAACTTAAAACTATTAAATTTTTCCATTTCTGGTGTCTTATTAATCTTTATCGTAAATGGTCCATGTTCTTTTTCATCATCATTTTCATCCACTACGATTATTTCATAAACAGCTACGAATGTACCTTCATCAGCTACTGATTCTTTTAATACTTCAAGTGCTTCATCGAATTGCTCTTTATTAACTTCACCATCTGTAAGTTCAAGCAATTCTTCCTCACTTATTTCAGCCAAGTTTAACATTGCAAATGCAAATTTATGGCCTTCTTCTTCGGTAAATGTTATCACGTTACCACCATCATCATAAACACTGTAAGTCTTACCAGTTGCTTCCCATTTAGCATACAATACTAAATCACTAGTAACTCTCGTATCAAAATCATATGGTGTTGTTGTAGTTTTATCAATACACCATTCAACAAATGTATATCCACCCTTCTGAGGATTTTCGGGCATTTGCACAACGCCATCGCGTTCTACTTCAACTGGTGGTAGAAAAGTATCACTATTAGTAACGAATTCTACCGTAAATGTTTCAGGTTCATGATTTTCACTCTCAAATACTGGTGAAATATATATGTTTTCATTTGGTGTAAATCTAAACTCTGTATCAGATGACATCCTATCATCTAAGCGCCATTCCATATGGCCTTCTCCATCAGTATCTTCTTCATGAACACGATACCAACCATCAAATCTAAATCCTTCTGCTACCTGAACCCATAATATCATTTGTGTACCTTTTTCTAAAGTATACATCGCAGAAGATGATAATTCTTCACCAATAGGTCCTTGACCATCAATTCCTACAGAATAGAAATCAACGGCATACGTTCCACCATCACTAGTACGTATTGTATGAACTGTAACGTACTCTACTTGCGCCCATTTAGCATACAATAACACATCCCCAGTAATTGGTTCATTAAAATCAAAGGCTGTTGTTAATGTGTCATCAATACACCATTCAATAAATCTAAATCCTTCTTTTTCTGGTACTTCTGGTGCCGTGACGGTCTCACCATCATTGACAGTAATTGCCGCTACATTACTACCACCATTAGTATTAAATGTTACCGTATGTGTTGCTGGCGTTGGTGGTGTAACTTCATTAACCGTAGTTGTATCACTTTTAATTGCTCCACCTTCATAGTTGGCACAAGCTACTTTATAATCTCCAATTCCCGTTATCGCAAATGATCCAGAAAATGCACCATTATTTACTGCTACAGATAACATATCTTTCTCATGATTTTCACTATCATATAATTTACACATAACCGCATGAGAACCGCTCTCAACTGTACCACTAAAGGTTACTACATTACCACTTACTTCAGTATCTAAAGTAAGTACTCTAGGTTCATCAGCAAATACTATTGTTGGCACTACTATAAATAAGGTAAGTAACATGAATAAATATTTTTTCATTATTCATCACCTCCCATATAAATGTTAGCCAGTTCTCCTTCGCCAGAACCAACATAAGCTCCAGCATAATTTTCATTAGTACTTCCAGTATATTCAGCATTCATATAGATTTTGCTGATTAATCTATCTTCACCATCTTCAAGTTGATAACGAAATTCTGATTTCTTAAGTCCTTTACCAGATTCTACTTCAAAGGCATCAGTAATATTACCAAGACCATCATCAATTCCATAAAATGCTGTTAATTCTACTTTCTTAGATGTACCATCTTTATAAACAATTTTAGCCGTAAGATTAAAATCTTCATATGATCTATTTTTATCAAAATAGAATTCAGCTGCTAAAACTGGATGATTATCAACATATTTAAACCATGCATCAATAGTAAATCTCTTAATCTCCATATAAGATACACTACCATCAGTACCAGTTACCTTAAAGGTGACATTTGAATAGAAGTTAGATGCGAATACTAATCTATATTCACCATTTTCACTGCTAATTGTTACCGCATCAGCTGGAACATCTAATGCTTCGATTGATGCAATTGCAAATCCATTTACATTAATTGGTTTAATCATTACCGTATCTTCAAGTAAGATTGAAGTAACAGGTGATGGTTTTGCTTTTGTCGTGCCAGATATATCAAATTGATCTCTCTTAATAAATGGATTAGTCCATTCATCTGGGTAATAATGTAATTGTTCCAAATCGCCCATCTGTACTCCACGATAATCACTATTATAGATAACTACCTTGAAGTTTCTATCACCATATGAAACATAAGCGTTAGGGTATTGTGGTTCACCAACTGGTTTCAATTGACGAGTCCATATATAACCTAGAGTTGCTGCATAGTGATTAACGCATTCTTCAAATACAAGTTGCTCACTCCAATGAGCATTCTCGGCTGGTCTTTGGCATCCTGAAGCAATTGCTCCAGATTCGTATTGACCAACATTTTGTTCAGGTTCACCAAGGAATATTTCTGGTTCTAATGTATCCCAGTCTACCGGACTACCTGTAGCTAGTTCATAATCAGCTACCCACGCTTCAAATCCAGATCTAGTATACCATCCTTTGTATTCGGCACCAACATCAAATGTTACACCACTCTTATTATCAGCTGTAACCGTTGTGTCTTTGTAGAAAGTACTATTACCATCATCAAAGTCTGGAATATTATCAAAGTAATGATAACATACTCCACTACCACATGACCACGCTACATAAGCTTTGCCATCAAAGTTTTGTGTAGGTTGCTCACCCATTGCTGGGCCATCAACCAAACTTAATGCAACCATGCTTTGGTCAATACCCGTAACGGTAATTTCATAAACATAAATACCACCATTACTGGCTAAGTGTGACTCAACATGATAATGACTTCCGCATTCCCCTCCACAATATGAAACATTTGGATGATGATCTTCTTGATCATAGACAAATATCTCTATTGTAAATTCGTTTGTATTAGATCTAAACTCATCACTTACACTATGCCAAGTATGATTATTAACTTCGACAGTATCAATCGTAAAGTCACCAAGATCTAAATCTAAATTAATATGATAGTCACCACTACCATAAGTCTCTGCAACAACATTAACAAGTGGTGAAAAATATGTTAATGCTATTGCTAGAACAATCGCAAACGCCACGATTATTTTAGACATTTTTTTCGTTCTTTTCAACATAAACATCTACCTTTCTATTATAAGAATACCATATTTTCAAGTTTTTGAAAAGCAAAAACAGCATTTTCAAGCATTTTAACCAAATATTAATCTTTTTTTTTAATTGTTCTTTCTTATTTTTTTAAAATAATGATTATCGTGCCTCACAAACCCTTGATTTTACTGCATTTTATATAAAAGAAAATCTGTTTTAAAAAAGCAAGGTTTTTTCATTATATACACATATTTTACACATAGGTAAAGACAAAGTACTATCCATTAAGGAATAGTACTTACTAAATACCATGTATTATATGTTTCACCGCCAATTGACTCAGTTCCTGTGTCCGGCGTACTATTATCTTCAATATCTGTTGTACTACCACTTAACGACGTACCTTTACTTTGGAGTATTCCATCATAGAAATTTAAAATATTCGTATTGTTTATTCCTTTTCCCTTACCTCTTATTACCGGTGAAGTTGTTGAAATATTCCCATCTTTTACACCAACAGTCAGTGTTCCAATATTTGTTACCCCAATACCATTATTAGCAGTTGATACGATTGTTCCTCCAGTTATTATAATGTTACTGTTAGCATTATCATTTTGTACTGTTCCACGTTGTTTACTACTTTCAACCTTAGCAGATGCACTTAAATATGCTGTACCACTAATTCTCACGGTACCACCACTATCATAAATAGCCTGGCGTTGACCAGTTGCAATAATACTTCCACCGCTCATATTTAAAGTGGCACCGGCTGAGTTGTTAATTGCTGCTGTACTACTAGCACTAGATGTAATCATACCGTCTGTCATCGTAAATGTTCCATTATTGGTAATAACCGCACTACTAGAAGTCGTTGAAATTGTTCCACTAATAAGTGTCAGTGTTCCATTATTCGTAATAACTACACCACTATCTGGATTTTTCAAAGTATAACTACCAAAATCAAAGACAATTATTTGATTACTAGCAATTGTTACCTTTTCATTTCTATTCTCAAGTAATTCAATCGTCTTTTCTGTATTAGCTGGCACTGCGGCTACCGCGGCTGCCAAAGTCAAATATTTTGTATCATCAATTTGTGCCGCATAATTAATGACAACTGGTGTCCATTCAGCATGGTATGTCTCATTGCCTGTAACTTGCGTACTAGCACTAACTAAATCATTATTAGCAGTATACCAGCCCTGGAAAGTATAATCATCTCTGGTAGGAACTGGTAATGGCCCCACAGTTGAACCGATAGCTACTCTTCTAGTTGTATCTAATAATACTCCATCACGTGGATCAAGTGTAATCGTATACGTAGATTCTTGACTCAAATATGCTGTATCATAAATATTATTGTTTATTGTTTGAGCACTATGTACAATATTATATCCCGTCTCTTTATCATCGATTTCACTCTCTCTTTGAATTGCCAAATCCTTACCTTTGAATATTCCATCATAATAATTAAATGTCGTACCTGATAGTATATTTGCCCCAATACTAGTACCAATAAATGTTGGCACTGATGTACTGACACTTCCATCTTTAACACCTATCGTTGCTACCGATTCATTAGTAAGGGCAATCCCTCCACCACCATCAGATTCGATTGTTCCACCTGTAATAGTTACACTTCCATTAACAACATGGACAGTTCCTCTATAATTCGGCGGTTTATTAGGCGTTAAGTCTATCGCTGCCCTCGCTTTTAAATAAGATGATCCACTTATCATAGCACTAGCACCATCTCTAATATAGACTGCTTGTCTATTACCAGTAGCAACAATCGTTCCACCAGTCATTATAAATGTACTACCTTTTTCACAGTTAATTGCAGCCTGATTAGACTCACTCATAATCGTTCCATTAGTTATCTTAAATGTTGCTGTATTATTTACCGTACTACCAGTTTTTGTTTTTGTTCCAAATATTTCAACAACTGGGTCTCCACTTGTACCGGGCGTTATTTCCTTGTTATGGAGCACTAAATTAGGCATATCCAAAACAATATTATTACCAGCCCAAATTTTAATACGCTGATATGTATTCTTAAGTAATACAATTGTTGTTTCTGTATGATCCGTAGGCGCCGCATCGATAGCATCCTGTATTGTTTCATAATAAGTATTGCCAATTCTAGCTGTATATATCATTTCTTCAAAATCAAAAAGCATATCTAAATCATATATTGTATTATTACTATTATATCCATTTTCCTTATAGCCAATTGTCATATAGAATGTTGTAACTGAACCAAGTGTACATTTTGAATTATTATTACTATCACACAAGGTAGCCTCAAGTGTATAACCAACTAAAGAAGCTTCCATATTGCTAGGTATCCCTGTAATTTCTTGAATGCCCATTTCAACATTACCAAGGTTAGTTACTTGTACTTGAAAAGTAACTGTTGAATTAGCATTTGGTAAATTTACCCCAGCAACTGCATTTTCAAAACTATATTGATTATAACTAGTCGTTGCCCCATTATCTACGCTAAGCACTTTAAATCCAGTTAATCTAATAACCTTTTGAATCATAACTCTTGCTTCCATATTACTAACTAAAAAATTATCAGTATATGTAGAATAACCAATCGTTACAAGTATTATAATTAGGGCCATTAAAGAAGGAACATATTTCATTAGATTAATATGTTTTTTATAACGTTTTTTATATTTATCCATAAAATTGCTCCTTTCTAGGTAATAGTACCCTACTATAAATTAGTATACCACAAATAAACCCATATAATCAAAAATACTAATTATTTCTAATTAGTATTTTTTCTATATATAAAACAATTAAATACATTAAATATGAAACAACAAGTAAAATAATAATTCCTGCAAATACTAAGTTTAAATTAAATACTTGGCTTCCATAATTAATTAAATAACCAATTCCTGCTTTTGATACCAAGAATTCTCCCATAATTACTCCCACTAGACTCATTCCAACATTTATTTTAAGGGCATTAATTATCACATTATAATTATATGGAATTACCAAATATCTAAGTATTTGTAATTTACTTGCATGAAAACTTTGCATTAATTTAATACGATTCTTATCAGTACCGATAAATCCCGAATAAACACTAGTAATTGTAATAATTAAAGAAATAAGTAAAGCCATAATAATAATTGATTTAACATTGGCGCCACTAAGAATAATGATAATAGGGCCAAGAGCTACTTTAGGTAAACTATTTAATACCGTTAAATAAGGATCCATTACCTTATATAAAAACTTACTATACCACAGTAACGTAGCTATAATTGTTCCTGTAATGGTAGCTAAACTAAAACTAATAATCGTCTCATATATCGTTACCCAAATATGGTTAAATAAATTATTACTTTGATATAAATAAATTATTGTCTTAACCACCTTACTAGGAGACGAATATATAAAAGAATTAATGATTCCTTTATCAGATAAATATTCCCATATGAATATTAAAAAAAGTAAAATTACGGTTTGTGTAATATATACTAAGATTTTATTTACCTGTTTTTTTCTTAAATATATCTTGTATTCTTTACTCATCATGCTTATCGATCTCTTTCCACACTACATCATAATAATAACTAAATTCTGGACATTTTCTATTATCTATTGGGCTTCCTTTATCTTTCATGATAATATCTACAGTCTTTTTTACCTTAGCTGGTCTTTCACTAAGCACAATTACCCTATCGGCAATACTACACGCCTCAGAAATATCGTGTGTTATCATAATTACCGTTTTCTTTTCTTTTTTTATAATTTTATAAACATCATCTGCAACCATTAATCTTGTACAATAATCCAAAGCGGAAAATGGCTCGTCAAGTAAAAGAATATCCGGTCTTAAAGCCAATGTCCTGATTAAAGCTACCCTCTGCTTCATTCCACCCGATAAACTACTAGGATAACTATTTATAAAATCACCTAATCCGTATGTTTTAAGCAAATTTTTAACATATTGAATGCTTTCATTATTAAGTAATCCTTTTGTCTTTAAACCCAATAAAGCATTATCTAAAATAGTTAACCATGGAAACAGACAATCCGTTTGTAACATATAACCAATCTTAATATCTTTATTAAAATTGATTATGCCCCCACTCTTATTATCAATTCCACCAATAATATTAAGTAGTGTACTTTTACCGCAACCAGACGGACCTACGATGACTAAAAACTCGCCATCATTAACATCCAAAGTTATATCATCTATAGCCAATATTTCTTGTTTATCATCAAAGTATTTCTTACATAAACCATCAATCTCAATAAGTTTATTCATACTTATCGAAGTATTTACTATATATTAATTTATCATATGGGGCGCGTTTATCCAATTCAGAAGCCGCTTCGATAATATCTTGAATATGCTCCCACTCAGCTTCATTAATTGTTATATTATGTTTCCAAGCTTCACCATTTTTATATCTATCGACAATCTTTTCCATATCAGCAAGTGTCGTATCAGGAAAATAATCTAACATTATCTTAGCAATTTCAGAAGTATCATGACTATAGACATATTTAAGTCCCTTATCTACTGCCCTCGTAAATTTTTCAATTACCTCTGGGTTCTTTCCAATATAACTTTTTCTTGCATTATAAGCCGTATATGGAACACTACCACCCAACTCTCCAATATAAGCAACAACATGACCATATCCATGCTTTTCAACTGATGTTGCATTAGGTTCAAATAATGTTACAAAATCGCCATTACCACCTATAAAAGCTCCTTCCATCGCTGGAAAAGCTACCGATGTATCAATCTCTAAATCTTTTTTAGGATCGATGCCATTTTGCTTTAAAGCCCATTCAAAAGTCATCTCTGGCATTCCACCAATACGACCGCCAATTACCTTTTTACCCTTTAAATCATCCAAAGTAAAATTTTCATATTTTTCTCGTGATACCAAGAAAGATCCATCTTTTTGTGTAAGCCCAGCAAAAGTCATAACATAATCAGTTTCTCCACCATTATAAACATAAATTGTTGCTTCCGTACCTGAAAAGCCAATATCCGCATCTCCAGACAAAACTGCAGCCATTACATTATCTGCTCCACTTGTAAGAACAAAAGTGACATCTAATCCTTCCTCAGTAAAATAACCTAGACCATGAGCCACATACTGTGGTGCGTAAAAAACACTATGTGCAACTTCGGCCACCGTTATTTTTTCTAATTCCGTATCTTTATTATTTACCCTAAAAATAGCGAATATTGCCGCTACCAGCACTAAAAAAATTAAAATTAAACATATTTTTCTTCTCATTATAACCTCCATCACTCTATTATATTCTGCTATATCTAATCAAATAAGTAACAAGGCCCAAAGAAAAAAGCACTTACGTGCTTTTATTATTTATGTTTCTTTAAAGAATCTCTAATTTCACGAAGTAATAATACTTCTTCACTAGGGCCGGCTGGAGCTGCTTCTTCTTTCTTTTTAAACTTAGCCATTGTTTTAACAACTGCAAAAATGCAAAGTGAAATAATTAAGAAATCAATAATATTTTGAATAAATACTCCATAAGTAATTACAGCATCTCCGACTGTTGCTGTTAATCCCGTCAAATCAAGACCACCTAAAATGATTCCTACAAGTGGCATAATAATGTCATTAACTAATGATGTTACTATTTTACCAAAAGCACCACCAATAATTACACCAACAGCCATATCGAAGATATTTCCCTTAGAAATAAATTCTTTAAATTCTTTAAATGCATTTCCACCTTTTTTTATTTCTTTATTTTTCTTTTCCATATTTCCTCCTTGTGACTATATTATACCACAATTTAGTGTCTTTATTTATTTTTTTAACTACCACTACTAGTATAGTGTGCCATACATTTATTGAATGTCAACACTGCTAACGTAAGTAATACAAAACAAAATAATGGACTAATTAAATAAAGAATACTATCACTCTTGCCTAAAATATATTTAATTGGATAGTAGTTAACACATGCGATTGGAATAATATAGGTGAAGAATATTAGTACCTCTTTTTTAAAGATATCCATTGGATATTGTCCAAATTCACGGCTACCATCTGTAAAAATATTCATTACTTCCAAACCTTCGATTGTCTTAAAGCATAAGCACGCTGAGAATATATATAATGCTCCGTATATCAGGGCGCTAAATATAAGTAATCCAATAAGTAAGATAATACTTATAATAGTAAAATGATATTCAATATGGGTAATTGCAATTACAAATAATACTAATGCCCCAATCCATCTACTTAATTTAGCAAATTCAATATTACTACCAAATACTTGAATATAGATACTTCTTGGTTTTATTAACATTAAATCAAGTGATCCATATTTAATAATATTTGAAAACTTATCAAAGCCGCGCCAAAAGCATTCTGAAAAGCCAAATCCAAATTGTACAATTGAAACTGCTAACATTACTTCATAAACATCGAATCTATCTGAAAAGTTAAATTTATCAAGAAGAACAAAAACCATTGCTGCGCTAAGTCCTGTAGGGATTATTTGAGCAAAGAAATTAAGGATAAATGATGAACGATATTCAATTTGGCTTTTAAAATGCATCGCCATATATTTAAAAACTAACTTCATTTTATCCCCCCTGTACAAATACTTTCTTAAGAGCTTTTTTTACAATAAAGTTACCTATCAAAATCAAGATAACAATCCAAACTATCTGCAACCCAATAGAAAATATTCCTTCCATAATACCAATATTATTTGAATATAACCTAAATGGTAAATCACAAACCAATCTAAATGGTAAATAGTATGTTCCTTTTTGAATAATCATTGGTAGTAATGCTACCGGTACTAATTCACCAGCTAATAGTTCCATTACCGAATTAAGCATACTACTAATACCGGCCTCATTATATGAATAAAAACCTATCGTATGAACTAACATACTAATTCCCGCAACTACTAATACTCCTAAAAATAATGATATTATAAATAAGATAAAATTAGCAAATGTTGCCGGCAAAGGAAGACCATATGGTTTAGGAAGAAGTAATGCTACAATAATTACTGGCATTACTCTAAGCATTCCCGATGCTATTCTTTTAGCAACGCATTTGATATACCACCAATAATATAAATTATATGGTCTAATTATTTCATACGCCACATTACCACTCTTAATAGCGTCTCTAATTTCATTGTCCATTACTCTTACAGCTAAGAATGAATAAAATGCTTGATGAAGCCAGGTATATGCAATGACTTGCTCCAAATTCATACTGACATTATCAGCATTTTGATAAAGAGCCATATAAATAAATATCATCATTAGTCCCCAAAAGAACTGTGTAGTAAGGCCTGCTATAGCTGCACTACGATATTGTAAAAAAGTTTCAATTCTTAATTTAAAATAACTTAAATACAACCTCATATTTCAAAATCCTCATATAATTTGTAGATAATATCATCAATCGGACTAGATAATACATTGATATCTTTTATCTCACATACCCTACTATACTCTCTTGTCACATCTGATGCCGTTACTACTTTATTATCGATTTTAATTTTAATTACCCCGTTATCATTACTAATTATCTTGGTGTTTTTAATTTTTGGAATTTCTTTTAATTTGTCATAATAGATTTCAACTATCTTTTCATTTGAATATTTTTTCTTGATATCATTAATATCTCCATCATATAGCTTTCTACCATTGCCAATAACTATTACCCTATCAGCAAGTGACTCGATATCTGCCATATCATGTGTTGTCAAAATAACTGTTACTTTTCTTTCCTTATTAATTTTCTTAATAAAGTCTCTGACGATTACTTTACTGATTGCATCTAATCCAATTGTTGGCTCATCTAGGAATAAGATTTTTGGATTATGAAGTAATGATGCCACTAACTCGCACTTCATTCTTTCACCTAGACTAAGGCCTCTTACTGGCATTTTGACAATCTCTTGAAGATTTAATAATTTGATTAATTCATCTCGTGTTTTTTTGTATTCATCATCCGGTATTTTGTAAATCTCTTTCAGTAGATCAAACGATTCGATTGCTGGTATATCCCACCACAATTGACTTTTTTGGCCAAATACGACACCGATTTCTTTAACATATTTAACTCTGTCTTTTACTGGATCCATACCATTAATTATCATCGTACCACTATCAGGTTTAAGTATTCCAGATAACATTTTAATAGTGGTACTTTTACCAGCACCATTTGGTCCAATATAACCAACAATCTCACCTTTCCTAATTGTAAAACTTACATCTTGTACAGCCTTAATATAACGATACTCTCTTTTAAAGAATGCCTTAAGTGCATTTTTAAAACCACTATCACGTTTACTAACCTTATAAGTTTTACATAGGTTTTTGACATTGATTATGTCCATTTTAACTCCCTTCTAACACGCAAAAAAAGCCATTAAATTACAAATTATGCACTAAATGACTTGAAATAACAGGTTTTTCCTCCGTATTGACTTTATACTAACACATAAAAAAATAAATTTCAAGCATTAACTTGAAATTTATTTATTTTTTGCTAATCTGTATATCCAAGCACTATCATCATCAATCATCAAGAATATTGTTTCCTCATTCTTTTTGACTTCCTTATAACTAATTGGACTCTTTACTCTTCTATAGGCATCCATCAGTTCTGCAAAACTACTTACATATATTAAGTTATATGGATATTCACTATAAAACTTATCGACCTTTACCAAAATATCTCCATGTTCACTAATAATTCTTTGTAATTCATTACGATATTTTTCTTCATCCCTAGATTCTTTAATCATATTTCTAATTGTCTGTACCAAAAAGAATGTTCCCACTGATAATGAAAAAGCACCCAACAATAAGAAAACATAATTAATCTTTTCTCTTTTAGAAAAATTATGATAATTCTTCTTTCCATTATTTGAATTAATAATACTAATCTTAAATGTATCATAACTAAGCGGAATAATTACTTTCATTTCCTTATCATCTTTGATTATCTCTTTATTACCAAAGAATCCCAAATTCTCATCAATTATCATCTTTATTTCTAAATAGCCAGATATATTTGCATTATAATCCTCATTATATTTTTTTAATTCTGCTAAATATTTATCATAATCGATTACAACTTCATCAGTTATTTTGATTTCTTTCAAATTATTTTGATCTAATGGTACCGTTTTCTTTAATAATTCTTCATCTTTTTTAAATAAATTTTCATTTATATTATCTTTATATCCCACTAAAGAACCAGTAACCGTATAGGTATAATAACCACTTAAATCTTTATTGAACAAGCTTGCATAATCAAAATCAATTAGAATATTATCAACTAATTTGGTAATATACCTTTCATTCATACCTAAGTATTCACTATTATATATATCATTTTCATGTAAATATACCTTATAAGTAACATCACTATTTTCTTGATACGTTACTGCTACTTTTGTTCTTGCATTCATTCCACGGTCTAAAAAAAGATAAGTAGATGCGATAAATAGTGTCATCAAAACAATATATAAAATGTTTCTTACCTTCATCGTATCACCTTCCTATCCTAAAATAATTTTATCATATAATTAGTCACTTGTAAATAAAGAAAAAACTATCATTTGATAGTTATTTCCAAACACCTTGAGGATATTCACCCTTATCGACTAAATCTTTAATTTCTCTAACAACTTTATCTTTATCTTCACGATAAGTAATTCCTTGCCATACGGCATCCGTTTCCAATACTTCCACACTTGCTTCACCATCCTCAATTTGCTCAAACACAAGTGTTGGAATTAAATATTCACATTTTTCAATATCTTCTTTATGGTTATCTAAAAATTTAGGAAAATCTCTTTCTAGTTTTGTAAATAATTGTGGTGTAAATCCAAACATATTCATTGACACTAAATCATCACCAGAAACTTCAAAGTCTTCGCCACCTTCAAGTGGTGTTGCCATTAACTTACCATCAATTTTTTCAATTTTACTTTCAATTAATTTTGTCAAATAACCATTCTCTGCTTGACATACGCCTCTTTTAACAGATCCATTTTCAGTAAGTGTATTTTTAACCTTATAACCAGCCATTGCATATTTGGTAGTATCATGATTTTCTTTTAAGAATTTAGCAATTACACGATAGGCATCTCTACCATAAAAATCATCCGAATTAATAATTGCAAAATTTTCATGTACCAAATCTTTAGCACAAAGAATTGCATGTCCAGTTCCCCAAGGTTTAACTCTTCCATCTGGTACTGTATATCCTTCTGGTAACTTGTCTAATTCTTGGAATGCATACTCAACATCAATATACTTTTCAACTCTAGCTCCAACCGTTTCTCTAAAAATATCATAATTCTCTTTTTTAATAATAAAGACAACCTTTGTAAATCCTTCTTGAATGGCATCATAAATTGAATAATCAATTATAAAATTACCATACTCATCAATTGGTTCAATTTGTTTTAAACCGCCAAATCTACTGCCCATTCCAGCAGCCATTATAACTAACGTCATAAATCCTCCTTTATTTACTTAAATATATCATATTATCACTAATTTGACAATATAATAAAGTGAATAAAGAACTTGTGATATAATAAATATAGAGGTGTATTATGAAAAAAATATTAGTCTTATTTGGTGGCAACTCATTTGAGCATTATATCTCTTGTCTGTCTGCCAAAACTATCTTAGAAAATATTGATAGAAAGAAATATCATGTTACCGCTGTTGGTATCACAAAAGGAAATACTTGGTATATCTATAATGATGATTTAGAACTATTAACTAAAGATTGGACCAAAGCAAAATTGACTAAAATAACTAACATCGTAGAGTATATAAAACAATTTGATAAAGTATTTCCTATCATGCATGGTAATCCCGAAGAAAATGGTAATCTTCAGGGCATGCTAAATATGTTTAACCAAAAATTTGTTGGCACTGATCTTCTTGGCTCAATAATTGGTTATGATAAAGTTCTAACTAAAATTATTTGTGAAAAATATGATATTCCTCAAGTACCATACATCGTAATAACAGATAATAAACCATTAAAGAAAATTAGTATTGATTATCCCGTTATCGTTAAACCCGCTAAATGTGGCTCATCAATTGGAATCAATATTGCCCACAATCTAAAAGAATTAAATATTCAAATTAAAGAAGCCCTAAAATATGATAATAAAGTAGTTATTGAAAAGTTCATTAAAGCAAGAGAATTAGAATGTGCCGTTTTAGAAGATAAAAAATTAAAAGTATCACCTGTTGGTGAAATAAAATCCGTAAATACTTTTTATGATTATGAAGCCAAATACATTAGCGATAGTGAATTATTAATTCCTGCCCCTATTTCCAAAGATTTAACTGAACATATTCAATCATTATCACTAAAAATATTTAAAATCCTCGAACTAAAAAATCTTTCAAGAATCGATTTTCTATATGACTACAATAATGATACCTTATACTTTAATGAAGTAAATACTATGCCTGGATTTACCACCATTAGTATGTATCCAATGCTCTTTAAAGAAATGGGAATTTCTATCAAAGAACTAATTACTAAATTAATTGAAAATTAAGAGTCACATTGTGACTTTTTTTATACCCCTAATTCCCATTTCTTATTCTTTAAAAATATTTTCCTAATAAAATCAACTGGTATAACTAACAAAGAAAACATAAACATCGTCAAGAATTCTGATATTGTTAATCCACTTGTCCTAAAAACACTACCTCCCCTATATATTAAATATATCTGCATTAAAAAGACAAAAGTAATTACCCCAATAAAAACTTTATTCTTGAGGATATTAGCTAGTATATTTAACCTATGTGTTCTTGCTGAAAAACTATTCAAAATACTAATAAAAATTATTAATCCAAAGAATGCCGTTAAAATACTATCGCCAAATATATTATTAGTTAAGTGACTTTTCAAAAAGAAAATACATAAACCCGCTGAAAATATCCCCGTAACAAATATCTGATTAAACATATATTTATTAATAATATTTTCATTTTTCTTTTTAGGGGATTCCTCCATATATTCTGGAAGTGCTGGTTCATATGAAAAGGCAAATCCTGATAAAGTATCCATAATCATATTAATCCATAACATTTGAATTACCGTAATCGGTACTGGTATTCCAATGAAAGGTCCAATAATTGATACACATAAACTACAAAAATTAATCGTTAATTGACAAATAATAAACTTTCTAATACTTTTAAATATTGTTCTACCATATAAAATAGCATTCGTAATAGAATAAAAATTATCATCTAAAATTACTATATCAGCTGCCTCTTTAGCAACTTCTGTACCACTTCCCATAGCAAAACCGACATCGGCTTTCTTTAACGCTAAAGCATCATTTACGCCATCTCCTGTCATTCCGACAACCAAATCAAGTTCTTTTGCTATCCTTACCAATCTACTTTTATCTTGCGGCATCGCTCTTGCAATTACTTTAACTTTAGAAAGAATTTCTTTTATTTCTTCATCTGTCATCATATCCAACTTATCGTGCGTGATAACTATATCCAAACTATTATCTATAAGACCAATATCTTTTGCTACTGCCATTGCTGTTTCCCTATTATCACCCGTAATCATTACCGTTTGAATACCTGCTTTTTTAACTAAATCTACTCCCAAAATAACATTTTCTCTTATCTCGTCCTTTAACAAAACAAAACCTATAAGTGTCATATTATTAGTAGTTTCACGATCTTCATTAATTGCTAATGCTAATATTCTTATTTTATTTGCTGATATATTATTTATCTGTTTAGTTAATGTACTTTTATCTAAAACTTTTTTATTACCATTTTTATCATAGTAACTATTACACATCCCGCTTACCACTTCATAAGCACCCTTTACTAAGTTAATCGTATGATTATTATACCTAATTTTCGTGTACATATACTTACTCTTTGATGAAAATAATTCTCTTTTAATTAACGTATAATCTAACTTATATTCTTTAACATACTCCAAAATAGCTCTATCAGTAAGGTTGCCCCCAACTATCTTATTATTCTCCTTATCATAAATACTCTCATTATTAATTGCCATACTCATATTAAACATATCTCTTAATTGCTTATTCATCCTTATATACTCTAAATACTCTCCACTACCATCTAAAAAACCTACAACTTCTAATTTCCCCTTAGTAAGTGTCCCTGTCTTATCGGTAAATAAAATATTAATATTACCAGCCGTTTCTATGCCAATAAGTTTACGTACTAAAACATTGTTTTTAAGCATCCTTTTCATATTAGATGACAATACCAAAGTAATCATCATAGGCAGTCCTTCTGGCACCGATACGACAATAATACTTACACACAAAGTTAAAGCTTCCAAAACATAACCAATTAGCATTCTTCCATTACTAATAGTTTTAATAATTAAATTAATATCAAAATTATTACTAATAACAATCATATAAAACAAATATGATATAGCAACCATTCCTGAACAAATATATCCAACTCTACTAATACCCTGAGCTAATTTTGTAAGTCTAAGTTTTAATGGTGAATCTGTTTCTTCTTCTTGAAGTGAAGAGGCCATCTTCCCATAAAAAGTATTATCGCCAACTAACCTTACTAACATTAAAGCCTCACCAGAATAAACTACTGTACCCATATATACTTCTTTATCGCCATCTACTCCCTTATATACTTCTTGGGCTTCACCATTTATCATCGATTCATCAACTGAAATACTGCCGGATACGATAATTCCATCGGCTGGAATTTTATCACCAGTTCCCAAAACAACAATATCATCGACAACTATTTCATTTATTGGCACTTCGACAACTTGTCCATTTCGTTTAACTCTTGCATTTATTTTTGAAGATTCCTCTGTAAGTTTATTGAAAGCTCTCATTGAGCCATATTCCGATATACTTGATATCAAAGAGGCTACCATAATAGCAATGACAATTCCAATCGTTTCATACCAATCAAAATCTTTAATTAAAAAAACTGTTTTAATCCCTAAAGCAATTAATAGTATTTTAATTATCGGATCAGAAAAAGTTTCTAATAACAATTTAAAAAAAGTATCTTGTTTTTTCTTACTAAAAGTATTACTACCATATTTCATCCTATTATTAATTACTTCTTCATCATTAAGTCCCTTATAATTCATGGTATCCTCCCTAATAATAAATATTAGAAAGGCAAAAAAAAAGAACAATATCTAATAGACATTATTCTATTTTTTCTTTAGTAACAAATCACAAATTTTTTTAACAATAATTGATAAAGCTATTGTAATAGCAAACATAAACGTATAAAAGATAAAATTATTATGAACAACATACACTTTTCTAACTTGTAATGCTAGTTTTTCAAATATTAAATAAATTTCCATCGAATATACACCAAAATATTCTAAAATACCTGTCGTATATTTATTACCAATTACCAAATGTAAATATGATATTATAAAAACTATTGCCATCGCCAGCAATCCATAAATATATCTAACAAAAATATAATATTTAAAATGCTGATTGAAAAGCACTAAATTAGTCACTATAAAAATTATTAAAAATATCCATAAACTCCATTTAGGTATTTCTTTCTTATTCAAAACTAATTTTCCTAAATAAACTCCAATAATAAAGATTGGCACTCTCGTTAACGCAATTTCAATTCTTTGATATAATCCATAATTTAAATTATATAACATAATAGTTCCTAAAATAACCACTATTAATA
>JAEEGL013236000.1_pt1 | contig 52447 bp, 45 predicted proteins | sample 9134231 | NCBI WGS metagenome assembly JAEEGL01 (sample SAMN16246548, study PRJNA631951) | gut metagenome | biome: gut microbiome; feature: rumen; material: fiber-attached | host: Bos | place: Iran: Karaj | collected 2018-10
GTCGTGAGACCCAGCGGCCGCCGGTTTGTCACTGCTTTTGTGGTAGCGGGCCTCAATTGGCGTTTTGGCTGGTGCGTACTGCCTGATTGGGCAGTTTGGGTATCGGCAGGACTTTTCCTGGTCTGCTATCTGCTCTACGCTGAGGTCTTGCGGGAGAACACCTACCTTTCCCGAACCATTGAGGTTCAGGAGAATCAGAAGGTCATCGACACGGGGCTCTACGGAGTCGTCCGGCATCCGATGTACATGGCCACGACCGTCCTGTTCCTCGCAATGCCGCTGGTACTGGCTTCGCCATTCTCTTTCCTGATCATGTTGCTGTACATTCCGCTGATCGCCAAACGGATTAAGAATGAGGAAGAGGTCCTGGAAGAAGGATTGGAGGGTTACAGGGAGTACAAGCGGAAGGTGAAGTACAAAGTGATACCTTTCGTCTGGTGAATTCTCAGGGAGATTGACCGCCTGGGCGGGATTCTTTTCCCGGTTCCTTGGGACCGGCCGTTTGGATAACTCCGTCCAAACCCTTATCTTTAACCCGGCAAACGGAAACACATCCTCCGGAAAGGCTGGAGACATGGAGTTTTGCCGCTGCCTTCACACTGACAAATTGGTTATTACATGGTTCCTTCCAGCACGCTCATAATGATGGCCGTAAACGCCCTTCTGGGTTTCGCCATCCCCGTCTGCCTGTCTGTCTATCTGGTGCGTAAGCATCATGCCAGGCCGTTCACCATCCTTATAGGTGCAGGCACATTCATCTTTTTTGCCCTGATTCTGGAGAGCGGCATGCACCAGCTGGTCCTGAAGAGGCCCCATGGGGACGCCATACTGGGCAATACCCTCCGGTATGCCATTTATGGCGGGCTGGCCGCCGGTATCTTTGAAGAGACCGGCCGTTTCCTTTCCATGAAGTTCCTGATGAAAAAGGAGCCGTCCAAGCCGCTCCCCGGCGTAGCTTACGGTATCGGGCATGGTGGCGCGGAAATGCTCATAATCTTCGGCATTACGATGATCAACAACCTTGTGATTTCGGCCCTGATCAATTCCGGGCAGACCGATATCCTCTTCACCAAGATCCCGGAGGAAGCCGCCGCGCAGCTGCAGGGCCAGTTGGACCAGCTGCAGACGATCGGCGCCGGATCACTGCTCATCGGTCTTTGGGAGCGTTTTTCCGCACTGCTGCTTCACCTGGGTCTCTCCATGCTGGTCTGGGTGGCCGTACGCAAGGGCGGCAGATGGCTGTGGCTGTTTCCAGCAGCCATCGCCCTCCATGCGATTGTCGATGCCGGAGCCGTGCTTCTCCAGAAGTCGGTCGGAACGGTCCCTCTCGAACTCATCGTTACGGCGGAAGCCATCGCCGTCGCCTCCGCCGGATTTCTGGTCGCCAAGAAGTTGCGGCCGGCGGTCCGTACCGGGAATCCGGAAACCATCCGGTGACTTCCCCTATCCCGTGAACCGGCCACACGAAGGGATTCATATCCTTGACGTGACAAAACGAAACTTCCCATGGACAGAAACTCCCAAATCATACGGACAAGCATCATCGGAATCGTCGCCAACGTGCTGCTGGCAGCGTTCAAGGCCGTGGTAGGCATCGTCGCGAGCAGCGTTGCCATATTCATGGATGCGGTGAACAATCTGAGCGACGCTCTCTCCAGCGTCATCACCATCATCGGTACCAAACTGTCCCAGCGGCCGGCAGACCGGGAGCACCCCTTCGGCTTCGGGCGCATCGAATATTTCAGCGCCATAATCATCGCCGTCATCGTACTGTCGGCCGGCATCACATCGCTCATCGAGTCGGTCAAGAAGATCATCGAGCCCACGGAGCCGAGCTACACGACCCCGACGCTCATAGTCATCATAGTGGCCGTCGTCGTCAAGATACTTTTGGGAGTGTATGTCAAGCAGAAAGGGAAACAGCTCAAGAGCGACGCACTTACGGCATCCGGCGCGGATGCCCTGTTCGACGCCGTCATCACCACTGCGACGCTCGTATCCGCCGGCATAATGCTGGTCTGGGGCATTTCCATCGACGGGATCCTCGGAGCCCTCATCTCGGTCCTCATCATCAAGGCCGGCATCGAGATGCTCGCCTCCCCGGTCAACGAGCTTCTCGGAGCGCGGGTGTCACCGGACCTCATCAAGGAAATCAAGCGTGAGGTCATGGGCGTCGAAGGCGTCCGCGGCGTCTTCGACATAATACTCCACAATTATGGCCCCGACGTGATGATCGGTTCACTGCACATCAGCGTCCTCGATACGATGTCCGCACACGGAATCCACGGCCTCACCCGGAAGATCACCAGGATGATGTTCGAGCAGCACGGCATCATCATGACAGTAGGGATTTATGCCGTGGCAACGGGAGAGAACCAGCGCGCCGACCTTCAGGCCAAGGTGATGAAGGCCCTCGCCGCACACGGGGACATCGTTCAGGTCCACGGTTATTACTGTTCCGAAGAGGACCGGATGCTTTCCGTGGATGTTGTTCCCGACGTCACGACGCACGATGATGCCGCCCTTTGCCTCAGGCTGACGGAAGAGATACAGGCATTGGCTCCCGGGTATCAGGTAAGCATCGTCGTCGACCACAATTACAGCGAATAATTGCACTCCGTCGAGCCATTCGGCCCTTCAAAGCGGCGGCTTTCTCAATAATAATTGCTATCTTTGTAAAATTCAAGGGTAACATTATTTACAGCCCCGCTATGATCGAACTCCATAACATTTACAAGACATACTACAGCGCATCCCCCCTGCAGGTCCTGAAAGGCATCGACATGACCGTACAGGAAGGGGAACTCGTCAGTATCATGGGGGCATCAGGCTCGGGCAAGAGCACCCTGCTGAACATCATAGGCATACTGGACAATTACGATGAAGGTGAGTACCGTCTGGCCGGAAGGCTCATCAAGGACCTTTCGGAAGACGACGCCAGCATGATGCGCAACGAACTCATAGGCTTCATCTTCCAGTCGTTCAACCTGATCGGGTTCAAGAACGCCATGGAAAACGTCGCCCTGCCCCTCTACTACAGGGGAGTAAAGCGCGAGGAGCGCAACGAAATGGCCATGGAGTATCTCAGGAAGGTAGGACTGCAGGATCACTGGGACCATCTTCCCAACCAGCTGTCCGGCGGCCAGTGCCAGAGGGTCGCGATCGCCAGGGCACTCATTTCCAAGCCCAAGATCATCCTGGCCGACGAACCCACAGGAGCCCTTGACTCGAAAACCACCCAGGAGGTCATGGACATACTCCTTAACCTGAACCGCGAACAGGGGCAGACAATAGTCATCGTAACCCACGAGCAGGACATTGCCGACCAGACTGACCGCAGGATTTTCCTCAAGGACGGAGTTATCTATAAAGACGAGACACGAAAGTAATGCGCGACCTGTTTTCCGAAATACTGGCTTCGATAGGGCACAGCAAGTCCAGGTTCTTGCTGACGGGGCTCTCCACCGCGTGGGGAATCTTCCTGCTCATCGTTCTCCTCGGGACGGGAAACGGCATACTGAACGGCATTTCGAACGCGTGGCTGAACGAGGACGACAACGTCGTTACCATCGAGCCTTCCTCCACGATGCTTCCTTTCGAAGGACTTCCTGCAGGCAGGAGCATCAGCATCTCCGAAGAGGACGGCCGCTCTCTCCTGGAAGCCTTTCCCGGAAACGTAGTGGGTTCCGTTCCCGAGCTCGACCGGAACGTGGTGGTCAGCTACAGGAACAAGTATTCCGAAACGGACATTGCCGGATTCTATCCCGGCTACGGTACCATCCGCAACAACGTCCTGCTCGCAGGCAGGGACATCAACGACATCGACATCGCCTCGCGGCGCAAGGTCTGCCTCGTCTCGACCAACCTCTGCAAGAGGATCTTCCCTTCGGACGAACCGGCGGACATCGTAGGCCGCATCGTGTCGGTGAACGACGTGGCTTTCACGGTGGCCGGCGTATATAAGCCGGCGAAGTCATACAACGTATCGAGGACGCTCATCGCGCCTTTCACGACGGTCAAGTCCCTGTTCTTCGATAACGACGACATTTCCAAGCTGTCCATTACGGTGGAAGGTCTCGACACCGAGGCGGAAAACCGCGATTTCGTGGAAAAGATACGTTCGCACATGGCTTCGGTGAAGAAATTCTCCCCCCAGGACAAGAAGGCCGTGACCATCACGAACACCTACGACCTCGCCCTGTACATCGGCAGCCTGTTCAAGACCATCAACCTTTTCCTCTGGATCGTAGGCCTTTCAACGCTGGTGGCAGGCATAGTCGGAGTCTCCAACATAATGCTCATAACCGTCCGGGAGAGGACCCGCGAACTCGCCGTGAGGAAGGCCATGGGCGCCTCGAGGCGTTCGATCATCACCCTGGTGCTGACCGAATCGGTCATCGTGACGGTATTCTTCGGATATGTCGGGATGGTTCTGGGAATAGGAGTGATCAAGCTTGCGGACATCATCGTCACCGCCGCGACGGACCCGATGAAGACCGGAGTTGGGAGCAGCGTTTTCCTCAACCCCAACGTCGATCTGGGCATAGTGCTCGGAGCGACCTTGATAATGGTCCTGGCAGGCCTGCTGGCGGGCTACATGCCGGCAAGGAAGGCCGTCAGCATTAAACTTGTGGAAGCCCTCGCGGCGAATGATTAGGATATGAGGTTACTGGACAAGGATATGTGGCAGGAAGTGCTTGTGACTGTCAAGGGTCAGAAGCTGCGCAGCATACTCACCATGTTCGGTGTCTTCTGGGGCATCTTCATGCTGGTGGTGCTGATCGGCTGCGGATTCGGGATGAAGAAGGGTCTCATAGGCAGCATCATGAATCTCTCGTCCAACAGCATCGTCTACACCCCCACGACGACCTCCATGGCCTACAGCGGATTCAACGCCGACAGGGCATGGTACATCCAGGACAAGGACATCACCGACATCCAGGAGAAGATGGGAAGCCGCCTCAGATACGTCACCCTGGCCAACCTCGACGGTTTCCAGCAGATCGGCTCCCGTACCCGCAGCGGTTACTACCAGACCGCCGGCGTGACTCCCACATACTACATCGACATCCCCCAGAAGGTCATCTACGGCCGTTACCTGAACGAGACGGACATCAACGAGCACCGCAAGGTCTGCCTCGCAGGCGAAAGGGTCGTGGCTGAACTCTTCGACCACGACAATCCCGTCGGGGAGGACCTTACCGTAGACGGCAACGTATACAAGATAGTCGGGGTCATCACGCACACCAACGAGAACATCTCCGTCGGATTCTTCTCCCAGGACTGCGTCCTCCTCCCCTTCAGCACCGAGCAGGACGCCTTCGACCACAAGGACCGCATCGGCATGATCTCCGTCGGCCTCTACGACAAATACGACGTAGAGACGGCCGGCTCGGAGATTTCCTCCATCCTTAAGCGCAACCACAACATCCATCCCGACGACGATGCGTCGATGGAAATCATATCGATGGTCGACGCTGTCTCAGTATATGAAAGCACGATGAAGGGGGTCGAAATACTGATACTGATAGTTGGTCTCGGCACACTGCTTGCCGGACTGATCGGCATATCCAACATAATGCTCGTGACCATCAAGGAAAGGACCAAGGAAATAGGCATCCGGAGGGCTCTCGGTGCGAGGCCGCGCGTCATCATCATGCAGATCATGCTGGAAGCCCTTACCCTGACGGTCGTCGCCGGAATCGCAGGGATAATTGCCGGCACGTGGGTGCTGGTATTGTTGAACAATGTACTCGGAGGCGGCACTGACGCGCTGATCTCCAGGCCGATGATTCCTCCGGCATACGCATTCGGATCGTTGGTCATACTGGTATGCGGAGGACTGGCCTCAGGCTATGTACCTGCCCGCAAAGCCCTTACTATCAAAGCTATAGAAGCAATTAGAGACGACAAGTAAATATGAAAAAAGCACTGAAATCCGTCTTGTGGGCGCTGGTCGCCGCATTTGTCATACTGACGCTCTTCTTCCTGTGGCGTCAGTCTAGGCCCGCTGCGGAGACATACGAACTGCTGAAGCCGGCGGAACGGACCATCTTCCAGAGCTCGATCGCCACGGGACAGATACAGCCCCGCCGCCTGGTCTACGTGAAGCCCAGGATAACCGGCATCCTGACCCAGATCAACGTCAAAATCGACCAGGAAGTCAAGACCGGGGACGTCATAGCAAGGGTCAGCGTCATTCCTGACATGAACTCTTACAACGAGGCCCTGAGTGCCGTCCAGGCTTCCAACCTCCAGCTGAAGGAAGCGCAGAGGATATACGACCGGGATGCAGCTCTGTACAAGGAAGATGCACTGACCAGGGAAGAATTCGAGAGGTCGGAACACAACCTGTCGCTTGCCAGGGAGGACGCCGCCAAGGCCCAGTCATCCCTGGACATCATACTCTATGGCAGCTCACAGCGCAGCGGAGCGGTCAACACCACCATCGTCAAGGCCACGATGAGCGGCAGGGTCATCGACCTTCCCCTCAGGCAGGGCGCGTCGGTGGTCAGCACCAGCCCCTACAGCGAGGGTACCACCATCGCCACGATAGCGGATGTCTCGGACATGATATTCGACGGCAAGATCGATGAGACCGAGGTAGACCGCCTTTCCGTGGGGATTCCTGCAAAGATCACAGTCGGATCCAGCCTGGACCGCCATATCACCGGCACGCTCGAAGAGATATCGTCGATGGGCGTCAAGGAGAGCGGAACCGTCATGTTCAGCCTCAAGGCCTCCGTAGACAGCGACGACGGTACCACCGCGCTCAGGGCAGGCTATAGTGCGAACGCCGAATTCATAACCGCGCAGGCCGACAACGTCATTTCCATCGAGGAGACGGCAATATCGTTCGAAGACGGAGGCACCTATGTGTACAGGCTCGTCTCAGCCGACAAGAAAGCCCAGAGATTCGAAAGGATTCCGGTGAAAACCGGTCTCAGCGACGGCATCTACATCGAGGTCAAAGAAGGTGTCACCAAGGACATGGTACTGAGAGGCAATAAATTGAACTGACGGAGAGATGAGAAGGTTTGTTTTGTCACTTGCGATGATGGCCCTGCCCCTCCTTTCCTTCGGGCAGGCCTGGAGCATCGACGACTGCGTGGAATACGCGATCTCGCATAATCCGGAGATACTTCACCGCCAGCTCCAGCACGACACCCAGAAGGAAGTGCTTGACGAAGTCTCCGCCGGCAGGATACCCGTAATCAGCCTCGGGGTCCAGGAAACCCTCCATTCCGGCAACACGCTGCTGATGTACAGCGTGGACGAGAACCTTACGATGTCGCTGACGCAGATGGCCGCCACCCTGGAAATGCCCCTGGTCTCCGGCGGAAGGATTCCCAACACCAAGGCCGCGGAAGAGTACAGGCTCAAAGCCTCGGCCGAGAACATCGCGGTCTCCAAGACCAATGTCCGCATCAGGGTGGCCGCAGCCTGCATGCAGCTCCTCAATGACATGAGCCAGGAGCGCATCGCCAGGGAGCAGCTGGAACTCTGCGGGCAGGAGGTCCGCTACGTGACCACTCTGGTCAACGAAGGGCGGCGCACGGGTGCCGACCTGGCCGAAGCCAGGGCTGCACTCAGCTCCGCCGACTACACATACACGGCAGCCAAGAGCAACGCCCTGTTGTCCAAGGTCAACCTGGCCAACCTCATAGGTCTGGAAGACGTGGAAGGATTCGAGCTCGAAGAACTTGATGCCACCGTGGAAGATACCCGGGAGATTCCCCTCCTTCCCCTTCTGGGCGGCATCGAGAACCAGCCTGCCGTAATGTCGGCAAAATACAACATGACGAGTGCCGAGTATCGGGTGAAAGCGGCCAGAGGAGCCTTGTTCCCCCAACTCTCGCTGTTCGCCAACTACAACAATTATTTCGTCCTGCCCATAGGGTACAAGGACTTCCACATGACTTCGCAGCCGGACAAGACCGGTTGGGGTGCGGTCGGGTTGAAGCTTTCCGTCCCCATCCTCAACATGACCGCCAACAGGCAGGTCTCGAGGGCCAGGCTCGCCGTGGAGGACGCTCGCGTGACCCTCGACGAATCACGCCTGGAGCTCTCGAAGCGTTTCCGCGAGGCACACTACCAGACGATGACGGCCCGGGAAAAGTACGAGTCCTCGCTCAGGGCCGAGTCAGCGGCGCTGGAGTCCTATGAAAGCCAGAAGAAGCTTTATGATGCAGGCCGTTCGACCACTTATGACCTGGACCAGAGCAGGTTGAGATGGTTCACTGCCAGCCAGGAGGTTACCCGTTCGAAGTACGAGTACCTTCTCCGGAACAGGATACTCGGATACTATAGCGACCATTCACAAGACTAGCGGACATGCACGTAGGCTTTTTCATTGACGGTTATTACCCTTGCATAGACGGCGTCATCAAGGTGGCGGACGCATATGCCTCGAGGCTTTCCAGGAAATGCGACGTTACGGTCTTCACGCCGTATACAAGGAACTTCGAACCCGGATATGACGACCGTTTCCCCTATAAGGTTGTCCGATGCAAGTCGGTCATGCGCGAAACCGACGACTATCCGCAGGGGCTTCCCTTCCTCGACCCCGGTTTCAGGGCAAGCATCCGCACTGCCGGGCTGGACATCATACACATCCACACCGTTTACCCCCTGGGGTTGTGCGCCAAGGCCTTCTCCAGGAGGCTGGGCATCCCGATGGTGGGAACCATCCACTCCGATTTCAGGCCGGATGTAAACGGGATCCTCGGGAAGTTCGTGGGCGAGAAGGTCATAAAACTGCTGATGACAGGATACAATGCCTGCGACGAATGCTGGACGGTGAACGATGCCGTAGGAAAGTTGTTCCGTTCGGAATACGGGCTCAAGCGGCCTTACCGCATCATGCCCTACTCGACGGACCATCATCCGGTCGCCGACAGGGAGTCGGCAAGGCGGGAAGTGAACGCAGCATACGGCCTGAAAGACGACGATTTCGTCCTGGCCCACGTCGGAAGGCTGGACCTGCAGAAAAGGGAGGATTTCCTTCTCAGGTCCCTCGCCGTTCTCAAAAGGAGCCTCGGTGATTTCAAGGTCCTTATGGTCGGCCAGGGCAACAAGCAGGATTACCTGAAGGATCTGACCGCAAAGCTCGGGCTCGAAGACAACGTCATTTTCTGCGGGATCGTTTCCGACCAGGAAATGCTCATGAAGGTGTATTCACGCATCGACCTCCTTCTGTTCCCTTCTGTATCCGACACCTACGGCCTGGTGAAGATCGAAGCCGCATGCCAGAAGACCCCCACGCTGTTCTGTGAAGGGACGATGGTCTCCGACGGGATTACGAACGGAGTGGACGGATTCACCGTCGGGAACTCGGAGGAAGCCTATGCGGCAGGCATCCTGAAGCTGTTCAACGACAGGGACTTGATTGTACATGTCGGAGAAGGTGCACACCGCAACCTGTACCACACATGGGACAATCTTGTCGATAATGTTTACGAAAACTACCTCAAAATCATAGAAAATCATAACTTTGCAGAATCATGATAAGACTTTTCATCCTTATACTGCTGCAGGGCATGCTGGTTATAGGCGCCGAGTGCTTCCTGAAAGTCGCACTTACCAAGATCGGCGCCTTCTCATGGACCTGGGCATTCTTCAAGGTGGCACTCTCCACCTGGCAGCTTTACGCGGCCGGAATAGTTGCGGTATTGGGCGTCCTGGAGTGGATGGTCGTGCTTAAGCATTACGACCTCTCGCTTGCGTACCCCCTCACCGCCATCAGTTTCATCCTCAGCCTTTTCGCGGGGGCGCTGTTCTTCCACGAAGTCATCCCGGCGACAAGATGGGTCGGCGTGCTCCTCATCATGGCAGGAGCCTTCTTCATTTCACGTTAGCATTGGTTTATGGGCAAAAGAATACTTGTTATCTCCCCGCACGCCGATGACGAAGTCCTCGGATGCGGAGGCTATCTCGCTTCCCAGCGCGACAAGGGCAGCGAAATCCATATCGCATACGCGACCATAGGGATCAAAGGCAATCACTACAAGGAAGCGGTCAGGGTGATCGAGGCTGAAGAGGTATGCAAGAGGCTCCACGCTTCCCACCAGATCCTGATCGAGGACAGCGACGGTGAACTGGACATGGTGCCTACCCGCTTCTTCGTAACGCAGTACGATGCGATCTTCGACAGTTTCAGGCCGGACGAACTGTTCATAAACTATCCCTCATGGCATCAGGACCACAAGAAGGTCTACGACTCCGCCATGGCCGCCCTGAGGTACAGGCAAGGCTTCATGCCGCCCTTCGTAGCGCTTTACGAGTATCCGTTCATCCTGAACCAGAACATAAACGTCAGCGGCGGCCTCTGGTATCATGACATTACGGACAGCCTGGACGAGAAGATGGAACTGTTCAAGATCTACAAGAGCCAGATCAAGCAGTCTCCCTCCCCGCTCAACCCCGAAGGGATAAAGCAGCTCGCCATGGTCCGCGGGACCCAATGCTGCGTCAAGTATGCCGAACTGTTCTATCTGCAAAAGATGATCCGATGAAATACCTTGTATTCGAGGCCGGAGGCCGTGCGGGCCTTTCCGCAGAGCTGTTCTTCATCAACCGTCTGTCCAGGGATAACGGCGACAGCCTTGTCCTCGCGGACATGGACGGTGCTTACCGTCTCTGCCCCAGCCCCGGGGGCGTCAGCCGCGTGAGCGAGGAGGAAGCCCTCGCAATGATCTCCGGAGACGCATCAGGATGCATGGTATTTCCCGCGGATGAACTCGCACGCCAGAGCAAGCCGGCGGTGTTCAACCTCGCTTCAGGCGACCCCATGGTCGCCGTTGAGCACTGGTTCTACAACAAGCGCTGCATGAACGAGAGGCTTGCCGCCGCCACCGGGGGCTGCAGGATCAGGATTCCCGAGACCTTCTCCCTCGACGACGTGTTCATGCGGCCGAATACCATGTCTGCCGGGAGCCACGGGGTCGGAAGACTCGAGAATACCTGTATCACAAGGCGCGTTGAAATCGCCCATGAATATGTAGTCGACGTGGACGGTACGTCGGACGAGCCCGTCATCTACGCCCGCGAGGTCCGCATCAAGAACGGATACGACAAGTACCTGAAGTTCCTTGGAAGGAAGGGCAAGGTCGCCACGGCGGTGGAAGAGTTCGTGAAAGCCGCCGGAGCCTCGTTCCCGTTGCTCACAAAGGGCATCTTCCATGTACAGCTCATCGAGGACCCGGCCGGAAACATCTTTTTCGTCGAGTATTCCAAGCGCATCTCCGGCACGTCCATAGTCAATCTCTTCCGGGGATACAATCCCTTCGATGCCCTGGCAGGGGTCAGCACTCCCGTGTACGGAGGCAGTTTCGCGAAGGAGGACGTCTGGTACAGGTACGAGGACTTCATCCTGAACCTGAGCAAGATACGTCCATGAGAGCATTCAACCTCATCAGATACGTCGCCGCACTGGCCCTTCTCATCGGCTGTTTCTTCCTGCCGCCGGTCTGGAGCGTTCTGTCCATATTCGTACTGCTTGCCGTCAACAACTGTCTCGACGACTTCGTTTTCTACCAGGGAAGCAGGTCGATCAGCCGTGACAGGTATTCCGGAGGTGTCGCCTGCCCGGTCAACGGCGTCGTCACCTGCATAGAGAAGGACGTGCCCCTTATGACCCACATCCGCAAATGCGACTACCTTGACAACGGCATCCTGCTCGAACTGGACAAGGAAGCGGAATCCGACGGAGGCCGCCTCTACAACCACGTCACCATCTTCCTGAACAAGTTCAACTGCCACGCAGTGACCAACATCGGCTCGGAAATCGTACGCGAGGTCCACTACGGCAAGGACGGAGAACTGATCTCAATGGTAGAAGCCGGAGAAATGACCACCAGGCTCGACGGACGCTTCCTCAACAATTCCTTCATCAGGACTGAGTACGCGAACGGCGTGGTCTGCGTCTATACGCTGGACAAATACGTCTCCAAGATGATCGCCTCCGACAGCCACGAACTGCTCGGAGTCGATTACTTCATCTGCCGCGGCAGCCAGTGCGACATCTACATTCCCCGTGACATGGAGTTCTGCGTCACACAGAGCCAGATACTCCGCAACCTTCAGACAATCTCCGAAGGCAAAGCGACCGTTGCGGACATCGACTATCCGTCGAAAGCCGGCGAACTGATAGACAGGGACCCGTGCTCCCGTGCAGGTCACATCATACTGAGCAACCTCAGGAAAACCATCTCCACATACGGATTCAGGAATCCTTTTATCCTCGTCCTGCTCCTTGCCTCTATCTGCCTCGGTGCATTTCCCTCCCTGGCAGGCATCCATGGCAACCTTTTTGCTTTGGTCCTCATCGAGGCCGTTACAGGCCTGTTCGCGCTTGACCGCTTTTTCAAGAATCTGCTCTACGCTTACTTCAACATTGCGGGATTCAAGCCTGGACTTGCAGAGTTTTACAAAAAGGTGCATTACAGACTATGAAACCCAGGACGATCCTGACTTTTTTATTCCTCTTCGCGCTTTGCTCCGGCATCGAAGCGCAGGAAGGCTTTTATAACAGCAAGGTCGGCACGACCCTGAAATGGGCCATATACGACGGTTCCGGAGACCTCTTCGGTTATTGCCACGAGAAACTGGTGAGCATGAAGGGCGACGAGGACAATGCCAGGATCAGCTACTCATACATGTTTTATGACGGAGGCATGAAGTCGGTCGTCGGCGACAAACCCTTCGAGTTCTACGTCACCCTGGAGGACGGCGTCACCAAGGCGTACGTCAACAACGTTGCAAAGGCCATCCAGTCCGGAGACTATATGCCAGCAGCCGACCTGAGCAGCATACCGGCCGGCATATCCGTAGGGGACAGGCTGAAAGACACTGAGATCAAGGTCAAGGTACTCACAATAGTAACTGTCACGAACTCGTATCTCAACCGCCGGGTTACCGCAAAAGAAACGGTGAAGGTCCCTGCAGGCACATTTGAGTGCTTCCTGGTGGAGGATGACGAGTCATTTACGAACAGCGGCCCGTTCCATGTCAAGACCTGGGTCGCCAAAGGTGTAGGAATCGTGAAACAGGTCATCTACAAGAAAGACGGCACGGTCAACCAGACCTATGAACTGATTGGATAGACACAGCGCTTTTCAGATATAACGGACCGACATCTAACCACTCTCCAAATGAACCGAAAACTTGAATTGATCCCGGTGATGCTCTGCTTCTTCGCCATGGGATTCGTGGACCTTGTAGGCATTGCATCCAACTATGTCCAGGCAGACCTTGGCCTGTCAGACGCCTCGGCCAACATCTTCCCTTCGCTGGTCTTTTTCTGGTTCCTGATCTTCTCCGTGCCCACAGGCATGCTCATGAACAGGATAGGCCGCAAGAACACCGTGCTGCTCAGCCTGGCGGTCACGGCGGTGTCCCTGCTTCTGCCCGTATTCGGAGAGAGTTTCGCCCTGATGCTGGTCAGTTTTTCGTTGCTCGGGATAGGCAACGCCCTCATGCAGACCTCTCTCAACCCGCTCATCACCAATATCATAAAAGGTGATTCGCTGGCGAGTACCATGACCTTCGGGCAGTTCGTAAAGGCCATTGCATCGTTCATGGCACCCTATGTCGCCATGTGGGGTGCGACGGCCGCCATGCCGTCCTTCGGACTCGGCTGGCGGGTGCTCTTCCCGGTATACATGGCCATAGGCATCCTGGCATCCGTCCTGCTTCTGGCCACGCCAATTGAACGCGAGGCGGCCCCCGGCAGGGCATCCTCCTACGCAGACTGCTTCAGGCTGCTTGGCAAGCCCATCGTCCTCCTGAGTTTCCTGGGGATCATGTGCCATGTCGGCATTGATGTGGGGACAAACACCACTGCACCCAAGCTCCTCATGGAGCGGGTCGGTATGAGCCTCAACGAAGCCGGTTTCGCCACCAGCCTGTACTTCATATTCAGGACCGTCGGATGCCTTACCGGCTCATTCATCCTGTCGAAGTTCAGCCACAGGAAGTTCTTCCTATTCAGCGTAATACTGATGGCGCTGGCGATGCTCGGGATGTTCTTCGGCACGGGCAAATCCGTCCTGTATGCAGCCATAGCCCTGGTCGGATACGGCAACTCCAACATATTCTCCATCGTCTTCTCGCAGGCGATCCTCTCCGTTCCCGAAAAGCAGAACGAGGTTTCCGGCCTGATGATCATGGGCCTTTTCGGCGGCACGGTGTTCCCTCTTCTTATGGGCTTCGCATCCGATGCCGTCGGTCAGGCGGGAGCCGTCGCGGTGATGGCCGCAGGCGTGGCATATCTGTTCTTCTATCTTCCTAAAGTAGCGAAATGATGGGTAAATATATCGTAGGCATAGGGGAAGTCCTCTGGGACGTCTTTCCCACCGGAAGGAAACTCGGCGGAGCGCCCGCCAACTTCGCATACCACGTGTCCCAGTTCGGCCTCGAAGGTCTGGCCGTCAGTGCCGTAGGACGGGACGCCCTGGGCGAGGAGACGCTTGACGCCCTGGACGGGCATGGACTGCACTTCCACATGGACAGGGTGGAGGAGCCTACAGGGACGGTTCAGGTCACGCTGGATGAGAAAGGCATCCCGCAGTACGAAATAAAGACCGGCGTCGCCTGGGACAACATCCCCTTCACCAAAGAACTGGCCGAGATCGCCGCCCGCACCGGGGCGGTATGTTTCGGTTCGCTGGCGCAGCGCAGTCCTGTCTCGCGGGAGACCATCGGATGGTTCCTCGATGCGGTCCCCGGAGACTGCCTGAAGGTCTTCGACATCAATCTCCGCCAGCAGTTCTACACCCGTGAAGTGCTCGAGGAGTCGATGGAACGTGCTGACATACTGAAGATCAACGAGGAGGAAATACTTGTCGTGGCGAGTATGTTCGGAATACACGGCGGCGCAGAAGACATATGCAGGGAGCTTATGAAGAGGTTCCGCCTCTACATTGTCATCCTTACCTGCGGTGCTGTCGGGAGCTATGTCTTCCACGGCGGCGGGATGTCATACCTGGATACTCCGGAAGTGAAGGTCGCCGACACCGTAGGTGCAGGCGACTCGTTCACCGGTGCCTTCGTAGCCTGCATCCTCGCCGGCAGGAGTGTAGAGGATGCCCACAAAACCGCTGTGGAAGTGTCTGCATACGTCTGCACCCGGACCGGAGCGATGCCTCCGCTGTCGGAGGAAATCAGACGGCTGTAGGAATTGCAAGGAATAATCATTATCTTTATACGTTCATTAACCAAAACCAGAATTATGGAACGAAGAGATTTCTTGAAAACCTCCGCCATCGGCGCCGCAGGCCTCATCCTGCCGGCCGGACTGGCACGGGCTGCCGCTGCGCCGGCGCCTGCCGCTCCCAAGGCCAGGAAAGCCTGGAACGACAAAATCACCCTCGGATTCATCGGCCTCGGACAGCAGGCAATGTACCTGCTGAACGGTTTCATGTCCATGGACGACGTCCGCGTCCTCGCGGGATGCGACGTCTATGACATCAAGCGCGACCGTTTCGTGCGCAGGGTCACTGATTATTACACCAAGAAGGGCGAGAAGAAGGTCAAGGTAGACGTCTACGAAGACTACCAGGATGTCCTTGCCAGACCCGACATCGACGCGGTCGTCATCGCCACTCCGGACCACCAGCACGCCATCATCGCCATCGCCGCCTGCAAGGCCGGCAAGGACGTCTATCTCGAGAAGCCGCTGACCCTCACGGTATATGAAGGCCAGCAGCTCTGCAAGGCCGTCCGCAAGTACAACCGCATCCTCCAGGTCGGCAGCCAGCAGCGTTCCAGCGAGGAATTCATCCATGCCGCGACCCTCGCCCGTGAAGGCGAGCTCGGCACCATCCGCAAGGTCAAGGTGTACGTCGGCAGGAACAACGTCAACCCCACCTCCCCCGCTCCGGCACCCAACAATCTCCCTCCCATGGAGATTCCCGCAGGCCTCAACTGGGACAAATGGCTCGGACCTCTCCCGACCTCGGTACGCTACCATTCCGACCTCGACCCCATCATCACCCCCGACAAGGACGAGCAGCTCTGGGGAGCCTGGCGCTGGTACAAGGTCAGCGGCGGCGGCCTCATGACCGACTGGGGTGCGCACATGTTCGACATCGCACAGTGGGCAATAGGAAAGGACTGCTCCGGTCCCGTCGAGATCATACCTCCGGGGTACAGTTACTACGACCACCTCCCATACAAGTATGACAACGGCATCATCGTTTCCGAGGAGCCTTATGACGGCGGTCAGCAGGGCGTCCAGATCTACGGCGACGCCGGCTGGATCAAGGTAGCCCGCGGCAAGTTCGAGGCCTCGGACAAGCGCTGGGACATGCGCTCGGCTCAGGCCGACGATTCAGTCCCCTACGAGACCAAGGTCGGACACCACCGCGCCTTCATCGAGTCTGTCATCTCGCGCATCGACCCCAACGTCCCCGTCGAGGTTGGCCACAGCTCCTGCAACGTCTGCAACATAGGCAACATCGCCATGGAGCTCGGCCGTCCGGTCGTCTGGAACCCCATCGTCCAGAAGTTCATGAACGACCCTGAGGCTACGAAGCTCCTCCACTACGACTATCGCCCCGGCTACAGCCTGGACGTATAGCATACATCTGGAAAACAGGGACTTAACTCCTTAACTATTACAATGTCACTTCCGCGGAGCAGGTGTCTCCCGGAAGTGACATTGCATATCAGAGGGTGATGTTGATGACAAGTTCCTCACTCGAAAGCGGGTTTTTCAGACGGAGGAGATAATCGTCCGAAACGAGATACGTTACGAAATGATAGTATACATCCTCCCGTAACAGGGACATGTTGCGTTTACGCATTTCCATGGTGAAGGGGTTGACAAGCGTTTCCCCCGAGTCCCAGATGACCTTGTTGTCCGACACCCTGACGAGTTGCCAGACCAGATCCTTGTAACAACTGAAATACAGGAAATCACGCCAGGTTTCGCGGGCATTCCAGTTGTATCCGTCACGGATGGAACGCACCAGGAAACCATTCTCGAAATCAGTTTCATTCATGGTCACGTAACCCACACGCAAATCCTCGTCGACAGGAACATTCCCGAAACGGAACTCCGAGTCACGGCTGATTTCCAGAGGGACACGCTTCCCGTCAATATACATCACCGGGACGATCCTGTCACCCGGCTTCGGCTGCTGGTGTATAACGCAATCAGCGGTAATGCTGTTCCAGCCGAAGATATTGTCGCCATTCCCTTCCAGATGGTACATGTCCGATATCTGTTCCTTGATATTGCCCGATGCATCCATCAGTACAAGGCAGCAATCGGCCGGGCGGGCAGAAAGGGCAGAGTACAAAAGCGGGAACTTCCTGTCCGGGCCGAAATCATATGGAAGGGTCAGGGTACCTGACACATACGGTCCATATTCCGCTTCAGGTCCTCCAGCATCCGGCTTGATGTTGCAATATATGGTCTGTCCGGCACTGAATTTCGTAACGTCCTTCTCGTATCCCTTCAAAGGTGTAAGCAGGAACCATGTGCCTTCATTGCCCGGATCCGTATAACCCTCGCGCGAAGTATAATCACCCCCCCATCCGAAATTGATGGAGAAATAATCGCCGCTGTAGCCGTCAATGACCATCGCATGGTTCTCCTCGGGAGAATCCCCGCTATAAAGGACCGGGCGGCGGGCATCAAGTTCCCGGCGGATCATCCTCTCCCATTCAGCATCGTTGTACAGTTCGCGCTTGTGCGTCTTGATGTCCTTGTCATAAGAGAAATACCGGGAAAGATACCTCACGTAACCGGCATTGGCACCGGAACTGGCGGGAGTGTACAGCATCTGGACCATCACGCCGACTTCATGCAGCAGTTCCGCAATGGCATCATAATCGGGTTCATCCGCATTCATCGCCTCCCAGTCATATGCATGGCCCAATGTGCATCCGGGTATCGTCATGTCGTAAACACCATAATACGGGTACGAATAGGTATAGGAAGGGATCTCTCCCACCCCCCGCTCGGGCCAGCGGTGATAATTCATGATGATGCCGATAGCCGTGGCCACGCAGCCTGTCACGCTCCTGCCTCCGTTGACGATGGGGCAGTCTTCATTGAAGGGGTAGGTCTGGGCCCAGTGCGCAGTCTCCATCTTCACCTTGTTTACCGGATCGAAAACCGCATCCGTCCCGGACCCGGTCCAACCTTTTTCCCGTGCACTCCGGACAACGTCCCCATAATATGACAGCAGCCATTCCATCCCGTCAGGCATTCTGTCTTTCGGAAAACTTCCTGAAAAGGAATACCCGAGCACGGGACTGACTGCATCGTCGCCGGAAACGACCACGAAGCCCCCGTCACTCAGATTGTTGAAGGCAAAGACCAGGTCTTCGTCCGAATGCCCGTCCGTGAGAGTCCACGCCAACTGCAGTCTCAGCGAGGAGGCTTTCGTACGCGGCAGGGATGAAAAGAAGGCTTCGGCATTGCGCCGGGCTTTCTCCGGTGCTGCGGCCGATGCGGACACTGTCCAGCAACAGGACATCAACGCTATGAACAGAAATATCTTTTTCATGACCATCACTTTTTGCCGGTTATTCATTTTCCCTTGACCTTCGAGAAATCGATGTGCATTCCGTTCTCAAAAGAAGAGACTTCAGCCCAATCGATATACTCCATGCTGTTGGTACTGACGGTTATCGTGTGGTTTCCGCTCTCGGGATAGCTATGGGTGGCGCCATCCGCGTAGGGCTGTCTGGTGCCGTCACCCCACCAGATCATGCTTTGCTCACGGTACTTGCCATACAGTGCCGGAGCCTTGACCTGCCGTGACGAATACGTCACCGAGAATGAAAGCCCGGACCCCTCCTGACAGATACGGAACACATCCGGCCATCCTCCCTTGACAGGATAGATCTTTATATCAACCTTGCGCATGGCCGAGCCGGTGTTGGCTTCCGCCTTCCAGTTGAACACCGTTTCATCCCCGTCCCGCTCAGTCCCGACGAACTCGATCCATGAGGAGAAAGGTCCGACCTCCACCCGGTAGGCTCCGGGGTCCGTACCGGCTACGCGGAACGAGAACTCCAGGGCATCAGCCGGGATGAAGACTTCCGGTGCGGATGTCAGTATCGTCAACGGAGGCTGGGTAAAACGGACGGTATCCACGTGCTCAAGCTCATAGTCGTACAGATAGACATAACCGTAACGGGGACGCCGCAGCGTATTCTCCGTGTACGTGACCGTAGCCGTCGTCTGCCTCGGATTGTCCTGGACGAACTTCCTGGTAACGAAAAGGAACACGTTGTCGTCCCCGGTGACCACTCCCCCCTCGTTATCGAAGACGCACTGAATGTCACGGAAACCATAAGGGTTATGTTCCAGAACAAGTGTCAGCGTACCGCCGTCAGGGGACAGTTCACGGGATTCAGGTGATTTGATTCTCAGATAGAACGCTTCGTGATCCTGGAAGAATACCAGCGTATCGGTATGGCTTGAACCCGTGAAAAGGACGCGTCCTTCGCGTGATTCCGGGTCCGGATTCGCCTCGATGTCGAACATGACGACATCGGTTGTCATAGATTTTGTCTCGACCTGTCGGATCCACGGATCAAGTATATTAATATCATAGTCGATATTATGACTGATCCGTATCTCCGCCTGTCCTCCCTCGGGAGGTATCTCCATATATTTGTCGGACAGGATGACGGCATCCTTCTGATACTGGCGGACGACGACCGTCTCAGTGATGCCGAGCGGGGCATTGCGGAACTCTATGACTCCGGAGCGTCCCTCGTACAGTTCGTTCTTCTCTATGACGAAGTTGTACGTCGTCGTTTTCATGCCCTTAGTCTCAACCGGCTTTATCCAGAGACAGCTGTCAGGGACTGACACCGTCACGTCGATATTGCCGGTCACATCTATGGACAGTTCGCCCCCATCGGAGCCGAACTCGTACTCGGAGTCGCCGACATACAGTTTAGGCGTCGCCGCCGCCTGCTCCAGCACAACCTCCTCCGTGAGATTCCATGCTTCCGAACGGAACAGGATACGGCATGAACGGGACTTGAACTCTTCATTCTCAGATACATTCAGATAAAAGGTGCTCGTGGACATCGATTTCGTCACGGTTTCCTTCACCCAACCGCAACCTGAAGGAATCTCCATTGTCACGTCAACGTTATGCCTGACATCCACGCTGACCGTCTGTCCTTCGCTCGACAGTTCATAACGGTTCTTTCCGAGTATGAGAGTCGGCTTGTCCCCTTCCTGGTACACTTTAACCGTCTCCCGGCCTGCGGATCCCGACACTACGATCTCCCCCTCCCGTTTATCCGGAGTCTCGTTGGCCATGACCTCGAAATTGAGGGTCGAAGACGTCATGCCCTTGGTCCCCACCGGCTTGATCCAGGATTTCGCATTCTCAGAGACGGAATAATCGAACTGCACGTTCGACTTGACCTCGAGCGTGATCTTTCCTCCTGCCTGGGCGATGTCAAAACGGTTGCCGCTTACCAGAAGCGCATCCTTCTGCTTCTGCGTGACCACGATCGAGCGTCTCACATCTCCGCACACGAAGTTGATCGTGGCCGACCTGTCGTCATATTCGGCATTCTCCTTCACCGACACAGTAATGGATACCTTGCCCTTCGTCCCTTCGAATGAGGAAAGCGAACACCAGTCCTTCGCCCGGTCATTGACGAAGCTTGCCGTCCATTCGCCCGTAGCCATTACATCCACCGACACGGAGCCGGATGCCGGTGGGAAAAGAACGGATAGATTACCGCCGGAGAAGGTAGTCTCGGACGATCCGGGACGTAGGGATCCTTCCACGAAGTCAAACTCCGGCGCACAGGAAGACAATGCCAGTGAGAGGAACATGGCAAATAACAATAGAGTCCGTTTCATGCTTGAAAGAGTTTTGATCCTACTGTGGTAAATATAACAAAAAAAAGCGATATCGGAGTAATAATGATTATCTTTGGATTACCGGTACGGCCGGAAAGAACCTGAAGCAGTCATTTTAAAGTCTATTTTTATGAAACTGAATCTATTCACCGCATCATTCCTGCTCCTGGCAGCCTGCGCATCCGCTCACGGGCAGCGCTACTGCAATCCGCTGCCCATGCCCGTCGGGCAGGGCGGCAACGCCGGAGGCGACGTCACGGTCATCGAAGAAGGCGGGAAGTATTACATGTGCTGCACCGGAGGAGGCATGTGGGTCTCCGACGACCTCCTTAACTGGGATTTCCACGCGGTGGAGCACATTCCCGTCGCTCCCGACCTGGTGAAGTACAACGGCAAGTTCTACCTCACCGGCAATACCGACCACGTATATGTCGCGGACAATCCCCTCGGTCCCTATACGGACCTCGGGCTGTTCAAGAACACCGGCCCGGTGGAACTCGGCTGGAACGGAGGTTTCGACACCAAGATATTCATCGATGACGACAACCAGCCGTACCTTTTCTGGCCCGGAAGGGGCATCAGCGGCATCTACGGCGTCAAGCTCGATCCGAATGATCTGACAACCTTCGTCGGGACTCCCACCCACCTGTTCGGCTTCAATCCCATGCACGCCTGGGAGAGGTACGGAGAAATGAACGAGTACCCCGGAGTGGCATGGATAGAAGGGCCCTGGGTGATCAAGAGGAAAGGCATCTACTATCTCGAGTATTCGGCTTCCGGAACCCAGTGGAAGACTTATGCCGAAGGCTATTACACCGCTACTTCCCCACTCGGTCCGTACACCTATGCGCCGAACAATCCCCTGCTGCGCAAGACCGAGGGCCTCGTCACAGGTACCGCCCACGGTTCCATCGTAAAGCTCAGGGACAAGGATGAATGGTGGCAGTTCTACACCATCGTGCTCTCCAATCCTCCCGGAGGCCGCAGGATAGGCATGGACAAGGTGGAGTTCGACTCCGACGGGCTTATGTACTGCACCGTCACAGATACGCCCCAACCGGCTCCGGGAACGGTTGCGGATGACGGTGTACCGGCATCCATCCCCGTGACAATCAACAAGATGAATGCGATGAACGCGCTTTCGAAGTTCTCCTCTCAGCAGAACGGATATCCTGCCGCTTTCGCGGTGGACAATTACAGCGGTACGGTATGGATGCCCGCCGCGGATGACGCGCAGCCGTCCATTACCGTGGAACTCTCCCCCGCCACCCGCTTCGACGTAGTCCAGCACTTCACCGTCGACGCCATGCGCGTCATGTTCAGCGGCGGGCGCAGGGGCTTCGGCGCCGCGCAGACGCTGCCGGTGTATAAATACAAGCTTGAGGTCTCGCAGGATGGTGAGAAGTACGTGACGGTGCTTGACAAGACCGGGAACACCACGGCGAAGGACACCATATACGAAGGATTCGCTCCGGTGAACTGCCGTTTCGTAAGGCTGACGGTAACTGACTGGCCGAAGAACAATCCACTGGGCATCATCGACTTCACGGTCTTCGGATATCCTGACGGATATGACGCTCCGGCAGTCGCGACGCCCGTTTTCTCAAACCTTCCTCTCGACGGAGAGGCACAGAGGAGATAAGCGTCTACCTGTCGAAAACCCGCACTTCCTGGAGGACGATGCCGGGATCGAGGAGATATACCTTCAGGCTGTGCTTTCCGGCAGGAACGTCCCTGACGTCGACGGTGCGGAAGGAGTAGCCCCGGAGGACATTCCAGCGCCATTCCGCCGAGAAATCATCCGTGTGGATGGAGAAGACCTCGGGTGCGCGGTCGTCCAGCCGGACGGCATAGCGCGCATCGCGGCCTTCATAGACATGCAGCGTCGGCAGGGTGCGGACTTCCACCCTGGTATCAGTGTCCTTCAGGTCGAGGTCAAACTCGACGCAAGGGGCGTCATCCAGTTTGCCGGCATCATAAGAGGGCGTATCGAATGGCAGCACCAGCACGCCGTCGCTGAAACCGAGCTGCGTAACGGTCGCTATCCTTCCCTCCCTGCCCTGACGCACGGAGGAATAATCAGCAGCCGGCACGCACAGGCGGCTTTCTGCAGGGAACGGCGGATAGACTCCGAGGAAGATGTCATCTATCCTGGCATCCGGCTTGAGCTCCGTCAGGCGAAGGACATTGGAGCCCTTCCTGAGATGTATAGTACCCACCTTGCTCCACATCGGGCCGACATACGGCGCATGCCAGATGTTGTTGATGGGAGTGGCGGAAGCATTGAATGATGTCCCCCCGGACACGACCCGGCAGAAAACGTTGTCCTCCGGAGCCTTGGAGAAATTGCATATCGGACTCAACGCCTTGATCCAGAGTTGGATATCTCCTTCCACTTCAGAGTCGATCCTTACACCTTCCCCGGAAAGGGCGTCGTCAACGGAAAGGAAGCCGGGCATGGGTGCGGCAGCGACTTCTTCCAGAAGTTCCCTTGTCGCCACGGGAGCGTCCATGACCTTGGAACCATTCCAGAAGTACGGTCTCCAGTCGAAGAAATGATTCCATTTACCGCCGAGCAATTCCTGATTGTATCTGCGCGTCCAGTCGTTGAGGGCGTCGTACATTTCGACGGCACGGGCGGCATCCTTAAGGGCGGTTTCAGAGTCGCCGTAGGTGGCATGCGCCAGGCTGAGGCGTGACAACAGTTGATACTCGTTGATCATCTCCGCGCCCTTGACGGGATAGAGCACCAGCTCGAAGTAGGCCGCGCGCAGCCGCTCCGGGATACGGCCCTCGAGGGCCTCCGCCCGGGCGGCGACGGCGCGGAACTCATCGATGCGCGCGCGTATCTGCTCTTCAGGATACTCCAGGAAGTACACGTGGGCATCCTTTCCGGAAGCCTGGAACCTGTAATAGGCATCCTGGATATCGGATATCTCCTGCGCGAACTCCTCTCCGAAAGTGTAGCCCGCCCACTCCCTTATGAATCCGTGCGCCTTTTCCGGGCTCCAGCGGTCTATGTCCCAGGCCAGCTGCATGGCGAATGTCAGTTCCTTCTCGGCTGGTTTGATGTCGCCTACGTTGAAGACCCATATCTTCCTGGCCCCGAACGTGTAGGCCTTGGTAAGCTCGGTGGAGATGAAGGCAGGCGACAGGGGGCTGAGCCATATCCAGCTGGCAGGGTCGCCGTGATAGGAGATATGGTAATAGATGCCTGCTCCTCCCTTGCGCTTCATCTCTTCGGGATTGCAGAGGTTGCGGGTGTAGCCCTGCTTGTCGTCCGCCCATAGCATCGTGACCTCTTCAGGTATGACCAGACCGTCATGGTATGCATCCAGGACCTCCTCGTAGGTGCAGAGCACCTGAGGGATCTCCTCGAGAGGCTTGTCTATGTTGCGCCGGAGCATGTCGCGCTGGTCGTCTATTGCCTGCTGCATGAGGTTGCGGCGCTCCGTGGTGGTGTTGGCGCCCTCCATGGGATAGTCGTGGATGCCACGTAGACCCAGGGTATAAGTATTCTCGTACTTCCCGTTGGTCCTGACACGCTCCTCCCAGTAGTCCTGCATGACCTTGCGGTTGGTGATGTAGTTGAAGTCGCCGTAGGTGCCGACCGCCTTCCATTCGCCTTCGTTGTTACGCAGCATCTGCTCGCAGTGCGAGGAGCCCATCACAATGGCGTAATCGTCGGCGAGGCGGGCATTCTCGGGATTGTCGTTGAAAGCGGCGGTGCCGGGGTGCATCGCGGGCCAGAGATAATTGCCGCCCAGACGGAGAAGGAGTTCGAAGACCTTTTCATAGACCTTAGGCCCGACCTTGCCTGTCTCCTTGTCAAAGGTCTGCTCGACCCACTTCGCCCAGCCGCCGAAGCGCTCGTCATTGATGAAGATGCCACGGTACTGCACTGAAGGCTCCTTCTGCAGGAAACGGCCGGGCTGGACGTACAGGGCAGCCTTGGCAGCGGGAGTGACGTCGGCCCAGAAATACCAGGGCGAGACGCCCGTGGCGCGGCCGAGGGCCGTCAGGCCGAATGCCGTGCCGCGGCGGTCGCTGCCCGCGACCACAAGCAGCGGGCCACCTTCCTTCCGGCGCACCTGCTGCACTATGTACGACTCCCACTTGCCTTCCAGTGCCGACACGTCGATCCTTCCTTCACGGACCAGAGCGTCGACAAGGGCACTGTGCCCGACAGTGCCGGCTACGACGGCCGGCCCCTTCGGGAGCGCCGTCTGCGCCTGCACTTCCGCCCTGCTGCCCGTCACCCGCCCGATGTCGTCCGAGAGCATGCCGGCCGTGATGCCCACCACCTTGAAGTCTGAGGGGTCATAGCATATGGCGGACCCGGACAGCGGGAACCAGCCTGCAGAGGATTTTTCGGACACCTGCGGGAAAGCGTCCAATTCCTTGGAAACAGGGTCGCTGCAAGCGTAAATCAGAAGGATTACAGCCAATGACAGGAAGGAGGTGATGAGTCTTCTCATAGCATAGAAATATTCAAGCCATCTAATTTAGCCAAAAAACGGATGTAATGAAAGGGCATAATAATTGAAGGCAAAAAAACATCAATAAAGTATCATCCAATGAGCCGTTTTTCCGAAAGGATCCGTTCTGGTGCAGAACGCTTCGCCCTAAGTATCAAGGAATTCCCGGTGGAGGCACTGCTTGGCCTCACGTATTTCATCTTATTCGTCTTCGCGGAGAAGGTTTTCGACACCACTGACTGGTCCAAGGCTTTCACCTTCTTCCTGTGGTTCTTCCCCCACTATGTCCTGACCTATACCCTGCACCGGTTCAGCGAAGGGAGGCCGGTGGTAAAATGGCTGTATTTCCTGTCATGGGTCCTGTGGGTCCCGTTGTATTTCCTTTACGGCTCATTGAATTCTTTCAATGCACCCTGGGTCGTCGCATACATACTCGCAGTCATCCTGCTAGTCATAGGAGACAGGAAACTCGACAACGGACCATATGGCAGGAACATACTCCGGACAGTCGTCAAAATCGCAGTATGCTTCATTGTCGGAGGGATCCTGATGGCAGTCGTCTCCGCCATCGTAGCATCCTTCAATTACCTTTTCGGGCTTAATCTCAAGGACGAGTGGTTCACATATCCCAATGTGTTCATCGCGATGAACTTCATCCCGCTCCTCTGCTGCAGCGCGGTTTCCGACGGGAAACCGCTGCAGAAAGGCGAACGGCTGCTCCGGACCGTCGTGGACGGCATCCTCTCCCCTGCCCTCATCCTTTATACGCTCATCCTTTACGCGTACATTGTCAGGATCCTGATACGCTGGGAACTGCCTGATGGAGGCGTCGCATACATGGTAGCCTCTTATATCGGCATCGCCCTTCTGTGCTGCCTGTTCCAGCACATGATCGGTAACAGGCATTTCGACTGGTTCTACAGATGGTTCCCGGCCATTGCCGCTGCCCCGCTCATCCTGCTATGGACCGGCGTCCTCCGGCGTATCGGGGAATACGGAATGACCGGGCAGCGTTTCTACCTGCTTCTGGCATCCGCACTGATGACCCTTTTCGTGGCCATGCTGGTTCACAGGAAAAGCCGCGATTTCCAGATAATGACGTTGATCCTCGCCGCAGCACTTGCCCTGTTCACATATATCCCGGGCATCAGCGCCAGGGATTTCGGTATCCGCGGGCAGCAGAAGCGCCTGGATGCATTGCTGCCGCAGGTGCTGGAGGAAGGCCGTTTCCCGGAGAAATTGGACTACGCATCGATTTCCACCGACAGCACCCTCCTGGGAAACTGGAAGACGGTCGGAAGCAGCTGGCAATACCTGAAACTCAACATGGACAAGGATTCCTTTGAGAAAAAATATGGTAAGTACGGTATCATGCCATCCTGGATCTCCTGGACGCTTGCCGGCAAGGAGCAATGGGCGGAAGACTTTACGGCCGAACCGGTCGTTTACCACCTGGAAGAGCCAGTCAGTCTGGGGGAATACACTGAGTTCATGCCTGCCGGGAACTATCATTACTACGAAGACAAGCAATACGCCATATTCTATTCCGGTCCCGACAAGGCCACGGTCCTGCTTCAGTGCGACATCAAGGACAGTCTGGACAGCGGAGCGGAAGGAAACGAAGCACTGGTCTACAGCAACGACGGTTACCTGGCAGTTTTCACCTCCGTCTCAGACTACGGAGATAATCCCGGACAGAGTTTCACGACCGGACAGCACATGCTGTACAAGAAAACGAAATAATCCGTATATTTGTCAGGAACAAGACGTTGACGTATTATGAAACGAATTTTCATCGCGGCGGCACTAGCCGCATTGACCCTGCTGCCGGGCTGCGGCAGCAGCAATGGCAGCGGCCCTGCGGCCGCCGCCGGCAACACCTTCGACGAGATCGTCGCCTCCCGCCGCAGCGTACGCGACTACCAGGCCGGCACCACCATTACCGAGGCCGAGGTCCGCAACCTCATCGCCACTGCCATGGAGGCTCCCTCCTGGGCCAACACCCAGACCACCCGCTACTATGTCGCAATTAGCGAAGACAAGGTGGCCGCAGTCAAGGAGCACATCGGCCAGGGCAATGCCCGCAACACCGCCAACGCTCCCGTAATGATAGTCTCCACCTTCGTCAAGGGCCAGTCCGGCTTCGGACGCGGGAACCAGGTCAACGAAATCGGAGACGGCTGGGGAGCCTATGACAACGGCCTCAGCAACGCCTACTTCATCCTGAAGGCACGCGAGCAGGGCTTCGACACCCTCATAATGGGAATGCGCGAGTCCGACTCCCTCAGGGAGGTCTTCGGCATTCCCGAGACCGAGGAAGTCATGGCTGTCATCAGCCTCGGCAAGCGCGCTTCCGAGCCCCGTCGTCCGGACCGCAAGCCCATCGACGACATCGTCCGCTTCTACTAGCCACAAAGGCCCACTATTGGGAAGAAGGTCAGAAGGAGAAGGCGATGGCGGCGACAGCCAGGGCGAGGCCGGCTGCCTGGACCCATTTAAGCCGTTCCCCGAAGAACAGGAGTCCCGCGAGGGTGGCCACCAGGACTATTCCGATATTGTACAGGGGGTAAAAAACGCCTGTGGGCATCACTGCCAAGGCCTTCAGCATACATAGGGTGCATCCGATGTTGGCGATGCCGAGCAGTGCACCCCAGCCGACGGTATTCCAGCCGACACGTTTCCTGCGGAACGAACCGCTGAGAAGACAGGCCAGAAGGGATGCCGCCGAGGCCATAAAGAAGATGATGCAAGTGAGTGCCGAAAGGCGCCTGTCGACAAGCGCGGCATCGGCGGTATTGGCCGACACCGAGTGCTGGACCACCTTGAGGAAGAAGTCCGACAGACCGAACACTACGAAAACGCCGGCAAGACCAAGCATCGTCAGATACCTCCCGCTTCTGCGGCTGGCGACCTGACGGCCGGCCGGGGCCTTCCCGGTAGGGCCGATGATCAGGACCATTGCCGCAACGGTAAGGATAACCGCCAGCCATGACGGAGCCGGCTGCCCCAGAAGCAACCAGCTCAACACCACCGGAAGGATAAGCGCGGCACGGGCGCAGACAGTCGTGAGTGCGACTCCGGACTCCCTGGTACTTCGGTCCATTATGGAAAAACCCGTCAGGAAGAAAACGCCCTGGACAAGCGCCAGCAGCCACGCCGAAGCGTGCGGGATATAATCCTCAACAGCGACTGAAGGGTCGAACGCCACGCGCGCCGCAATGGGCAGCAGCGTGAAGAGGAAAGCGATGGAATAGTTGAACAGTATGACCTGCAAGCCGTCCACACCGCTCCTCTGCCCCAGTTTGAAGACTATCGAGAACAGCGAACCGCAAAGTATGGCCAGCAGGAGGAAAACCATGTCTCAGCAAGGATCAGCTCAGGCCTTCCGCAGCATGAACGCGTAGAAGAATACGACCACGAAACAGAAAAGCGGCACGATATAGGCGAGGTTGATGCCGAAAGCATCGGAGACCATAGCCTGCAGAGGGGTTATGAGGGCTCCGCCGAGGATGGCCATGATGAGTCCAGAAGCACCGATCTTGGCATCGCCGGCATAGCCTCCCTGAGCCGGATCCTCCACTCCGTCGAGAGCCAGGCCGTAGATGGTCGGGAACATCAGGGACATGAAGAAGCTGACGAGTATGAGGGCGATGACACAAGGCCATCCGGTACCGCCAAGAAGGACGACAAGAAGCGACAGGACGATGTCGGCGGCAGCGGCGAAAAGCAGCAGACGAACGGGGCGGTAATATTTCATGAGCCAGGTGAAGAGGAAGCGGGCAGCACTGAAGCAGATGATGCTGATAAGGTACAGGGTCGCGCCCTGCGCCTCCACCACTCCGAGTTCCTTCATCACGAGCCTGATGGTGAAGGACCAGACACCGATCTGGGCGCCGACGTAGAAGAACTGCGCCACGACGCCGAAGGCGTAGCGGCGGTTCTTCAGCAGGCGCCTGAAAGTGGCCCCGAGCGTATCGGAGGCCCCGTCGTCCCTGCCCTCAGGCATGCGGGCGAAGAGCATCACCACAAGTATGGCCAGCAGCACCAGACCCAGCGTCATATAGGTTCCGGACACGGAATAAAGGGATATATCCTTGAGGATGAAATACTTGCTGAGAAGGATACCGGTAATGGAACCGAGGGGGTTGAAGGACTGCGCGACATTGAGGCGGCGCGTAGCCGTCTCCGGTGCGCCCATTGCGAGGATGTAAGGATTGGCCGTGGTCTCGAGCACGGAGCATCCTCCCGCAAGGATGTAGATGGCGATGAGGTAGAAACCGTACGAAGCAGCCTTGGCCGCGGGAAGGAACAGTATCGCTCCCGCCGCATATAGGCCCAGTCCGAGGATCACGCCGCTCTTGTAAGACTTCTTCCGTATGAAGATGGCGGCAGGAAGGGCGAAGCAGAAATACGACCCGTAGAATGCCAGCTGGATGAGCGAGGTCTGCGTGTCGGACATCGACATTATCTTCTTGAACGCGCTGAGAAGCGTGTCGGTCATGTTGTTCGCGATGCCCCAGAGAAGGAACAGCGACGTGACCAGGATGAAAGGGACCAGATACCTCTTTTCGACTGTTTTCATGACTTGTGGATTATTCCTGTACATAAACGTCCTCTCCGGGTTCGGCGAAGAGGAACTTCTCGCGGGCGAACTTCTCGAGCGTATCCCTGTCGGTGGTGAGGGAATTGACCTCCTTCTTCAGCCGTCCTATGTCGGACTCGTAGAACTCCATCTGCTTCTCCTGGCGCTTGATGGTGACGCCGGCCTCGATCCAGCGGAAGAGGTTGTCGCGCTTGATGACACAGATGAACAGCAGGAAGATGGCCGTGGAAACGATGGCATACCGGACGAAGGACCTCTCCTCACGGTTGGTCCCGTCCTTGGATCTGTTCCATATGTTGCTGAACTTGCCCATTTCGATGCTTCTGTATTTGTACAAAAATAGTTAAATTTGCGGAGATAAAAACTAAAAAAACATGAAACCTACATTGTTAGTCCTGGCCGCCGGCATGGGCAGCCGCTACGGCGGGCTCAAGCAGATGGACGGCCTCGGCCCTTCCGGCGAGACCATAATAGATTATTCCATTTACGACGCCGTGCAGGCGGGCTTCGGCAAGGTCGTCTACATCGTGCGTGAGTACTTCCGCGAGCAGATGGAGGAGACCGTCCGGCAGAAGTACGCGGGCGTGAAATGCGTTGACGGCGAACCCCTGGAATTCGTCTTCGTGACCCAGGAGCTGGACAAGATTCCCTCCCGCTTCACGCTCAATCCCGAACGCCAGAAACCCTGGGGAACCGCCCACGCCGTGCTTATGGCCGCGGACGTCATCCGCGAGCCTTTCGCCGTCATCAACGGAGACGACTATTACGGAAAGGACTCGTTCCGCATCCTGGGCGACTGGCTTCGCCAGCATGAAAACAGCCGCGGAGTGTACTCCATCGTAGGTTTCGAGCTGGACAACACCCTGTCAGAGAGCGGCGGTGTCAGCCGCGGCATCTGCGCCTACGACGCCGGGCAGCATCTCACCGACATAGTCGAGCACCTGAACATAATGAAGGAGGCCGACGGCGCCGTGCGCGGGGACAATTCCACCACCGGAGAGCGCGTAGTCCTCGACGGCAAGGCCCTCTGCTCGATGAACATGTGGGGCTTCACCCCCGACTACTTCGAGGGCAGCGCCGCCATCTTCGAAAGCTTCCTGGAGAATAACATCGGGGAACTCAAGAAAGAGTTCTACATCCCGTTCGCCGTAGACTGCCTCGTAAAGTCCGGCAAGGCCAGCACCGACGTCCTCTCGACGCCGTCCCGCTGGTTCGGAGTCACTTACAAGGAAGACAGGCCCGCCGTTGTGGCAAAGTTCAAGGAACTCGCCGACAAGGGCATCTATCCCTCTCCCCTGTACAAATGAAAAGGTGCGGCCCCGGGGCCGCACCTTTTGACTTTTCACAGGACGGTTCCTAGTTCAGGACCTTCCAGTTGCCGATGACAGGGAGTTCCTTGGCCTTGCCCTGGCATGCATAGACGATGCCGACGACGGCGAGGATGAACACCGCGATGCCGCAGATGTCGAACAGCCAGCCGATGAGCTTCAGGCGTCCCAGGAAGTAGCAGGCGAATCCGAGCACGCAGAGGATGATGCCCTGGTTGGTGTGGAACCTGGCGAACTTGGAGTCCCTGGCTGCGAAGAGCGGAACCAGGACCAGGATGCCGATGTATGCCAGAGCCGCCATCAGCTTGTTCTTCTGGACGTCATCGGGATCCATCTCGCCGGAGTAGTCGTCAATCTCCTTCTTGATGTCCTCGACGGTGCTCTGGGCCTTCTCCTTGGCAGTGGCGAAAGCTGCCGCGGCGCCCTCCTTGACATCCTTGAAGGTCTCCTGGGCCTTTTCCCTGGCATTCTCGTAGGCTTCCTTGACGTCAGCCTTCATCTCGTCCACCTTCTGGGCGAACTCCTCCTTGCTGTCGGAGACGGCCTCTGCGGCTTCGCTGACCTCGGCCTCGACGGCCTCCGCCGCCTTGTTGACGCCTTCCTCCACCGCATCGGCGGCTTCGCCTACCTTCTCGCGGATCTCGTCTCCGAGCTCCCCGACTTTCTCTTTGAATTCTTCAGACATGGCAATAAGTATTTGATAGTTTGATTACTTTCGCGTATCTGCAATTATACGAAATATTTTCCTAATATCATCGGCCATTGGAAGGGAATGATTATTTTTGCAAAAACGTTCCTCAGATGAAAAAACGCTCTTCACTTATCTCACTCATACTCCTCATCGCCTTATGTGCCATATACCTCATCCAGGAAGGGACCGGCTTCCTTTCCGGCATCCTTCCGGGCGGAGGCCAGGAGAGTGACATCCCGGAAGGGCTGATGGAACTCCCCGCCTGCGACGCGGACGACGTCATCCTCACTCACGAAGGCTTCGTCGTCTCCTACAACGCCGGAGCCCGCATCCCCTTCTGGGTTGCATACGAGCTCACTGACGAGGAGACACGCGGGGAACTGGACAGGGACGAGTACAAATTCCAGATGGACCCGTCGTACGGCGGCGTCCAGGCCATGCGCGAGGACTATGCCGACGACGACTACAGATGGAGCCGCGGCCACATGGCGCCCGCAGCCGACTTCGAATGGGATGCGGAAGCCATGGGAGAGACCTTCTATCTCACGAACATCTGCCCGCAGGACCGCGAACTGAACAAGAACGACTGGAATTATCTCGAAAAACAGGTCAGGAAATGGGCAAGGGAGTTCGGAAAGGTCTGGGTGGTGACCGGGCCCGTCATCGGGACCAACCGCTACGGCACCATAGGCGACAGGGACGTGGTGGTCCCCGACAGTTTCTTCAAGGCGGTGCTTGCATACAAGGGCGGCAAATACCACTCCATCGCCTTCATGATGGACAACGACGACAAGCGTTACTGGCTGGACGACTGCGCAATGACGGTCAATGACCTGGAATCCGTCACCGGGCTGGACCTCTTTCCCCTGCTGCCGGACGACGTGGAAAACACCGTCGAGTCGCAGCTCAGGTTCCCTTTCTGGGGCATTAAGGAACGCTAAATCCCCTTCAGCATACGATAAAGGGAAAGGGTCTCCCGCGCGGCCGCGACATCGTGCACGCGCAGGATGTCCGCGCCGCGCTCAAGAGCCGCCATGTGCAGGACCTGCGTAGCGGTCAGCACATCCTCGGGGCCCTTTCCCAAGGGCTTATAGATGAAGCTCTTGCGTGAGATGCCCACAAGCACGGGACGGCCGAGGGCCTTGAATTCGTCCAGGGACTCCAGCATCCGGTAATTCTGCTCCACGGTCTTGGCGAAGCCGAAACCCGGATCCAGGATCCAGTCCGATACGCCGTGCTCCTCCGCCTTGAGGGCGAAGGCGCGGAAGTAATCCGCTACATCTGCGACGACATCGGAGTAATCGCACAGGGACTGCATGGTCTCAGGCGTGCCGCGCTTGTGCATCGCCACGTATTGGAGCCCGAGCCTTCCGGCGAGCGGAAGCATCGCCGGGTCGTCCTCCCCCGCCGAGATGTCGTTGACGATGACGGGACGGCCCAGGAGGTCGCAGGCACGCTCCACGATCTCCGCGCGGGTGGTGTCGAGCGAGACCGCCACATCCCCGTCCAGCGTGCGCAGGACGGGTTTAAGGCGCGTCCATTCCTCGGCCACCGTCACGCCGGCGGCTCCGGGGCGCGTGGACACCGCTCCGATGTCGAGGATGTCCGGGCCTTCGTCCAGGACCGGGAAATTGTACCTGCTCGGAGCATAGAAGGAATCCCCGTTCAGGTTGAGGATTCCCATGATCAGTACTTTTCTGCCTGGGTCTGTCATTTCCGCTTATGCTTTTTCGCACAAAAATATGGATTTTTTGAATATCTTTGTAACAATATACCCGAGATATATGCTTGTTGTACTGGAAGGGCTTGACGGTGCTGGCAAATCCACGCAGGTCCGGAAACTGAGAACCTATCTCGAGTCCGTCTGCGGCGGGCTCGAATACATACATTTCCCCCGCTACGGAGCCCCCGTGTACGGAGACCTCATCAGCCGCTTCCTCCGGGGAGACTTCGGCTCCAACGAGACGGTGCACCCCCAGCTGGTGGCCCTCCTTTTCGCGGAGGACAGGCACGGGGCCGGTCCCGGGATACGCCGGACGCTCGAGAAAGGCGGAACCGTCCTCCTGGACCGCTACGTCTACTCCAACATCGCCTACCAGTGCGCCAAGCTCTCCTCCGAGGAGGAGTCCGAAGCCCTGCGGAAATGGATCGTCGACACTGAATACGGCGACTTCAACCTCCCGAAACCCGACCTCAACCTCTTCCTGGACGTGCCCATCGGCTTCGTCGAGGCCAATCTCAAGTCGCACCGGGAAGGGGACGACCGCGGTTACCTCTCCGGAGGACAGGACATCCACGAAGCCGACATCGCATTCCAGGAGAAAGTACGCGCGATATATCTCAGGCAGGCCTCTCTGGACAAGGACTTCATAGTCGTTGACTGCAGGGACGAAGAGGGCGGAATGCTCGGACCCGACGGCATCTTCGCCAGGATCAAGGCAATTGTTGACAAATACTTGGGTTGACTTTATGAAAGGTTTTCACAAAGGCATAAGAAGGTTCTGCTCGGTCCTGCTGGGACTGGTCTACTTCATTGCAGGCATGCTCAAGCTGATGGACCCGGTCGGGGCCGGCCTCGTCGTGGAGGAGTATTTCAAATTCCTGCACGTCGCATGGCTTTCTCCGCTTGCAAAGGCAGTCGGAGTGGCCATGGCACTGGCCGAGACGCTCCTGGGCGCCGCCCTGCTCGCCAGGGTATGGCGCAAGCAGGTGGCGGCCGTCACCGCCTTCATCACTGCGGCATTCACCTTCCTCACCCTCCAGCTGGTCATTTTCAATCCTGAGATGGACTGTGGCTGCTTCGGCGAAGCAATACATCTCACGCACATGCAGACATTTATCAAGAACCTGGTACTCTGTCTGTTGTGCGTCATTGCCTTCCTTCCGGCCAGGGATTACGGCGGCAATACGAAGTCCAAGCTCGTCGCTTTCTTCATGGTCACGGCCGTTGTCCTGCTTTTCACCGTCCACTCGCTTGTCTCCATCCCTCTGATGGACTTCACCGAGTTCGCCCCGGGAGTGTCCCTTGCGTCATACGATGACGAAGACGGGCTGTCGCCGGGCGAGAAGGACTATTACGTCATTTATGAGAAGAACGGCAAGGAGGGTTCGTTCACCCTTGACAACCTCCCTGATTCGACCTGGACATTCGTCCGGGTTGAGGAGGCCGGAGGCAGCCTCCCCTCCGGCGAGGAAGCCCCCGTCTTCTATATATCCGACTCCGGAGGCCAGTACCGTGACGACCTTCTCACCGAAGGCAGGGTGATGGTGCTGTCCGTCTACGACGTCCGCGACTTCGACAGGCTGGCCCAGTCGGAACTGTTCCTGCGCGAGGCCGAAGCGGCGGGGTTCACGGCCCTGGCCGTGGCCCGCGAGCCTATCCCCGGCCTCGAGACCTACACTTCCGACTTCAAGAAACTGATTACGCTCAACCGCTCGAACGGCGGGGCAACATACATCGACGACGGTGAGATCATCTGCAAATGGCCCGCCCGCAGGCTTCCTGACGCGGAAGGGCTGGCCAAGGCAGCCTCCCGCAATCCCCTCGAACAGCTGGTGGAACGTTCATCGCGCCGCCGCATCGCCTTCCAGGGAATCGTCCTTTACTCCCTTGCCGTTCTGCTAATCCTTTAAGAATATGGCACATAGAAAAATCCAGAAGAACTACGAATTCTTCTCCAACTACGATTACTACACTCCTGGTCCGGCAGGGATCCTGATCCTTCTCCTTCTGCTGCTGGCCGGAGCTTTCGTCGGCGGTCTCGTCTCAACCCCCGTGGCACTTTTCCTGAAAGACAACCCGGATGCGATGCTGTACGCGACGCTGATCTCCTATCCCCTTATGTTCATCCCGCCGATGATCTACGCATCGTACAAGAGCCGGGAGAACTCTTTCTTCGGAAAAGGATACAAGCTTTCCAACAACCACTATTCCCCGCTGGGAATAGCATTCTGCGTAATCCTGGTAATCATCGCGACCATCTGCAACACCTTCGTCGCCGACTCGCTCATCTCGCTCCTTCCCCCTACTCCTGAGTGGCTGGAGAATATGCTGTCCAGCCTCACACAGGGTAACATCCTTCTCAACTTTCTGTGTGTAAGCATTTTCGCCCCGTTCTTCGAGGAGTGGCTCTGCCGCGGCATGGTGCTGCGCGGGCTGCTGAACTACGAGCACAAGAATAAGGAAGGAGAGGTTGTGAGAGGCATCAAACCCGTGTGGGCCATAGTGATTTCCGCCGCATTCTTCGCCCTCATCCATTTCAACTCGTGGCAGGGCATAGCGGCTTTCCTGATGGGGCTGCTCTTCGGCTATGTGTATTATAGGACGGGGTCGATATGGCTGACGATGCTCATGCATTGCGCGAACAACACCTTCGCGCTGATAATGAGCAATATCGACTCTCTCAAGGACATCGAGAACATCAATGAGGCTATGCCTGACCCGGTCTACTGGGCCGTCATCGCCTTCTGCGTCGTATTCCTCGTCTATTTCGTGCACAGGTTCCTGGCCATCAAGCCCCTGGACAGGCAGGGCAGCTGCGCCGAGCTTCTCTCCGAATAAACTCCTCGGCTACGGCCAGGGTGTCTAGCTTGCCGACGTCCACGATTCCGAGGGACGCCGGCTTTATTCCGTATATGGGATAACGGTCGCAGACACGCAGGTAGAAATCCATTATCGGGAAACGTTCCCCCATGCCTTCGGCATCCATCGCCCCGAACACGTCATTCGAGATCTGATGTATGCCGGAGAACGCCAGCATCGTACATTTCGAAGGGTCCAGGCCGGGATAAGGAGACCTGACTTCGCCGGTGGCGAGGTTGGTCCATCCGACAAGGCGCATGCCGCAGTCGAAGAGCAGGTATCGCTGGGTCTTCCGCTCGCTTACCAGGAGTGAAGCCAGCGCTCCGGGACGCCACGCGTCAAGGAACCACTTGATATCCAGGTCTGAAAGGATGTCCACGTTGTGGACCAGGAAACGTCCGTCCTCCGGCTCGCCGTCCAGAAGAAGGTCCCGGGCGTGCAGGATGCCGCCGCCGGTCTCCAGCAGCATGCCCGATTCGTCGGACACCGCCACTTTCAGGCCGAAGCATCCCTCCTGCTCCAGATACGAGACTATCTTGCCGGCGAAATGATGGACGTTTACTACGAAATCATCGAAACCCGCAGCCGCGAGACGCATCAGGACATGCCTGAGCAGAGGCTCGCCGCATACCGGGACGAGAGCCTTCGGTATCGTGTCGGTTATGGGCTTGAGGCGGGTACCAAGGCCCGCCGCGAATATCATTGCTTTCATAGGGTGCGCTCGATTCCAAGTTCTCGGTGATGGAGGTGGACCATTACTCCGGGACGTCCGGAGAGATGCTCGGCCATCTTCTGGGCGCTGTATGCCGAGCGGTGCTGCCCTCCGGTACAGCCGAAGGAAACCTGCAGGTGGGAGAATCCACGGCTGACGAAACGCTCCACGTGGGCGTCCACCAGCGGGAAGACATGTCCCAGGAAAGTGAATATCCCGCCGTCCGACTCCATGAATTCCTGTACCTCCCTGTCTAAGCCTGTCATCGTGCGGAAACGCTCGTACTTGCCGGGGTTGTGGACGGAACGGCAGTCGAAGACATAGCCTCCGCCGTTGCCCGAGAGGTCCTCGGGGATCCCTTTCCTGTATGAGAAACTGTATACGTGCACATGAAGCAAGCCGTCCGGAGGGGGCGGGAGGCCGGGGCCGCATGCGGCCAGGGCCTTGAGCACCCCGGAGAGGTACGGATACTCCGCGAAGGGCTCCGAAAGCAGTTCCCTCAGATTCTCGAGGGCGTAAGGTATGCTTTCCAGGAAATGACCCCTCTTCTCGATGCGCCCGCGGAATCCGTATGCCCCGAGTACCTGGAGGGTACGGAACAGGACGAATATGCGGAGCCTGCGGCGGAACGCTTTCCTGTCCACCGGCATGTATGCCTCAAGGGAGTCCAGATAAGCATCCACAAGGGCTTCCTTCAGTTCCGCCGGATAGCGGGCCCTGGCCTGCCAGATGAAGGACGCGACGTCGTAGTAAAGGGGTCCGCGGCGTCCCCCCTGGAAGTCTATGAACCAGAGCTCCCCTTCGTGGAGCATTATGTTCCTGGCCTGGAAATCCCTGTACATGAACGCATTGCACTCATCGGACAGGAGATCCTCCCTGAGGGCGTCAAAGTCGTCCTGGAGCCTCTCCTCGTTGAACTCCACAGTGGAAGGCTTGAGGAAACAGTACTTGAAATAGTTGAGGTCGAAATCCACCGTGCGGGCGTCGAAGGACTGCGTGGGGTAGCAGACGCTGAAGTCGAGCCCCTGCGCGCCGGCGACCTGCAGGTCAGGCAGCGCGGACATTGCGCGCAGGAGCAGGTCGCGCTCGAGCGGGCCGTAGGCCCCGGCCTCGCGCGCCTCTGCCAGCGCGTCATAAAGCAGCCTGTCGCCGAGGTCCTGCTGGAGGTAATACATCCAGTCGTCACTGACGGACAGGACCTCCGGCACCCGGAGCCCCTTCGAGCGGAAATGCCTCGCCAGCGTCACGAAGGCACGGTTTTCGTCCCTGTCCGTACCGGCCACGCCGATCAGGGAAACGCTCCCGGCCACAAGCCGGTAATAACTCCTGCGGCTCCCGGAGGGAGAGAGCTTGAGGCACTTTTCCGCCTCGATGCCCGTATATGAGCGGAACAACGATTCCAAACGGTCCATGGGAAGATATTTAAGCGCCCGAATTTACGAAATTATTCCCAAAAAGTGCTTAACTTTGTAAGTTGCATATCATGAAGAGCATTGTTTCAAAAATAGCCTTTCCGGCCGTCGTGGCTTCCATCGCCGCCCTCCACGTGGTGGCGGCGGACCCAGGAGTCACGATGGACACCCGGTTGACGGGCATTCCCATCGAGGTGATGACGGAGCGTCCCGACACCGTCATCTATCCGGTAAACGGCTATAAGAAGGGCTGGACCGAGGCTGATTTCAAGATGGACGCCAGCACCCTTGCGGACTCGCTCCTGGATGATTCCAGTCCTGCCGACACCCTCTCCGCTCCTGCAGACACTCTGCCGAAGCTCACCGCCAGGGACACGATCAAGGCACCGGATTCGCTGCGCCTCAGCGACCCCTTCCGATACAAATACTATGTCGCCCTTCACGACCGTCCCACATACCTGACCGTGCGCGACTCGCTCCTGGCATCCCAGGACTCCCTCACCTGCCACATGCTGGACTCCATCTACGTGTCCGATTCGGTCATCCGGGCCAAACTGGAGTACGACCGGTGGTATGCAGGCCTTTCAAAACAGGAGAAGAAAAAGATCAGGGTGGAGGAGAAGACCAAGCTGAAAATCGCGGAGATGGAACGCGACAAGGCGGTCAAGGACAGTATCCAGACCATACGGGACAGCATCCTCAAGGCCACTCCGCGCATCCTTGAGACCTTCGCCCTGGCCGATTCCATGCAGTACAAGCGCATAGTCCGCTGGACGCACGAGCAGGAGTTCCACAGGATCACGCTCGCCCCGGCCGACACGGGATTCAACTACCGTTTCCACGACTATCCTTTCCTTCGCAACGACGTCAACGCCACATGGCTGGGAGTCGCCGGTTCGCCTGTCCAGTACTACAATTTCTTCAACCGCAAGTCCAAGGACAAGGTCTCGTTCTATGAGGCCCTGGAGAGTTGGGGACATACTCCGTCGGACGTCACGATGTACAATACCAAGACCCCGTACACGGAGCTTTCATACTTCGGCACCCTCCTGGCCGATACCGACAAGGAGTCGGACAATCTCCACCTGCTGACCTCGCAGAACATCACCCCGGAGTTCAACTTCACCCTGGTTTACGACCGCTTCGGAGGAGGAGGCATATTGAACAACGAGACCACGGCCAACAAGAACACCCAGGTGACGGTCAATTACCTGGGCAAGAAATACATGGCCCACGGAGGCTACCTCTACAACGGAGTGAACCGCACCGAGAACGGTGGTATAGTGGACCTAAGGGGCATCCGTGATACGACAGTCAACGCCAGGGAACTGGACGTCTTCCTCAACGGGGCACAGAGCAAGGTCAAGAAGAATACCGTCTTCCTCGACCAGCAGTACAGGATACCCTTCGAATTCATAAACAGGATCAAGGACCGCAAGCTGGACAAGGAACTCGAGGCCCATTACCGTGACAGCGTGCTGGCAGTGACGGACACGGTATCCGCGAAAGCCCTTGCTGCCTGGCTGGACAAGCGGCGCGAGGAGAGGGCCCAGGCAGACACCCTCGGAGACAGGAACATAACCACCGCTTTCATCGGTCACAGCTCGGAATTCTCCACCTACAGGCGCGTATACACCGACGATGTGAGCGCCTCCAATCCCATCGCCGACGGATTCTACCGCAACACCCATTATATCCACCCTTCAGTATCCGCGGACTCCATGCGCGTGCAGCGCATCGAAAACCGCGTATTCCTGCGGCTCCAGCCGTGGGCTGAGGATGCCATTGTCTCCAAGCTCAACGTCGGAGTCGGAGACCGGCTGCTAAATTATTACGCCTTTGATCCCACGTTCACTCGAACGAAGCACAACGTCACGTGGAATTCCGCATACCTTTACGCAGGAGTCGAGGGCAGCCTGAGGAACTACATCAACTGGGATGCGAAGGGAGAGTTCGTGTTCCTGGGACATGAGATCGGCGACCTCAACCTGGATGCCAACCTCCGCATCAGCCTGTATCCTTTCCGCCGCGCGCGCAAGAGCCCGCTCACGCTCGACGTGCATTTCGACACGAGCCTGGACGAGCCGGAGTACTACCATCAGCACATGTACACCAACCACTTCAAGTGGGACAACGACTTCTCCAAGCAGTCCGTTACTCGCGTCCAGGGCCGCCTGAGCATCCCCCGCTGGAAGCTTGACGCCGGCGTCGGCTACGCCCTGCTTGCGAACAACGTCTATTACGACACGCTCGGGGTGATACGGCAGAACACCACACCGATGAGCGTCCTTTCCGCTGACCTGCACAAGGAGTTCGTCCTAGGCATCCTGCACCTGGACAACCGCGTGCTCTTCCAGCTGAGTTCCAACCCCGACGTGATTCCGCTGCCGAAACTCGCCGTCAACCTCAAGTACTTCGTACAGTTCAACATATCCCAGGGCATACTCCTGATGCAGATAGGTGCCAACGGCCTGTACAACACCGCATGGCACTCCCCTTCGTGGAATCCCGCCCTCGGAGTCTTCCACAACCAGGTGGAGAACGTCTACAACAACGGCCCCTACGTCGACGCTTTCGTGAACATGCAGTGGAAGCGCGCGACCATATTCATAAAGTACGAAAATGCCAACCAGGGCTGGCCGATGAAGAAGAACGACTACTTCTCGGCGAACAGATACATCGTAACCCAGAGGGCCATCAAGCTGGGAATCTACTGGCCGTTCTATACCCAGCCGGGCAAGGACAAGCCTGCGGCAGGGTCCCAGGGCTCCCAGCCATCTACTGGGCGCGGACGGTAACCGCGGGATCCACCTTTGAAATGAAGCGTGCCGGTATGAGGAGCAGGAGCATTATCACGCCGTAAGCGAGCGCATCCGCAAGGAAGATCATGGGAAGGTCGACCTTCAGCGGCACGTAGGAGATGAAATAATTGTCAGGATTGAGCTTCAGGACGTGCGTCGCATTCTGCAGCGCACACAGGGCCAGGGCTATGGCATTCCCTATCAGCATTCCCTTCAGCACAAGATTGGAGGACACCCGGAGGAAGACGGAAGAAATGTGCCTGTCAGTCATTCCCAAGGCCTTGAGCGTACCTATCGTGGAGATGTTGCGGAAAAGAAGGATCAGGAGGCCCGAGATCATGTTGAAACCTGCCACGACGGTCATCAGCAGAAGCACGGCCAGGGCATTGAAGTCGATGAGGTTGAGCCAGTCGAAAAGCTGCGGGTACTTGTCCAGGAGGGAGGATGCGACCAGCACGTCATCCCCGTCATCCGCATTGAGCAGGGCTATGGTGCCTATCTCATCCTTCTTCGCAGTCATCATCGGAGCCTGCCTCCAGGAATCGCCGAGCGTTATTTCAAGGGCTGACACCTCATCCTCTTCCCAGCCGTTCAGGCGTCTCATGTCCCCGATGTCAGCCAGCACGACGAGATTGTCGTCGGCGTGCACGGGCATGCGATAGACGGAGCGGACGGTGAATTTCCTGGCCTTGACCCGCTCACCGACGAAATAGGCCTGCAGGCCGTCCCCCTCGCCTATCTCAAGGATGGAAGCAAGGCGGTCAGGGATGCTGACGCCGAGCCCCGCGAGCGAATCCTGCGCGGGAAGGCCCTTGAACACCACCCCGTGGATGGCATCGTCCTTCCTGACTATCCCAGCCCTGTAAATGACCGGAACAACCTCTTCAACTCCCTGAAGGGAAGATATTTCCTCCAGTCCGGGAGGATGGGACGACACCGGGGATTCCTCCCCTATGTAATTCATGTCGGCCGGCGTCAGCTGGATGTCGCCGCTGACCGATGCAATGCCGCTGCGTATCTCCCGGCGGAAGCCGGAAGACACGGAGACGGCTATTATCATGACGAGGAAGGAGATTGCGATGGAAACCATCGCAATCTTCCCCTCGAAACGGAGTTTCCTTGCTATGAAGGAAGGCGCGTTCACTACCAGATATGCACGCGCTCGGACTCGGGACGGAACATCGGGTCACCCTCCTTGATGCCGAAGGCGTCGAAGAAGTATCCGAAGTTGCGCAGGGTCACGTTGACACGGTTGTCACCCAGGGAGTGTACGTCGAGCTTGGTCAGGCGGGCACGCTCCTCGTCGGTGATGTTCTGAGCCCAGACGTGGGCGTAGCCGAGGAAGAAGCGCTGTGCGGCGGTGAAGCCGTCGACAGGCTTGGGCTCCACGCCGTTCAGGGCGTTGTGCAGGGCGGTCCAGGCGATGCTCACACCGCCGTGGTCGGCGATATTCTCGCCAAGGGTGAGCTCTCCGTTGGCATTGACGCCGGGCAGGATCTCAACCGCGCTGTACTGGTCGGCGAGGACCTTGGTCTTCTCGACGAAAGCGGCGCGGTCCTCATCGGTCCACCAGTTGTTCATGTTGCCTTCCTTGTCGAACAGGCTGCCCTGGTCGTCGAATCCGTGGGTCATCTCGTGGCCGATCACCACGCCGATTGCTCCGTAGTTGACGGCGTCGTCGGCATCCGCGTTGAAGAACGGAGGCTGGAGGATGGCGGCAGGGAAGCAGATCTCATTCGTGGTAGGATTGTAGTAGGCGTTGACGGTCTGGGGAGTCATGCCCCACTCGGTCGGGTCCGTGGGCTTGCCGAGCTTGGACATGTTGTCGGCCACATACCAGGCGCTAGCGGCGCGGAGGTTCTCGTAGTAGCTGAGGGAAGGGTCTACCTTGAGGGTGCTGTAATCCTTCCACTTGTCGGGATAGCCGATCTTGACGGTGAAGGCGGAGAGTTTCTCGCGTGCCTTGGCCTTGGTGGCTTCGGACATCCACTCGAGTTCGTCGATGTGCTGGCCAAGGGAGACCTGGAGGTTCTTCACGAGAGCGAGTACCTTCTCCTTGTAAGCCTCGGGGAAGTATTTCTCGACGTACATCTTGCCGACGGCCTCGCCGAGGATGCTGTTGGGCACGCTCATGGCACGCTTCCAGCGAGGCTTCTGCTCGGTGATGCCGCTCATCTGGGTGCTGAAGAAGTCGAAGGATGCGGCATAGAAATCATCGGAGAGAGAACTCGCGGCACCACTGATCATCTGTGCTGCGAGGTAGTCCTTCAGGACGTCCAGGGGGGTGTCCTGGAAGAGCTTGCTGAAGCCCTCGAAGAAGGAAGGCTGCTCCACGATGACCTTGTCCATCTCGGGAAGGCCCATAGCTGCGGCGAAGCCCTTGAAGTCGAAGCCGGGGAACGCCTTGTATATCTGGGCGGAACTCATCGGGTTGTAGAGCTTCTGGACGTCGCGGTTCTGGACGCTGGTCCATGAGAACTCTGCCAGACGGTCCTCGACGCCGGCCGCATTGGCGGCGCGCTCCTCAGCCCTGTCGATGCCTGCGAGCGAGAAGAATTTCGCCAGCATGGCCTCGTAGCCCTTGCGCAGCGCGGCGTTGGCCGGATCGACATAATAGTCGCGGTCACCCATGCCGAGGCCTCCCTGGCCGAGGTAGAAAACCTGCATCTTGCTGTCCATGAGGTCGGCGTCCACGCCGCCTCCGAAGAAACCGCCTTCACCCACGAGGTTCAGTTTGCCGAGATGGGCGGCGAGGGCTGCCTTGTCAGGGACGGCATAGATCTCGTCGAGGTATTTCTTGAGCGGGGCGGCTCCCTCGGCGTTGAGACGGGTAGAATCGAGGCCCTGCTTGTACAGGTCGACTATCTTCTGGTCGATGCTTCCGGGTTCAGGGTTCATGCCGGTCATTTCCGAGAAGAGGGCGTTGAGGTCCTCGACATTGCGCTCGCGCAGAACGTCGAACGAGCCGTAGCGGGCGTACTCGGGCTTCAGGGGGTTGTTCTTGATCCAACCGCCGTTGGCATACATGTAGAAATTGTCTCCGGGCTTTACGGACAGGTCCATGTCCGCAGGATTGATGGCCGGGACGGCGCCCTGCTTCTGCGAGCAGGAAGCCAGTACCATCAGAGGGATGAACATAAGGATGATTCTTTTCATTTTTATTTGGTTATTTTTTGGATGTCATGGTATTGAGCCTCGCCTGTGCCGCTGCTTTCTCGCTTTCTTCAGGGCTGTATTTCACGAGCATCGGGAGGTATTTCTTCTCCAGCTTGGCATTCTTGTCGCGGCGGGCCATCAGGACGCTGTTCTTGATGGCGGTATAATTTGAAGGATCCGCCTTCAGCGCCTTGTCGTAGTACTTGCGCGCATTCTTGTAGTCACCCTTTGCGATGAAGTAATACGTGCCGATGTTGGACAGGAACAGGGGGTTCTTGGGATCGTACTTGAGCATCTTTTCCGACAGGAGCCGGAACGACTCGTATGAAGAGGGGCTGCCTATGGTATAGAAGGATGCGCAATACTCCTGGATGCCGGTCTCGAAGAGGCCCTCGTCCGCAGGCCCGTCGCCGTACTTCCAAGCGGGATGCGCGGTGCCGTTGTCGTCGATCAGGGACAAAAGGGCGGAAGTCGCCATGTCGGGGCTCTCCTTTTCGTATCCCACCAGGGAAGTGATCTTCGAGAAACGCAGGTCCAGCCGGTCCGGAAAGAGCTTCACCGCCTGGTCGATCGCCTGCGAAGCGAGTGCGAAGAGGGAATCGGTGTAGAAGGTCTCCTGGAAATAGTTCACGTCGGTCCCGAGGGAATCCTTAAGGACGAGGATCGGGCGGTTGCCCAGGAACCGTTCCTGCGGCTTGGCCTTCACCTCCGTATAGGAGGACTTGATAAGATAATAGTTGAATCTGGCGACGAGCATGTCCGGATCTTCCGGGAAAGCCTTTTCCCAACGGTCCAGGACGGTCTCCACCCCCACTCCGTCATACCCGACGCGCTTTACGAGGGCGTCGTAGCGGGACTTGAAGGCCCCGGCGCTGTCCTGGGCGGAAAGCGCGGCGAAGGAAGCTGCGGAAAGCAGCAGTGTCAGCACGAATCTTTTCATTTATATATCCATTCTGATGCGGCGCGACTGCGGGTGGAGGTTGTTGCACCTGCGTCCGAGGTTCTTGACGAAGCCCAGCGGTACGCCGCGGTAAGTTATCACGTTATATCCGAGCGGGGCGCCGTCGAGGACGATGGTGTCCCTGTGCAGGAAACGGAGGCCGGTCTGCTTGTCGACGGGGGCCTCGGGATAGCGGTCATGGTCGAAGCGAATGCTCAGGGCCCAGTCGGGGTCAGGGATGAAATCCTTACCCTTCATGGTGCCCTCCCGGACTCCTGCCCTGAGCGGCCGGAAACGCTTTACAGCCTCCGTCAGTGCCTCGACAGAGGAACGTAATCCATTGTCTGCCTGTTGATTGTCATTCTTTATCAATGCCCCTGTCCACTGGCCCTCTCCGGGGACTTCACCGGGAACGAGCAGGAGCCCGTGCCTGGTGGTGCGGATGCCGAAAGGATTCTCTGGGGGGATGATGGTCCCGCCGAGTTCCCCGGCCGCCCAGGCGAGATTCCCGTCGTTCTCGGCATCCTCGAAGGTGCACGTGGAGTAAAGCAGCGCGCCTCCGCCTCGCAGCGCCGGCCAGACGTCGGCGAGGATACGCCTCTGGCGCGCGGCGCAGAGCTCCACCGTCGCGGGCGACCAGTCGGCCACGGCCTTCGCGTCCTTGCGGAACATCCCCTCGCCCGAACAGGGCACGTCGGCGACGATAATGTCGAAGAACCCAGGCAGCGAAGCGAAGGCGGCGGGGTCGACGGAAGTCACCACGACGTTGGGGTCGCCCCAGACCGCGACGTTGTCCGAAAGGACTGAAGCCCGCTGGCGCATCACCTCGTTGGACACCAGCAGGAAGCCATCGCCGCAGGCCTCCCGCAGCGAAGCGGCGAGGTCCGTGGTCTTGCCTCCGGGGGCAGCGCAGAGGTCCAGGACCCGGAGCGGCCGCTCCGGGAAACGCTCCAGCAGACTGCGGAAAACCCAGCCGGCGAACATTGCCGAACTGTCCTGCACATAGTAGGCTCCGGCATGGAAAAGCGGATGCAGCGTGAACACGGGCCGCTCGGCCAGGACATAACCATACGGGCTCCATGGGACGCGGGAGGCCCCGTCCAGGATGGTCAGGGGGCGCCCGTCCGTCGGCTGCTTGAAGGGATTCAGGCGCACGGACACGGAGGGTTCGGCCGACATGGCCTCGACGGCCCTGGCGGCATCCGCGCTGCCCAGGAGATTCCCGAGCGAGGAAAGGAAAGCCTGAGGAAGCTCGGGCATGGCTAGAAATTGAAGGGGCTGCCGCGATATGTCGAAGGATCGAAGCCCTCCGGCATAACGCCGTTGGAGATATCAACGAGCGAATCCACCACCTTGTCGAGGCCTTCGCGGATCTTTCCCCCGAGCATCATCTTCATCATGACGTTCAGTTCGGCCTGGACCTCGATATAGAACTCGGTCTGGCCCTGAACGCCTGTAGGGTCGAAATGCAGCTCCACCTGGAATGCGAACGGTGCGCCGTAATCCACCAGCGTTATCTTGGAATAAGGCTGGCGTTCATATACCTTTACACCTATGCTGAAACCCTGGACATTGGCCTGAAGGGTGTCGAAATCGGCAGTGACCCCCTCGCGCCTGTCTTCCGGCAGCATTTGCTGGAAGTTGCGCATGTCGGTGAAGGCCATGTACAGGTCGAACGGCGGGCGGGACACTATGCCGTGCTTGCTGTCAAACTTTGATGTCATATTCCCGATATTTACTAAATTTGCATCGCAAAATGCAAATATAACAATTTTTTACAGGATTGTGACGCACAGGATCTATATCGGGAAACGATGCATAGTCATCTGCACCCCTGAGGACACTTCCCTTTCCGACCCCAACGCGGTTGAATTCCACGTCGGGGAGAAGCCCGGCATACACTCCCTCGTAGAGCTGTTCGAGGCTTCGGACACCCTGGGAAGGGTTTTCATCCCCACTCCGGACCCGGAGGAGGAGTACCGCAGGGTGTGCGCAGAGTTCAAGGAGGTCAACGCCGCTGGCGGACTGGTGTCCAACAGGCGGGGCGACTATCTCCTCATCAGCCGGAACGGCCTCTGGGACCTGCCGAAAGGACATCAGGAGGCCGGAGAGGACATACGTGTCACGGCCGTGCGCGAAGTGCAGGAAGAGACCGGCGTCATGCAGCTTGAACTCGGGGACCTCATCTGCATCACGGACCATTGCTACCGCAGGGACGGCATCTGGCACCTGAAGCACACCTGGTGGTACGACATGCTGTACACGGACCCTGTGGACCTCACCCCGCAGAGGGAAGAGGACATCTCCAAGGCTGCCTGGGTGGCACGTTCCAGCCTGCCCCCTTATCTGAAGAACACCTACCCTTCCATAGCCGAGGTGTTCCGCGAGGCCAGGGTATGAAACTTTTTCCGGAATTCACCGTATAATATTTACGTGAAGATTTTTACAGAATGATCCAGAACATGAAACTCTCCCAGTTCCAGTTCATCCTTCCCAAGGACAGGGTGGCACAGGAACCCACCAGATGGCGCGACGAGTGCAGGCTGCTCGTCCTCAACCGCAAGACAGGCGCCATCGAGCACCGTCTCTTCAAGGACGTCATCGACTATTTCGGCAAGGGCGACACCTTCGTCTTCAATGACACGAAGGTCTTCCCCGCCCGTCTTTTCGGCAAGAAGGAGAAGACCGGGGCCGACATCATGGTGTTCCTGCTCAGGGAGCTGAACCGGGAGCAGAGGCTCTGGGACGTCATCGTCGAGCCCGCCCGCAAGATACGCATCGGCAACAAGCTTTATTTCGGCGAGGACGAAAGTCTCGTGGCCGAGGTGATCGACAACACCACCTCGCGCGGCAGGACCCTCCGATTCCTTTACGACGGTCCGTACGAGGACTTCAAGGAGACCCTCTTCAGCCTCGGCGAGACCCCTGTTCCGTTCTGGGTCAAGCCCCGCGTGACCGCCGAGGACAAGGTCAATTACCAGACCATCTTCGCCGCTCACGAAGGAGCCGTCAGCGCTCCCGCTGCAGGCATGCATTTCAGCCGCGAGCTCTTCAACAGGATGATACTCAAGGATATCGACAAGGCGTTCATCACCGTGCACATGGGCATCGGCCATTTCCGCAGGGTGGATGTCGAGGACCTGTCCAAGCACAGGACCGACGCCGAGCGCATCATCATCGGCGACGAGGCTGCACAGAAGATCAACGCCACCAAGGAAGCCGGCCACAAGGTCGTCGGCGTCGGAGTGACCGTGATCCGCGCCCTGGAGAACAACGTCACTCCCGGGAAGAAGGTCGTCCCCGCCGACACATGGACCGACAAGTTCATCTTCCCTCCCTACGAGTTCTCCATCCCCGACGCCATCATCTCCAACTTCCACATGCCCGAGTCAACCATGCTCATGTGCGTGGCAGCATTCGGTGGCTTCGAGAACGTGATGCACGCGTACGAGGTTGCACTCCAGGAGGGTTATCGCTTCGGTCCCTACGGAGACGCGATGCTTGTCATATAAAAAGATAAGAAACATATAAAAATCTCTGCAAGGCCTTCGAAAAACATCTTTTTGAAGGCCTTGATCCTTTCTTTTCCATATCTTGCCGGCATGGAAAAGGATTACAGCGAAAGGATATGCGTCTGCGCGCTGAACCGCCTGCTCGGCTTCGAGCCGGGTGTGGCGCACGGCCTCATCGGGGCCGTGGGTTCAGCACGGGCGCTCTTCGGGATGTCGCCGGACGAGAAGCTGGCGGCATTCGGACCGTACTCCAGGGTGGCTCCCCTGCTGGAGGAAAGGGAACTTGCGAGAAGCGCGGAGGAGCTCGGACGCCTCGAAGATGCGGGATGCTGCTTCATCATGATGACAGAGCCGGGATACCCGGCCCTGCTGCGCGAATGCGAAGACGCCCCCCTGGGGCTGTATTACAGGGGTTCCTCACCGCCGGAGAAGGTATTCAACCTGAGGCCGCAGATCGCGGTCGTGGGCACCAGGGACATCTCCCTTTACGGAAAGGAATGGTGCCGGAAGATAGTCGGTGCGATGGCCGCAGCGAAGAACAAACCGCTGATAGTAAGCGGTTTCGCCCTGGGCACAGACATCACCGCACATCTGGCGGCGATGGAGGCGGGCCTGCCCACCGTGGCGGTACTGCCCACCGGCATCGACGACGTATACCCTTCAAGGCACAGGCCATTCGCCGCGAAGCTGGCCGCCACGGAGGGATGCGCCATCGTCACGGACTATCCGCCGGGAACGGAACCCAAGGCCATCAACTTCATCCGCCGCAACCGCATCATAGCGGGCATCTGCTCCGGGACCGTCCTCGTCGAGTCCAAGGCCAAGGGAGGCGGGATGATCACCGCCCGCCTTGCAGCCTCCTACGACCGCGACCTGATGGTGCTCCCCGGACGGGCGGACGACCCGCGCTCGCAAGGCTGCAACGAGCTGCTTCGCGAGAAGCTCGCCGAACCCGTCACCGACACCGTACATTTCCTGGACGTGCTGGGGCTCGGCGGTCCCTCGCGAAGACGGGCCGCAAACCTCGAGGACGAGATCAGGGCACGCTACGGCTCCCTGCCTCCGGACGAGTTGGGCGACCTGCTCACGGTCGCCGGGATCATCCGACGCAAGAGGGGCATAACCCTTGACGGGATCTGCCCCGAGGCCTGCCTCCCGTACGGAAAGGTGGCGCGATATGCGGGAATGCTTGAAAGCGACGGATTCATCTGTACGGACCTGCTCCAAAGATGCACGATTAACGTCAAAATTGTGTAAATTTGTCGGATAGATATCCGACACGTCCATGCAGTTTATCGACACGCATACGCACATTTACGACGAAGCCTTTGCAGGTGAGGAGGATGCTGTCATCCTCAGGGCCAGGGAAGCCGGCGTCTCAGTGATGCTCCAACCCGATGTCGACTCACGCGAGCGGGACGCCATGTTCGCCCTCGTGGACAGGCATCCCGGCGAGCTTTACGCCATGCTTGGCCTGTACCCGGGTTCGGTAGGCAAGGACTGGCGCGACGAGATCGACGCCATGCTCCGCTACCGCGACCGCAAGGTCGTGGCTCTCGGTGAGATAGGCCTCGACTACCATTATGGTGCGGAGTTCGCCGCGGAGCAGCGGGAGGCGTTCAGGGTCCAGATGGAACTGGCGGCTGAGATGGACCTGCCGGTGAACATCCACCTCAGGGAGGCCACGGAGGACTTCTTCCGCATAATGGACGATTGCCGCGGCCTGCACTTGCGCGGCAGCCTGCACGCCTTCAGCGGCAGTTACGAGACCTTCCAGAGGGTACAGAAATACGGCGAATGGTACGTCGGCATAGGCGGGGTCGTCACTTTCAGGAAAGCCTCGCTGGCAGAGACGGTAATGCGCATACCCCTTGACCGCATCATCCTCGAGACGGACAGCCCGTACCTGACCCCGACACCGTACCGGGGCACGCGCAACGAAAGCAGATACATACCGCTGATAGCGGAAAGGATAGCCGGACTCAAAGGCATAGGCGTGGAGGAGGTGGCGGAGGTCACCACAGCCTCTGCGCGCCGGCTCTTTAATATTTAGCCACATGATCCAGAACACATTGAACCAACAGGAAAAGTCCTCCATCCTCATCATTTACACAGGGGGTACCATAGGCATGAAGGAGGATCCTGCCGACCAGACCCTGAAGCCCTTCGACTTCAGCCAGATAATGGAGGAGGTCCCCGAGCTGAGGAAATTCGCCTGCCGGATAGACTCGTATACCTTCGACCCGCTCATCGATTCCTCGGACGTGGAGCCGTCGATGTGGCAGTCCCTCGCCGCACTCATCGGGGAGCGTTACGACGATTACGACGGATTCGTGGTCCTGCACGGCACCGACACCATGTCCTATTCCGCCTCGGCGCTCAGCTTCATGCTGGACGACCTTGAGAAACCGGTCGTCTTCACCGGCAGCCAGCTTCCCATCGGCAGGCCGCGGACCGACGGCAAGGAGAACCTCGTCTCGGCCGTCGAGATAGCCTCGGCGAAAGACGCGGAAGGACATGCCCTCGTTCCGGAAGTCACCATATTCTTCGACTCGAAGCTGATGCGGGGGAACCGCACCACCAAGGTCAGCGCCGAGAACTTCGACGCCTTCCGGTCGCCCAACCTCCCCCCCCTGGCCGAGGCCGGCATCAGCATCAGGTACGACTCCAGGCTCATAAGGCATCCGGAAACTTATGGCAAGCCGCTCAGGGTCAATACCGCCCTCGACACAAGGGTCTCAATCCTCAAAGTTCACCCCGGCATAACCCCGCAGGTGGTCAGCAACATACTCCTTGGGGCGGAGACCCGGGCCGTCATCATAGAGACCTACGGCTCCGGCAACGCCATCTCCAAGGACTGGTTCATACGCCTCCTGAAGGTCGCGGACGACATGGGCAAGATCCTGGTCAACGTCACCCAGTGTCTTTACGGAGGCGTGAACATGGATATCTACGCCACCGGACGGAGGCTGAAGGAGGCCGGAGTCGTCTCCGGGTACGACTGCACCGCCGAAAGCATGCTCGCCAAGCTCTTCCACCTGATGGGTTCAAGCCCCGACAATGCATGGGTAAAATCCAAGTTGAAGGAGAATCTCAAGGGAGAATTCTCCGAATAAGTATTGTCAAATGATTTTTTTTTGCTAAATTGCAACGGTTTTTCGGGTACGCGTATTGTATCCGTTCGGAAGCATAATTGTAACTATTTAATACTTTATTAATTAAAAACACATTCAAAAACGGTTATGAAAAAGTTTTTCATGGTTCTGGCAGCTTTGAGCCTCATGGTTCTTTCTGCACACGTCGCATCCGCACAGAGCGATCAGGCTGCTGCCCCCGCTACCGAGCAGGTAGCCAGTGGTGACGTCAACCCGTTCAACACAA
>JAEEGL015268318.1_pt1 | contig 52426 bp, 38 predicted proteins | sample 9134231 | NCBI WGS metagenome assembly JAEEGL01 (sample SAMN16246548, study PRJNA631951) | gut metagenome | biome: gut microbiome; feature: rumen; material: fiber-attached | host: Bos | place: Iran: Karaj | collected 2018-10
AAGCTACTATTAATGTAGGAATAGCTAATTTAAAACCTGATACTAATTATCTATTAACTTTAAATAGAAATTATAAAAAAGGAGAAGTAAATTTTAATAAAGATTTTGTACAAAAAACTTTTGTTACCTCTTCTTTAGGTATAAATATAAAGAAAAATTATATTAAGACAGATAGTGCAAGATTTACTATTGAAAAGAGTGAATATTCAGATGTTACACAATGTAATTATACTTTATATGATAATACTGAACAAAAAGATGTAATTGGTGGAAGTGGTAAGCTTACTATTTCTAATGACAATGAAGAAAATGTTTTAACATTTGGTAATTTAGATCCTAATCATGAATATGTTTTAGAATTAAAGGATTTTGTATATGGCTCTACTATTGTTAATGATAGTAAATATTCAAAAGCATTTAAGTCTTTAAAATCAAGACCTGTTTTAGGTACTACTACATTTTCTGCTACTAAGATTGGAAATAGAATTGATGTTAAATTAGAAAACATTATGGATGCTAATAATGGTGCAAAAACATATAGATCAGAAGTATATGATGTAGAAAATGGTAATTTTATTACTTCTAAAACTAGTACAACAAATGATATTATTTCATTCGATGTTGATGGAGAATTGATAAGATCAGATACTGACTATAGAATTTATACTTATTTAGTATTTAATGATAATGAGAAAGAGTATGAAATACCTATTGGAAGTGATGATGTTTATATGTCTGATTTTGATAGACCTATGACTACATTCAATAGTGATGATATTACTTTTGAAAGAATTAAAGGTAGAATTATTATTAAAGATCCTACTGATGTTATTAATGTTAATGAAAAAATTACAGTTACTTATAAGAATGAATCTCTTGGTATTCTTCCTCTTACTGTTGATTATAATGTTAGAAAGACTGGAGATACAATCGTTCTTGAGTTTGATAAAAATAATTTAAAGAGTAATTCAATATATTGGTTTACTGTTAATGCTTCTATACGTTCATATAAGAATAATGATTCTAACGAAACAAAAGAAGATGATAAAGGTTATGTTAGATCTGATATTTCAACATTTAAAGTACAAACAAAGTCGCCATATAAAATGAAGGCTATATTTGTTGATAATACTGCTAAAAATAAGAAAGATTCATTTAATGTAACTTTTCAACTTGTTGATAATGATTTTAATCAACCAGCTATATTAGAAGCTAGTACTATGAGATCTTTGATGTTTAAATTTTATAGTGTTGATTATGATATAAATACTTCTTGTACTGAGAAGAATCATTGTTGGATGCAAAGATTCTTTGATGTTAATACTGATGATAATAATGATTATAATAGTTCATTAAAATTAGATTATTATGATAATACAATTGTTATTAATCAAGATAAATTACGTATACCAAAAACTTCTATTTCATATGGTCAATATTATTTAGAAGTTGTTGATGCATATGACTATACTACATATAAGAATGATTTGCCAATTGTTGCAGAACCAATATTAATAAATGCTAATAGTGCTTCTGGTGGTGTATCAAATAAAACTAATCCTTTAACTGTTACACCTATTAAGAATAACGCTACTGGTTCTCTATTACATAGAGAATTAAATGAATCAACAATTGTTGCATATAGTTTAACTGCTAATTTAGCAAGTGATGCTGCTGAAAAAATACATGTTAAATCTATCACTTATCATATGGTAGAAGCTGATACTAAGAATATTATTGCTTCTGTTACTATTCCATCTACAGATGGTGGAACTGTATCTGGTAGATTTGATTTTGTAAATGTTTTGGGTTCTGGTCCTAATGATATAGTTAGAGGTAAAAAATATTATTTTACATATACAATTGATTATGTTGATTTAGAAAAGAATCCTACTACTGGTGAGATTACTGAAATTCCAGAGGTACAATCAGAAAATAGTGAACCATCTAGTACTGAGAATGTAGCTAAAAACTCTGCTAGATTATATATTTATCAATCTAATAGAGATCAGTCAAATATATATTATAAATATGTACTAATAGATCCTGATTTAGCTATTGTAGATAGTATTATGTACTATTATAAGGATTCTGATAGAGATGATATTACATCTATAAAATTAACTGTTAATGAGGATAATTCTAGTACTAAGAGAGATTTGATTATTCCATTTACTACTGGAACATTAAATGGATATTATAGAAATAGATTAAAAAGTGATGATGGACTTAGTAAAGTAACAATTATTGAAAATACTTTTGGGCCATATATTTCTACTGCAACTGCTGCAAATGGACTTGTATTCTCAATGGTAGATCATAATAATTATAGTAGTATAACATTTGGTAATTTAGGTTCTCTTTCTGGAAATTTAATATCTGCTGATGTTACATTATCTGGTGGAGGAATAACTAAAACATTCTTTAATGAACCAATAAGTAGTAATAATACTATTGATATTTTCTATAGCTTTATAAAAGAATTTAAATCTCCTGATCCAGATAATCCAATTGATATTAATGTAAGCGTTAAAGCATATTATGATACTGGTGTTTATGGTATTAATTCTGCTGATTTAGGATTTGGACATGCTATTCAGTATGCTAATAATACTTATCATAATTATGATGGTTCGGCTAGATATAGGATAACTGGTTTTAGTATGTTGCCTAATAATGTTACTTCTCAAATTAATTTTATTAATTATGATGATTCTACTAAGAAAGAAATATATACATATATGCATTCTCTTGCTAATATTAGAATTTTAGAAGATGGTAAGTATCAATCTGTTAGTATTAAGCAAGTTAATACTGCTGATGCTACTTGTCACGATAAATGTACTTTCTCATTTGATTCTATAAAGCCTACAATGCGTATTACTACTGAGGAAGCAGGGGTTACAACTGCATATATTAAGGGACAAGTTGATGGTATTGAAGATGAGTATATAAATGATTTAACTATTAAGATTAAAGGTTATAAGTGTAATAATAATAATTGTGATTATTTAAATACTACTTATGAGGATACTACTCCAGATATTATTGCTGGTCCATATACTTTAGATGAGTTTAATGCTGATGGAAAAAGAACTATTTCTGGACTTAAGCGTAATCAAAAATATAGATTTTACTATTATTGGTCTTCTGGATCTATAGTAGATGAAACTTTCTATTTTACTAATAACGATAGTACATTATATTATACTGAGGTTACAACTAGTGATAATGTAGGCTTAGGTAATGCTTATGCTAGATATTTTGCTAGCTCATATATGAATTTTAGAAGACTTGCATTATATTTTGAAATTGGTATTTTAGAAGGATATACTGGTATTGAATATGAGATATATACATATGATTCTAATTTTAATCATAAACCTGTTTATTATATGGAAGGTAATGAACAAAAAGAATTTATTATTCCTCCAGATACAGATTTAGAAGCTTTAGCGGCTACTAAGGTTAGTGATATTGCACCTGCTATCAAATATATAGATATTTTCAACAAACTTGAATGTAATAAAACATATAGATTGTCGATTAAACCATATATTATGGAAGGAGAAAGAAAAGTATATTTGGGTAATGGCAAAAGTGGTATTGGTTTTAAATTAGTATTAACAAGACCTAAATTTACTATAACTAAGTTAAATGATGATGAATCTTTTTCTAAGATTAGTATAGTAGGTAATGATTCATATAATGCATCTGCTGGTCAAAGAGATTATAACGTTACTTTATATGATGAAGATGATGGTACTGATACATTCTTAGATACTGGTAGAATTGGTGTTTATAAAACAGTTGATAATATTACTTGTCCTAATGGACATGTATGTTATGTAAGAGTACATTATAATTATGATATATTAAATAATGGAGTATTACTTGAAGGAATATATTCGAAGAAATTATTTAGTGGTGACCAAATTATAATAAGCCAACCAATTCCTACACCTACATCTAATGCTAGTGTTACTAGGTTGATGTTTACTGATTCTTATAAAATAAATAGAATTAATGAAATTAGGTATACTGTATATAATACTGAAGGACAGGTTGTAGAAAATAATAGTGGTTTTGCTCCTATTTGGGGTAGTGATTCTGCATCAATTTATTATACTGATTTGCCACTATATCTACCTAGTGATTATGAGTACGAATTACATATTCAATTCTATTATGATGGTGTACTTCAAGATACTAAGATTGTAGAAATTTATAAATAATTTTAGAGAACTGAAAATCAGTTCTCTTTTATATTTGAAATGAGGTGATTTTTCTAATTTATGCTTTATTTTTTCTTTGATAATTGGTATAATTGTTTTAATAGTAGGATATTGAGGTGATAATATGAAAAAAGTATTACTGTTTTTGGGTGTTATACTAATTGGTGTTTTTTTCGTGTTAGGTTTTAACTATTATAAAGGTACTTTTTCTAATTTTCAAAATGATGGTTATGTAATTGAAACTAAGAATAGTAGTAAGTATTATTTTCAAAATAATGCTGAATATAAAGTATATAATACAAAAGACTTAGTTGCTTTTGTTGATAATGAAAAAAAATCTAAATCAATATCTAAAGCAAGTTTTATTCATTATAATGATGGTTCTGTATCTGTTTTTAAAGATGCTGCTGTTGTTGATTTATCAAAAATGGATCAAAAAAGTTTCCTATATTATACAGTTCACTCTGGTACAGTTTTTACTAAAGCAGGCCTTGATTTCAAAGTTAGTTATTTAGAAAAGCAATTATCATTTAGTAAATTTATTATTAAGATATCTGCTAATAAGTATTTAGTAGCTTCTCCTACTTTATCTGTTAAAGTTGGTGATAATGAACAAAATGTTAAATCTGGATATATTGAATTAACATATTTTGATGGAAATATAGTAAAACTTCAAAATCAAGAAATAGATATTCAAAATATTTCATCAGATATAACAATTAATCTAGATACTGATACAGTTATTAAAGTTTCTAAAAAGAGAATTTATTATAAAGATGTGTTTAAAATAAATTTAGGTGAAATTACTATTGCTTCTAATGATAATATTGAAATTGTTAAAGATGTTAATAATACTAGAATTGATAAAGGAACTAAAACTAATCAAACTATTGTAGATAATAACAATAATAATAACAATAACAACAGTAATGGAAATAATGGTAATGGTTCAGATAATACAAGTACTGATACTAAAGCCCAAAGTGGTCTTAATAACAATAGTCAGAGTAGTGATACTGAAGAAGAGGAACAAAAAGTAAATGTTGTTTATCACCAAGGCGCTTTTGATACAGTAACAAGTGGTAATGTTGATGCTGCTGAAATTGAAACTACTCGTGTAGTAGAAAATAATGCTGCTGTTAAAGATGCTGAATTTACTATTACTAAATTTGATGTTACAGCAAATAGTGTATCAGCTACTGCCGAAGTAGTGGATACAGAAGCAGTTCTTACTGGAGATTTAAAAATTAAAATAATAAATGCTGCTTCTAATGAAGTTGTATATTATAGTCAAGATACAAGCGGAAGTAATACAATTAATGTTGAGGTTGCAACTTTAAAACCAGATACTAATTATATTTTGATAATGAATAGAGATTATGAGAAAAATAGTGTTCCTTATAATAAAGATTTTATTCAAAAAACATTTGTAACTTCTCCTCTTGGTGTTACTGTTGAAAAAGAATATGTTAAAAGTGATGAAGCTAAATTTGTTGTTAAAAGAAGTTCTTATTCAAGAACAGAGTCAGTTAGTTATCAACTATTTGATAATACAATTAAAATGGATATAACTCCTTATGATAATGTAATTGATTTTAGTACTGATGATACTAATTTAAGGGAATTAATATTTGATGGTTTAGCTCCTAATCATGAATATAATATAAGATTTTTTGATTTTGTTTATGTTAATACTAAAATAGATAGTTCTGATTCTAATTATAATCAAACATTTAAGACATTAAAGAAAAGACCAAATATTGGAAATACATCATATTCAATCGATAAGAAAGATAGTAGATTTATTATTTATTTGAATGATATGTTTGATTCTTATGGTGGAATCAATTCATATAGAGTTGATGTATATGATTCTTCAACTGGTGAATTAATCGTTAACAAATCTAGTAAGCCAACTTCTACTATTGAATTTAAAATAGATGGTAATTTGTTAAAAAGAGAAGTTAATTATAGAGCATATATTTATTTAATATTTAATGATAATGAAAAAGAATATGAAATACCAATTGGAAGTGAGGAAATTAGAGTAGGCGGTATTGAAGGACCTGAAGTAAGATGGTATCCAGGTGATGATACTACATTTGAGAGAATTGTTGGAAGAGTAGTAATTAAAGAACGAGATGTTGAACATAATAAGATGATTAATACAGATGAATCTATTTTCGTTACTTATCAAAATTTATCTGTTGGTGCTGATCCTGTTACCGTTATTTATAGACCTGGAACAGATTATACATTAGTTGGAGATACAATTGAACTTAATTTTGACAAGAATGGTATGAGAAAAAATGATTCTTACTTATTCACTGTTAAAGCATATGTAGATTATAAAGATGGAAATGGTCATACTTTATCTGATATATCACAATTTATTGTACATACTTTAGAACCTAATAATATTTCTACTTCTAATGAGAATTTAACTGGTAATAGTGGTAATAATAATCCATTTGAAGTAAATATTAAATTAGGACCTGAATCTGCTAGTGGAAATGTTAATTTAGAAAGTAGAACTATGAAATCTGTATTAGTTAGATTTTATAGTAAAATATATAATCAAGATTCTCCTTGTACTGCTGAGAACTTGTGTTGGGAAAAGAGATTTTACGATCTTATTGATGAAAATACTGGAAAATATTTCTGCGAATCATATCAAAGTAAATTAAAAGAATTATTCTTTGATAATTACTTTAATGTTAAACCTGCTACATTAGATATTAATCCTGATGATATTACTTATGGTGAATATTATTTAGTAGTTACTGGTGCATATGATTATACTGAGTATGAGAATGAACTTCCTATAGTGAGTCCTCCAATTCCAATTAGAGCGAAATCAACATCTGGAAGTGTTATTAATAAGAAGGTACCTCTTGATATTAAGAAAATATTAAATGAGGAAAAAACAGATGAGTTAAATGTTGGTACTCAAGTTGGTTTTGAATTAACAGCAAATATTACTGCTCCTGTAAGAATAAAAAGTATTACTTATAATGCATATAATTATGCTACTGGTCAAAGGGTATTTTCTAAGAAAGAAATATCAACAGATGGAAATATTGTATCTACTATAGTTCCTATAACTACTGATAGATCTAATCCTGATACAACATTACTTAGAGGTCTTAATTACAATTTTGATTGTGTTGTTGAATATTATGATTTAGATGGAAATGAAGTTGATCCTGAGACTAGTGTGAGATCACTAGTTTATGATACAAATAGACAAGATTCTGTTTTGGAAATTTATCAGTCTAATAGAACAAGTTCTAGTATTACATTTAAGTATACTTTAAAAGATACAGATGGTGTAATTGTTGGTAGCAGACTTAAATATTATAAAGATAATTCAACAGAGAATGCTTATGATATAACTCTTAGTCCTGCTAATGTTGATAGTCCAAATTCATTTGTTATACCAAGAAGTAACTTTGGTGGTGGAACATTACATGGTTATGTCGAAAAAAGATATAATGAATCTGAAAGTTCTGAAAGAATTGATGTAATTGATTATTATTTTACTGAAGGTTTGATTACTAATCTTGGTAATGTATATTTCTCTATATCTGAAGGATTAAATAAACAAGTAATTAAATTTATAGATTTAACTACTGTTCAAGAGTCTAATATTGTTGGTGCAGATGTTATTTTATCTGCTTTAGGTCATGGAGATACTTTCCTTAAAAATTTATCAATTGAAAAAGGAAATGTAATTAATATTGATTATAGAGATATTACTCATTTGTTAGGAAAAGAAATAGGACTTGATGTAAAACTATATTATGATACTGGTGTATATGGTATAGATGCTGAACAGCAAGGTAATAATGGATATGCTTTACAAAGACGTAGTGATAGAAGTTATATTACTTTTGTAGATGAAAATGATTCATCAATTAGAAGTTTTGCTAATAAAATTAATCATGATTTTGTTAATAAACATATTAATGCAACTTCACTAGATAATACATTAAATAAAGAGTTTGATTATACACTTGCTAATGGATTCTTTGTTAATCCTGATAGTGAACCATTTAGTGTTAAAGTTTTAAATACTACTATGGGTAGATGTTCTGGAAGTTGTAAATTTCAATTTAATGAAATAAAACCGACAATGTCAATTAAGAGTGAACAAGGTTTTGTAACAACATTTGATTTAGATGCTACTGTTTCTGGAATTGATAGAGCCGATGAGGAATCTTTCCAAATTGTTGCTAAAAAATGGCTATGTAATAATGAAGGTTGTACAAGTAAGCAATATTTAGAAGGAAAAGATTCTGTTTGGTCTTTAGAAGAATTTAATTCTGCTGTTACAACAATACGTAATTTAGATATTAGTTCAACATATCGTGTATATTACTATTGGAAATCTGCTCAATTTGGTGATGAATTAAAACCATTCTATTATAGTACTAGTGATTCTTATGATTATTATTCTCAATTTACTACATCTAATGATGTTGGATTGGATGAAGTATATACAAGCTATAATGGTGATAGTGTTAATCATAAGAGAGAAATGCAAATTCATTTTAAACTTAATGTATTAGATGGCTATAATGGTATTAAATTTAAGATTTATTATAAGGATGGTCCTAATGATATTGAACCATTTGTGATACCTGAGATACCACTTAATAGACTTAATAATTTCTTGGATGGTGAAGAATATGTATATCCAATTGATATTTATACTGATGCAGAACATAGATTATTAACTAAAAAAGTATATTATGTAGATGTTGAACCATATTTAGCTGGTTCAAGTAATGAATTAAAATCTGAAAAAGGTGTTAAATTTAACTTTTTGATACCTAAACCAAAAATAACTGTTTCAAGAATTTCTGATATTGTTGATAAAAAATTCGATATTAGAGTGTTTATGAAAGATAGTTATAATGCTTTGGCAGATGAAAATCATACAACATATGATATTTATTTAGACCAAGGAAATGGAAGAACATATCTAGATTCTGGTGAGGTTGGTAAAACTAAAACTTATTGGGGTGTTGATTGTTCAAATAGTGCTGAAACTTGCAATATTATAATTGAATATGAAGCTGATCTATTAAATACTAAAACATTTAATACTGAAAAAGAAACTTTTACATTCAATATAAGTAATCCAATTAGTCTTGGTACATCGATGATTATTGCATCATCTGATACTAGTAAGATTAGAGTTGGATTTGTTGATTCATATGCTATTACTAATATAAATAGTGTTGATTATACAATATATGATGATCAAGGTAATTTATTAAAATCTGCTTCTAACTATAAAACAGTTTGGGGTACTAGTGGAGCATATTTATACTTTGATTTACCAGCTGCTTTGGATAGTCCATATGTATTTGAAAATGGTAAAATTTATACGATTCAAATGCAATTATATAGTGAAGATAGTATGGTAGGAAATGTATCATTAGAATACTCTAAAGGATAATAGGTGATGAAAATGAAAGGTAAAATTAAAAATTCAAAATTATTTGCATTCTTAACAGTTTTGTTAGTTGTTATTCTTGGAGTATTTGTATATTTCATAATAGCATATGCTAAATTAGATAAAAATGTTTATACAGTTGAAGCGGACAGTGTTTTATACACTGATTCGCTTGAATATGTAAAAACAACAGGTAATTCTAGAATAGAAGGAAAGTTAGATGGTAATTATTACTTATATGAAACAGTTGGTACTGATACTAAGAGATATAAGTTAGGTAAAACTGCTGTTGTATCTAAACCAAATGATTCATACTTATATTTATATGGTGATGCTTATCAAATATTAAATACTGGTAGTGTTACTCATTTAACTAATGAAAATAAGATTTCTAAATCTAGTCCTACTAAAATGTTTAAATTAGATGATAGAAAATATCTTATGGTTGATTCTTCAATAGTTAGTAAAGATGATACTGTTGTTAATACTAAAGGTTATCTTTATGTAGAAATAGATAAAAATGGTAATGCATCTTTTGCTAATAGTGAACTTTCTTATAAAACAATTAATCCAATTGTATTATCTGGAGCTCAATTTAATTTTGATATTGCTAATGAAGAATTAACATATGATAAAACTATTATTGATTTAAAGAATGTTATTGGTAGTACTAATCAATATGAACATGATAAAGATGAAATTATTGTAGATAGTATTGATCCTGCTACAATAAATAAAGATAGTAATACAAATAACAATAGTAGTAATAATAACAATAGTAGCAACAATAATAACAACAATAGTAATAATAATGGAAGTAATAATTCTAATAATTCAAGTAGTTCAAGTAGTACTAAGAAAAAAACTAAAAAAGTTAAACAAGAAGAAACTAGAACTGAATTAGATATTGGATATTATGATGATTATTTAAATAGTATTATTACTAGTGTTAATAATTTAGCTGTTTCATTAAAGAATGCTAATGAAACTTCTTCTAAATTAATTAGTCAAAAGAGTGTGTATTATGATTTTAATAAATGGGTTGCATTAAAGAGTGTTTCATCAACTACTTCTAGTGTAACAATTAATTATTCAGTATTTGATCCAAATAGTGAATATGATGTAGTTTTCATTAAGTTTAGAAAATCTACTGAGACTGATGAACAAGGTCAAACAATTGCACTTAATAAGAATAATACAACTCATACTATTGTTGATTTAGATCCTGATACAGAATATGTATTACAGTTTGGATATAAAACAAATAATTCAAATGGTGATGAGATAGCTGATGAAGTTTATATTTGTACTCCAAAAGCAGATTATAGTTTACAAGTAACTAAGATTAGTGTTAAAAATGTTGTTGGAACTACAAATACTCAAATGTCAGTATATTATAAATTAAAAGTAGATATGAAATATAAGTTTAAATCTGCTAAAGTTGTATTAGTTTCTGGAGGAACGCAAATTGGTGAAGAAATATTAGATAGTGAATCATCAAATAATGATGCTACTACTAAGATTAATTCTGATATTATTGGAAAAGATGGTATATATAATGGTGTTATTGTATTACCAGAAAATGTAGCTTTTGATGCTGCTAATACAGAAAATATGCTTATGTTAGATGAAGCTAAAATATGTAAAACAGGGGCAAAGGATGATTGTAATTACGCTGATTTAGGTGTTAATTATATATTCTATAATGAATAAAAAGGAGTGAAAATATGGAAGTAGTAATGTCTGCAACATTGTATTGCATTGGAATTATGACTGGTCTTGCTTTTTTAGGACTTTGTATAGGAATTGGTCTTATAGGTTCTAAAGTTGCTGAGGCTGTAGGTCGTAACCCTGAAACAAAGGGTGAGATTGTACATTCAGTTATGACTGTATTAATTGTTATGACTGTTTGTCTATTATTCTTATTCTTATTTATATTCTTCTTATTATTCTTTAACCCATTACTTGTTTAGTAGAATATGATATTATCAATTATATTAATAGTTGTAATATTAATATTAATGATCGTTACAGTATACTTTATTTTAAAAAGTATACTTGGTAACGTAAATGAAAAAGGAAAAGAATATTTCACTTTAAAGTTAAGTGAAATAGATAAGAGTAATCAAGGGTCAAGAGTAAAAGAAGAAGAAAAAGAAAGAGAAATTGTACAAGTTCTATTACCTAATGAATTAAATCAACAAGGTGATGGATCTGTAGTATTGTATCAATCTAAAAATGTTAATGATTTTGATGTAAAAGATATTTTACAAGTTATTAAAAAGATTGATTCAAAATTTAACTATGATGAGAAGTACATTGTTGAAGAGTTTGTTAATCAAACAATGGCTGATGATAGTAAAGAAAAATATGACAAATTAGTTAAGGTTAAAAAGTATATAGAGAAGGTTGGTATCTATAATTTACTTAGAAAAAATGATGAAGAGATTAAACAATTTAAAGATGAAGTATCAAAAATAGATAGTGATTTATTATATACTTATGAAAGAATTAATGAAAAGTTTGATTTAGAAAACTTCATTGGTTATTTGGATATTGAGATTAAGAAGAATGATCCTACTATATATGTATTAGTGGGAAATAAGAATGTTTCATTTAATGAAGTAAGTGAAAAAGTTAAAACAATGTATAGAGAAGAAGTTTATAGAGGCATTAAAATTGTATATAGAGGTAATATATACGATTATAGTTTAGGATAAAAAGGTGGCGAGTTTATGGATAATAGTATAGACAAAATGTTGAACAAAAGAATAGAAGATATTGAGGAAGGAAAAAATATTTTTGGTACTGGTAAAGTTATAAAGGTTATGGACTTTATAATTGAAGCAGTTGGTCTTGATAATGCATTCTTCTATGAAAAAGTAAAAGTAGGAGAAAGTTCTATTGGATATGTTACAAAGCTTGATAGCAATAAAGTTATCATTTCTTTGTTGTACAAAAATGGAAATGTAAGTATTGGTGATCCAGTATATCAAACTAATGAAGAGTTAACTGGTGATTTTTCACTTGAGTCAATAGGTAAAGTTGTTGACTTATTTGGAAATGATAAACTTATTAATAAGAAATTTACTAATACTATTAGTATTCCAGTTGAACATGAAATTGTTCCAATTATGGATAGAACTAGTGTTAATAGACCAATGGAAACAGGAATTGCTGGTATTGATTTAATATACCCAATAGGTAGAGGACAAAGACAATTAATTATTGGTGATAAGAAAACTGGTAAGACACAAATAGCTCTTGATGCTATTGTTAATCAAGCAGGAAAGAGTATGCTTTGTATCTATGTAGCTATTGGTAAAACTAAGAAAGAAGTTAAAGAAATTTATTATGAACTTCTTAAGAGAAAAGCAACAGATTATACTATTATTGTTACAGCATTTTATGATGATGTACCACCACTTTTGTATTTAACTCCATATTTCGCAACATCTATTGCTGATTATTATATGAAAAATGGATATGATGTTTTAGTTGTTATAGATGATTTAAAGAGACATGCAGATGCATATCGTGAAATTAGTCTTCTTTCAGGTAAGAGTCCAGGTAGAGATGCTTATCCAGCTGATATATTCTATGCTCACTCAAGAATGCTTGAAAGTGGATGTCAATATAAGAATGGGGCTAGTATAACAATACTACCTATTGTTGAAACAAAAGCAGGAGTAATTACTGATTATATTTCAACAAATATTATTTCAATTACAGATGGACAAATAGTTTTATCTGCTAAGAATTTCCAAAAAGGTCAAAAACCTGCTATAAACTATGGTTTATCAGTTTCAAGACTTGGTGGAGCAGTTCAAACACCTGAAATGAAAAAACTTGGTACTAAGATTAAGCAGACACTTCTTAGTTACTTAGAAACAAGAGATGTTTATGAACTTGCTAATACAGATGAAATGAGTCCTGAACTTCAAACAAAGTTATTTGAAGGTAAAAAAATATTAGATAGTTTAAATCAAAATAAATATACACCTTTATCTAGTTTTGAAATTAGAAAGAGGTTTGATCCTGAGGCTGTAGAAACAGATGCTGAAAAGAAAGCTGCTAAAGCACAAGGTGCTAGTGCACCAACAAATACTGGAGCTGCACCTGCGAAACCAGCAGAAGCTGCTAAGCCTGCTGCACCAGCTGCACCAGCAAAGCCAGCTGATACAAAGGCACCTGCCGCTGCATCTGCTCAGGCACCAGCTGCTCCAGCAAAACCTGCTGAAACAAAACCTGCTGCACCTGCAAAACCAGCAGAACCAGCTAAACCTGCAGCACCAGCAGCACCTGCGAAACCAGCAGAACCAGCTAAACCTGCAGCACCAGCTGCTCCTACAAAGCCAGCAGCACCTACTCAGGCACCTGCAGCATCAGCTAAGCCAGCAGCACCTGCTCCAGCTAAACCAGCTGAAACTAAGGCACCAGCTGCACCTGCAAAACCAGCAGCACCAGCAGCGCCACCAAAAGGAGCAGATAAGAAATGACAAGTATAAAGAATATAGTAAAAGTTATGAATTTTCACTCTTTAATACGTGTTGATAAAGCAAAAAAACAAGCTAGTAAATACTTTGAGTTTGAAAGAGATATTACTAAATTACTTTATATTGTTGCTAATAATAGAAACTTAAAACTAGATAAAAAGATGCTAGTTGAGAATCCTGAAGGAATTATCATCAATATTTATTTAGGTAATGATTTAGGATTTTGTGGTTCATTTAATAGTCAAGTATATTCTGCTGTTAAAAAAGATAAAGATTCTTATAAAATAATAATAGGTAAGAAGATATTTGGAGCGGTATTAAATGATGATAAAGTTATTTATAAATGTGAAAAAGAGGAATTTTTAGATAAGTTACATGATATTGAGAAGATAATTAAAGATTATGTTCTTAATAAAAAAGTTAAAGAAATTAATATTGTTTATAACCATTATATTTCAGTTAGTTCAATAGTATTTGATAGGAAAAAGATTTTCCCTGTTGTTGAATTAGATGAAGAACTAGATGATAAGTTATTAAAAATAGATTTTCTTACTGAAACTAATGTTGATGAATTAATATCTAGTTTGATAGTACAATATATATGTTATAACATTAAGATATTAGAGTGTAATAGTTATGCTTCAGAGAATGTTATGAGAGAGAGAATTACACGTGAATCTATTAAAAAGATAGATGAGTTAGAAACTGAAAAAGAAATAATGCAAAGAATAGAAGAGAAAGAAAAGAACTTTAAGAGACAAATTGGTCTTAGACAAGAGATGTAAAAAGGAGTTGATAATGTATGGTAGGAAAAATCATATCTATATCTGATATTAATGTTAAAATATTTTTTGATATTATGTCTGATATAAAACTTAATGATATTTTGATAGCTTCAAATGGTGATAAGTCATATAAATTTGAGGTTGTTGAACTTTCTGGTAATATTGTAACAGCTATACCACTTTCTAGTGTTATAGGTCTTAAGAGAGGTTTAAATGTTATTAGAAACAGTGATGGATTAAAGATAGAGTATTCTGATAAAATTTTAGGACGTGTTTTTGATTCATATGGTAATCTTATTGATTCAGAGGGTGAGATTAAAAATGGTTCTGATAAGACAATTTATAATACAAATTTAACTCTTGCTGATATAAATATTAATAAAGATATTTTACATACTGGTATTAAAGCTCTTGATTTCTTAGCACCTATCGCTAAAGGTTTCAAAATGGGACTTCTTGGTGGAGCAGGTGTAGGTAAGACAGTTGTTATTAAAGAACTTATTAATAATATTTATAAGAGTAGAAGTTCTAATGCTGTATTTATTGGTGTTGGAGAACGTTTAAGAGAAGGTAAAGAATTATATGATGAAATGAAAGAATCTAATCTTTTAGATAAGATTGCTATAGTTTTCGGACAAATGGGTGATAACCCAGTTGCTAGAAGTAAAGCTACATATAGTGGACTTACTCTTGCTGAATATTTAAGAGATGAAAAGAAACAAGATGTACTTCTTTTCATAGATAATATTTATCGTTTTGTTCAAGCTAAGAGTGAAATATCTACTGAACTTAAACATTTCCCAGTTGAAAATGGTTATCCAACTACAATGGCTTCTGATGTATCTGAAGTAGAGGAAAGAATTAACTCTTTAGATGATGGATCAATTACATCATTCCAAGCAATTTATGTACCTGCTGATGATATGAATGATGAGGCTGTTCAAACTATTACATCACATACTGATGGTCAAGTTGTTTTAGATAGAAAAGTTGCTGAAAAAGGTTTATATCCAGCATTTAACTTATTTAGAACTACTAGTAAATTAATTGACCCAAGTATAGTAGGTGATAGACATTATAGATTGGTTGAAGAAGTATTAAAATATTTAACAAGATATGAAGAATTAGAAGAAATTATTGCCGTTTTAGGTATTGATGAACTTTCTCAAGATGATAAAGATATATTCTATCGTTCAAGAAAGATTCGTAATTATTTTACTCAACCAATGTTTGTTGCTGAAAACTTTACTAATATTCCAGGTAAGTTTGTTGATATAGAGGATGTTCTTAATGATGTAGAAGCAATTCTTGCAGGTAAATATGATAGTATAGATGAATCTAAATTCTTATATATTGGTGCTTTAAAGGATGAAAAATTAACTCCATCTGCACCAGCTGCTCAACCTGCTCAACCTGCTAAGTAAGGGAGTTGGTGTTAATGCTTATTAAGATATTTACTTTAAAAAGTGGTCTTGAAACAATTGAGAATGTTGATGCTGTTAGAATTATTAGTAAAGACTACAACTTACTTATTTTAAAAGATTATATTTCTATAATTGGAAAGATAGAGGGAAGGGTTGAAATCGAATATGGTCAAAGCATGAAAACATTAGATAATATCGTTGCTTACTATGTTTGTATTGATAATGTGTTCAATTTATTAATAGAAGGAGAATAATATGGAAGAAGTATTCTATAATTTGAGTAAATTATTACCATACATTATTGTTTTTCCATTTACTGCAATATTATTATTTGCACTTCATTTAGTTTTTAGACGTGGAGTTAATAATAATAATATTTCTTTGTATGGTTTATTTCTTAGTTTATCAAATAAAGATGTAGTATCTTTTTCTTTGATATACATTCAATTTATCATAATTATAGAGACCATGTTTCTAGATGGTTTTTCATATTACTCTCTTTTGTTAATATTTACACCTATTTTGTTTTATGGTATAATTAATTTGGATATAATAAGTATGTTTCTTAACATATTTGCAACTATTTTTATGGTTGTTTTATGTTTTTTTGAACAAGTTTTTTTGTCTTATTTAGTTAATATAAACTATGTATGGTATGTTGTTGTTTTATTTGTAGCATTATGCATGTTTATAGTTGCTTTTGATATATTTGTTCTGGCGAAAAATATTAATAATGTTACTAAAAAAAGAATAAATAAAGCAAAGAGACTTGCTGTAAGTGGGAGGTAGTTTATGAAGAATTTTAAAAATGAATTAGTACTTTCTGGTATAGTTATTGTATTACTTGGTGTGTTTCTATTTTTTATGTTAAATTCTAGAAATAACTTAGAACAATATACTACTACTAAGGATGCTGAGGTATATTATTTTATAGATGATGTTTTAAATGAATATAAGGGAAAGATAACATTAGATAGAAATAATAATGTTACTAGTTTATCTTCTAATGATGGTGATTGGAAAAATATTTCTGAACCAATTTATTATAAGAATGAAGATAAAGTTATTTTTCCAAATACAGTGTCTTTAGTTAGACCTACAATGGGAATGAAACAAAATAGATTAAACTATTTTACTGAAATATATCAATCTCCTACATATATTAAATTATCAAATGTTAACCTTGATAAAAATATTAGTAATGCATTTATTTATGATGGTGTTAATACATATTTCTTTATAGATGATATGACATTAGAATTTAATGATCATGAGGTAGAACTTCCTAAGTTCTCATATGTAAGATGTGGTTATAAGGATTATTTATATTTTTTCAATTATGAAACAAAAGAAATGACTGCTAATATTGATGCTGATTATATTGTTACTGCTAAGAATAATGATTATACTATAAATTTAAGTACTGATAATTTAATTGTTGGTGATCAATCAATTATATTAATGAAAAATATTAGCAAATTACCAGTTTTCTAGTGAGGTTTTATATGAAAAAGGCAATTATTCCATTTTGTTTATTGATTACAATTGCATTAGCAGTGTTTTTATTCATCAATAGATTTGTTAGTTATTCTACTATTGAAGTTGATGGGTATGCATTTAACTCTAATGCAATTTTTAGCAATTTAAGTGATGCAAAAAATCAAGAAAAAATAACTGTTGAACCTGTTTCTGCAGGTGATACTATTTATAAAAGTAGTTCAAAATATTATGTTGGTGAGGAAAAGAAAAAGAATATAGTTGTTGATTATCCAATTATATCTAATGATGCTTCTACTATTTATTTATCATCTAATGTTGGTGAATTAATATCTGATGATTTTGGACATGAAACTGCATATGCAGGTGCATTAATTACTGATGCTAAGTTATATAATTCAAATAATTATGAACAAGCAACTAATTATTCATATTATTTTGTTGCTTTAAATAGTGGTTTATTTGTTAATGTTGCAGAGATAAATATCAAGACATATTCTGATGATATAATAATTCCTGTAAACTCTTTTATTTTGTTTAAGGAGAATGCGGTTAGTTATTATTATTTAGTTAATAATGAATTTGTTTATAAATCTTATCCATTAATTGATAATAATGATAAAGTTATTATTGAGAATTTTGCTGGTTCTTATAAAGATTTATTAGTTAATTTATTTTTAATAAAAGCTGATAAATCTGATCAAATAAGTAATAATACACTTCCTGATTATTTACAAAATGTTACTGAAGATACTAATAAACATCAAGATGAGGAAGAAGAATTATTAGAAGAAGAACAACAAGAAATTAAGATTCAAGAAGGAACAATATCTGGTGAAACTGCTAAATCAAAACCAGAATATATTAGAAAAGATGATATGGTAGTAAAGGATAGTCCTTTTATTACACCTGTTGTTATGATTTCTGATACTTATACTAAAACATATTCATATAGAGGAATTATTAATATTAGTGATCCTTCTAATGCAATTACTAAAGCTCCAACTTTAGAATTTAAAATAGATGGTAATACTGTTTTAAGAAAAAGTATAAGTAGTAGTGGTTCATTTAAGGTACCTGGATTACTTCCTTCTACTAAATATGAAGTAACTGCTTCTTTCCAATTTATTAATAAGGATACTCAAAAGAAATATGATGTTGGTATAAAGTTTGATGGATCTAGAATAGTTGATGTTGTCACTACTAAATCAATTGATGAATTAAATCCTTTAGATTTAAATTTAAGTGGTATTGGTACTAGTACTAATTCATTTGAAATAGAAAAAGTACTTGCTAACAATCCTGTTGATGATGAAATTTTAAATGGTATTAAGTCTATTACTATTAAGACTAAGAGTATTAATTTTGCATTTACTTCTAGTGAAATAAAGAATTTAACTAATTTAATTGAATTTACATTTACAAGTCCTGATACTTTAAAAACTAATACTAAATATGATGCTGAATTCGAGGTAGTTGATACTGCTGGTAATATTTTACCTGTTAAAAATGGTAAATTTAGTTTTAAGACAAAACAATCTCCTCCAATTGCTAAGATTGAGCAATTTGATAGGGATAATGCGGATTTTAGAAAAGCAAAATTTAGAATTTCTGTTAGTAATCCAGATAATGTTGATATACAATCTAATAGATATTATGTTTATAATGAAGATGGTTCTTTAGTTACTTCTGGTAATATTAGTCCACAACAAGTAGAATATGTTATTAGTGGTTTAGATACTGCTAGGAAATATGTTTTACAGGTTTTATCAACTTATATTACTGATGAAGGATATACAGTAACTGATTATGAAATCGGTAATTGTCCTTTTGTTTCATATGATGTTGCTAAGTTAGGTAATATTGAATTTTCTGTAGCAATGAATCCTGATAAGAAGGTTACTGATAAAACTGTTGATTTAATTATAAAATCTAAAATAGTTAATAAAAATCCAAGTATGTATAATGTTCTTGATGATACATTTACAATGCATATTATAAATGCTAAAACAAAGAGTATTGTTGCTTCAAAAACTGGAAATAAGTCTGATTTAGCTAATGGAATTGAATATGCTATTGGATATGAAGATGGAAAAGAATTAAAGTCTAATACTGAATATGAAGTAATATTTGAAGCTACTGTTACATCTGGTAAAAAAGTAATACAAATTAAGACTTCTGTCGAGGGTGGTAAGTTTAAATTTAAAACTTTAAAATTAAAACCTTATGTTTCATTATCTAATATATTTATTGCAGCTGGTTATATAGATTTTGATGCTGTTGTAGTTGACCCTGATGGTGTTATATATGACCCTGAAAATAATCAAGCTAATGATATTAATTTAGAATTATCTGAAAAGAAAGCTGGAGATTTAGGTAAAAAAGTTGGTAGTATTACTTTACCTGTTCAACATACATTAGATGAAGAAATTCTAAATGAAGCAAAACAAAGAGTTACATTTGATTCATTAGAAGATGGTGGAAATTATATATTTAATTTTATAGCACCTAACTATGATGATAATTATAATATAGATACTAATGTTGCTTTGGAAGGATCTAATGAGTTTATATTGTCTGGTTTATCAGCAAAAATTGATGTTCAATCAATGATTAAAACTATTAATTTCAAACATGAAGATGGGGTAAACCTATTTGATTTACAAGATATTTCAAGATGGAAAAGTGATTATGCTCATGGATCAAACAAAGGTGAAGACATTAATATTAATAATGAAGGGGAAAATGACGAAAAAGAATTAGTTCTAAATGCTACATATGGTTGGCGTGTTTATAGCTATTATCTTCCTGAATTAATTGATCAAGATGTGGCTATGTCATTCCTTGCTAAAAGAAGTACAACTCGTACTCAAAACGTATGTATAGTTAATGGTGTTTATAATTCTAGTAGTTTAAGTTATTGTGTTGGTGGAAAAGCATTAACTATAAATAGTGATTCATTTACTGCATTTAATGATATTACATTTAAATTAAATAAATCTGGATATATAAGTATAATGGTTGATGCTACTGCTAACCAACCATATACTAATGGTATTATATTTAGAAAACTTACAATTCAAACTGGTAAAACTTCTAAGGTAGATGATTTTGATATTTATCCTCAAGGTTTTGGTTATAGAGGTGATTTTTCTTCAACAGCTAAAAGTATTGGAGATGCTAAAGAATCTAATCCTGGTTTAGATATTAACAATGGTTCTTATGAATATTTAATAACTCTTTCTAATACAAGAAATGATACTGAGGATAATAGAAAAGTTCAACCTTTTAAACTTGGTGATGCAGGTGAAGAGGGATTTAAAACTGAAAATGGTATAACAGATGATGATCTACATATTGATGGTATTTTAGAGGATACAAGTTATTATGTTTCGTTCTCTATTCATAATATGGATACTGGTGTATATTACAATCTTGATAGAGTTGATTTTCAATCAGATGCAGAAATAAGAGTTATTAGAAATAGATCTGATTTTATAAATATGCATAGAAGAGGATATTATATTGCTGTTAATGATTTGAATTTTATAGGCACTAGTACTACTTATGGTGGAGTATTTAATGGCATTTTAGATATGCAAGGACATACAATTAAAATAAATTCTGCTTCTGGTACTAGGAGATTATTTAGTACTATCGGTGGAGGAGGAGTATTAAAAAATGCTGTTGTAGAAATAGATTTAGATAATACAAGTCCTATTACTGATTTTTCTGGTTTATTTTGGGAAAATTATGGTAATGTTAATAATGTCATGGTTATTTTAAAAAAATCTAAAAAAGCAAGAAATTATTGGATGTCATTCTTTGGATGGAAAAACTTTGGTATTATAGAAAATTTTGTTGTTAAGGTTGAACAAAATTTAACAGGATTTAGAGAAATGACCTTAGGAACTAGAAATAACTATGGTATTATGAGAAATGGATATTTCTATGCTTTAAAAGCTGAGGATGATACTAGTGATGGTGAGCCATATGGTATAAATTCTGACTATTATTATCCAGAAGAAGAAACAGGTGGATCTAAAAATGTAGGTATAATGACTGTTAATTCATCTAGTGGTTCGATTTTAGAGAATGTTTATTCATCATTAACTGTTGATATTGGTCCAAATCCACTTGCAGCAAGAGATAGAACAGTAGGTAATGTAGCCGCTAGTGTATCTGGTGCTACTATTAGAAATGTTCTTGTTTATGATAAGACTTCTCCTGTTGGTTCAGGTAGAGATACTAATAAAGATATTATGTTTAATTCTGTTAGTGGAATAAATTATAGTAATCTATATGCTATAAGTGTTATGAATTATAAGAAAACATATTCTAAAGAACAACAAGTAACTGCTCTTAAGAATGAGAAATTCATGAGTAATTTATTAAATAGTAGAAATATGTTTGATACTGATACTGCTTGGAGATTAAGTATTTTCCCAATACTTAAATGGCCTAAATGTATGCCAAAACAAGATTATATAGATCTTCCAACAATGACTAGTGAAGATTTAAAATTCTTGGCAGTAGATAAAGTAATTTATAAAGTTCCAAATGGAAAGTGTGATGATTGTTTAGCTCAAGCTACTATTACTTTCTATAATCCAAAAGGATTGAATATTAAAGATGTAACTATAGATAATATTAATGAATTAGAAGTAGCTGGTGTTGGTACAAATAGTGACCAAATCACTTCTGTTATTGTTAATATTAAAGGTGTTGCTAATGATTATTATCGTTCTAAGTATATTCTTAGAGGTGTACGTACTACTACTGGTACTATTTCATATTCAGATGAACTAGCAATTGATTTATATAAAGAAGTGGGTAGTTTGGAAACAATGCTTTCTGGTGATCCTTCTACAAATTATAAATTAACTAGAGATATAAATTGTAATGAAAGAACATGTGTACCTTTATCAACATTTAAAGGTAAATTAGATGGAAATAATCATACAATTTCTAATATGGTTACTGATGCATGTTTTATTAATACATTACAAGGTACGTTAAAAGATATTAATTTTGTTAATTTTACTACTACTGGTAAGAAAGAACGTTCAGGATTAATTTGTACATTAAATTCAAATGGAGTTATAGATAATGTATTTGTTGAGAATGCAACACTGAGTGCTAAGAGTCCAACTAAAAATGGAAATGCATATGTAGGTGGCTTAGCAGGTGTAGTTGATAATGGTTCTATTTTACGTTCTGCTGTTAATAAAGTTACACTTATAGGTGATGATATAGCTGAATCAATGCCAAATGTTGGTGGACTTGTTGGTAGAGGAACAAATACAATTATCGAAACATCTTTAGCAAGAAATGTTAATTATAGTTTCTTTGCTGTTCCAGGTAATAATGCTGGTGCAGGTGGAATTGTAGGTGTTCTTACTTCAGGTAAAATTACAAATGTTTATTCAACTGGTAAGATAGTTGGTAATATAAATTATATGGGTGGTATTGTTGGTCTTATGACTAGTGATACATCTATAGTAAATGGTTCAATTTCTAAACTTGATTTAGAAGGAAAACAAGATTATATAGGTGGTATTGTAGGTAAGACTCAAGCAAAACATGCTATTTCACAATCATTAGTTTTGAACAACTTATCAACAACTAAAACTGATGCTTCATTCTTTGATAGAACAAGTGGTACATCAATTAGTAAGAGTAGAAACTTTGGTTGGGATAGACAAGCAATTAATAATGTTGTTAATAATAATACTAAAGGTGAAGAATTATTAAGCCAAGATAATTTAAGAAATCCAGTTACATATAAAGCTAAAATAGGATTTAATGAAAACTGGTATGCTGAAGAACCTATTCTTGATGATTATTGTCGTGAAGATTTTACTAAGGATTGTGTTGAAACAAAATATGGTGATACTGATTATGCTATTAGAGATTCTCTTAAATCAGATGTAGCTTATTTCCCTTATCTAGTTTATTATACTGATGATGTTATGCATGTTGTTAAGGGACAAGGATATAAGACTGCTACTAAGAAATCTGATATAGAAGATTTAAGAATTAAATATGAATTATTATTTAAGTTACAAGAAATAAATGTTATACAAAAGAATTATATGTCTGGTCATGAAGATGATTCTAGATTTATAGAATCTTATGATTTAGAATTTGTATTCTTAAATAATAAGCAGTATAGAATAACAAATTTAAGAATTCCTGATATTAAAATTGATACTGATGAATATGGTATTCAAGATTTACAAGTAGTTAATAATGCTAATGAAAAAACTACAAAAATCACAGTTAATATTAAACCAGGTAAACATTATGATGGTTATGTTTTAAGAGATATGACTTATGAAGTTCCAGTTGATGGTGGAATTGAAAATAGAGTAGAAACTATCGATGCTATGTTAGATTTACCTTTCTATGGTATTATTGATGAACCTAGTGATTGGGCTGCAATTGAAAGAAATAAATATGAGAATTATTTATTAGTTACTGATGTTGATTTGAAAGATTTAACTCCTTTAGAAATTCAAAATAAATCATTTAATAAGTTAATTGGAGTTAATAAGAGTAATGGTGAAATGCCAAAACTAAGTATTAGTGATAAAAATACTTTTGTTACTACTGGCGAAGGTGTTTCATTAATTGATACATTGGTTACACTAGTTACAAATATTAATTTTGATAAAGTATATTTCACAAATAATATTGCTTCTGCTAGGAATTATGGTGGTATTATTAAATTCTTAAATGGTAAGATGAATCATGTTAAATTTACTCATGTAGAAATAAATGCTAAAAATGTTTCATATTGTGGAATTGTTGCACTTAATCAAGCCCCTCTTGTTGATGATGTATTAGTTCAAGATGCATATATATATGGTAGAACTTATGTAGGAACAATTGGATATAGTGTTGTCCTTCCTATTGCTGGTATAACATTAGATGATGTTAGAATTGATTCTACTGGTAATTATATTGGTGGTATATATGGATATGAACCATGGAGAAGTACTGGTGTGTTCTCATCATTCCTAGTAGCTAATAATATTAAGATCAATAAGGATAAGCATAATACTTCAACTAATATATCTACATCTACTTCTAATCAAGTTGGTGGTTTATTTGGATATGGAAGTGGTATTGAAGTTCTTGTTATGAATTCATACATTTCTGGACAAGATTATGTTGGTGGTATATTTGGACAACCTAGTCAATATTATCCACAATTAGAATTCTCTTATAATAATGAGATTCATGGTAGAGATACTGTAGGTGGTCTTGGTGGTAATTTTGGTTACTTTAATTATGGAATCTCATTTCAAAATAGTATTTATGGTAGATATAATGTTGGTGGTATTGCAGGATACTTAGGTAGTAGATATGTATATAGATCATATATGTATGGTGGTAGTGTTGAAGGTACTGAAAGAGTAGGTGGAGTTGTTGGTAGAATGTCTTGGTCTACTGTTGAAACTACTACTGTTAATGGTACTAATGTAACTGGTAATAAAAATGTTGGTGGTATATGTGGTTATGTTGATATGTCTGATAACAGCATAAGATATAGTGCTACTAATGCAAATGTTAAAGCTAAAGCTGAAATAGCTGGTGGTATTGCAGGTTATAATAATAACTCAACTACAAGAACAGATAGATATAGATTTAGAATTTATAATAATATTATTGGTGGTTCTAAAGTTGTTGCTACTAATAATTATGTTGGTGGTTTAATTGGTAAGACTGAAGTAGATTGGTTTGAAAATCAAATGTATAATAACTTTATTGATGCTGCATTAGAAACTGCTGGTGCTAATGGTGGTTATATCAATGGTTATAATGATAATCAATCTGAAAAGCAAAATAATACATATGTATTTGAAGGTACTGTTCTTAAAAAGGGTGGAGGAAATCCTGTATTATATAAGAATAGTCAATTAGAGAATGTTGGTATGTTTACTAAAGCAAACGCTGGTACTCAAAGTTATTATTCTGGTAAGATATCTGGTTATGTTTTCTCTGATGCTAATGGATATTCAATTGGTGCTGGATATTATCCAAGACCAAATTCAGGATTTAGAAATAGTACAATTACTTCTAACTTGAATCAAGTACTAGATATTTCTCCAATCCATTTAACTTTTGATGGTAATACTGAATTAATAAATATGGATGTTAAGAATTTTGGTTACTTACCATTACCAAAGACTGATAGTAGATTAGGTTTACTTTCAGGTTCAAATGCTGGTGTTATGTTAATTGCTGGAACTGGTAGTGTATATCATGAAGTTCCTGAAGCTAAAGTATATGTATCTTCTCCTGATACAGTTAATATAGAATTTGAAGATGTTGATACTGATTCAATATTAATTATTAATGAAGATAGATACTATTTAGATGATAGAACTATGACATTTAAATATAATTTCGTTGATGACTTTAAATTTACTGTTACTGATGGTATTCATAATAGAGTATATGAATTCAAACCAGAAGAATTAAGAAATAGTATGTTAACTATAGATAATTATTATTATTTAATTAAAGATGGTAAATTACATACTAATGATACTAATGTTATAGTAGAAAATCCTGTTAATATTTCTGGTAAGAATATCTTACTTGCTGATGGTTCAATATATAGTCTTGATACATATAGTATTGTATATGGTACTGTAGATAATTATTCTAAGGTTGAGAAGATACCTTTATATGAATTTGATTATTTAGGTGAACATATTGAAACATTCTATAATTATGCTCTTGTTAATGATGAATATTATCCTGGACAATTATTTGTACAAGGTGAAGATATTGAAATTATTGATGAGAATTTAAAGAACAAGAAAGATAGAATTATTATTGATAGTTATAATAATAAAAAATATTTATTATATTTAGGTGAAGATGGAATTCTATATAGTCTTAAAGAAAATATTAATTTCCCTAAGAATTTCCAAAATGTTAATATTAAAGATATTAACTGTAATTTAGGATTTAATACTAACTTATTATTTGTATTATATGAAGATGGAAATTATGTTGTATTTAATTATAAGACTGGTTCATTAATTACAGATGATTTTGATTATAAACCAAGTTTATTAGAATATATTTCTACTAAGTTTACTGAAACAGTTAGTTCAACTGATTTAGATAAACCTGTTGATGATAGTTATAGAGAAGCTGTTGAGTTAATTAGTATTCTAGAGGAAACTCCAATTGATGATGTATTAAATGCTAAAGAAGAAAATATTAGTAGAGATAAGATTGAACGTAGTAGTGAAGGAGTAAAAGCTCCATACACTGTTAAGTATGATCCTGAAAAGAAAAAATATAAGGTTTATGAATTAAAGAGAACTGAATATAATAATATGGATGATTCATATATTTCTGATAATAGTATGATTGTTACTCAAATTAGTAATCCTCCAGTAGATGAGGTTATTAAGAATTCTGATAAATTAACTAAATACTATAATATAGAAAGTAATTATGGTGTTAGAGAAGTTTCTAATCCATTAACTATTAGTATTATTGCTATTATTGGTACAATAATTACTATATTAATTGGGTTACTTGGTGATTTAGTTATTAAGAAAATCAAAGTTAGGAGTAATGCATAATGAAAAGATTTAAAGATAAAAAACTAAGTAGTATGTTTATTATAATGACTGTTATTATAGTTTTGATTATAATCGCACTTATTGTCATTACTTCTAATGATGATAATGATAATCCAGAAGAAGAGTATTTAGGTTGGATGGAAGGAATTGTTCCTAATGATTATATGAATGTTAATAATTTTGAATCTAATACTTGTGGATTACAATATTACACATCTTTATTTCATATAAAAAATAATAAATTATATGATTATAGTGATAACCTTTTAGGAGAAAAGATGTTTAGTATAATGCCTACTACTTATGGTGATTGTAATATTCAATTAATGTTTGTTACAGATACTGAAGGTGATGTTTACTATATAAATAATTTAAAAGATTCAAGTCTTGATAAATTAGAATTAGTAAAGTTAGAAGAAGTAAAAGAAATAGTAAGAGTAGATGTTAATTCTGATAATCAAATAATTGGTTATGATAAAGATGATTCTGAAACTGATATGACTGAATTATTATATGAAATAGAAAATTTAGATGATTTAGTTATTAATAAAAAATGAGAAAGAAATTTCTCATTTTTTATGTGTAAACAATAGAAATAAACTTTATATTTGGTTGTTTTCATGGTAAAATGATTTTATATAATAGTAGGTGATTTATATGTATGATGTAAATGTCTTAAAAAATAATGGAATCAATGTTACTAAGTGTTTAGAATTCTTTGGTAATATTGAGATGTATGATGAAACATTAAAAGATTTTTTAGGGTCTGTTGCTCCTAAGATTACTGCTATGGGTAATAATTTGAGTGCTGGTAAACTAAATGATTATTTAATAGATCTTCATTCATTAAAGAGTGATGCTAGATATTTAGGATTTGAAGAATTATCTAAAGTAGTTGCAGATATTGAAAATGCATGCATGAAATCAGATATAGATTATGTAAAAGCAAATCATACAAATATGTTAATGGAGTTAAAAAAATATATTAATGTAGCTAAGTTATATTTTAGAATAGCATCTCCTAAAGATGTACAATCTAATTTAACTGTTGCTAGTGGTGACACTGGTAATGTTGATGTAACTGGTTCTAAAGAGGTTAAAGTTACTAGTGTTGCTCCAACTGAACAAACAGAAACAAATTCAACAATTAAGATTAATTTAGGTGGTGGTGAAGGTATTAGACCTATAATTAGACCTAAGTTAATGAAAGATAAGATAATGATTGTTGATGATTCAAGTTTGATTGTTAAATTTGTTATTAGATTCTTATCAGATGATTATGAAATTATTTCTGCTAGTGATGGTAGTGAAGCTATTGAGAAGTTAGATGATGAGAATTTTAGAAATGATATAAAATTAGTATTACTTGACTTAAATATGCCTAAGGTAGATGGTTATCAAGTATTAGAACATTGTTTACAACATGATTATTATAAAGATGTTCCAATTGCTGTAGAAAGTGGTATTGAAGATGCTGCTTCTCTAGATAGAGTTAATTCTTATCCTATAGTTGGAATTCTACTTAAACCATTTAAAGAATCTGATTTAAGAAGAGTAGTTGAAAAAAGTTTGGCTACATATTTCTAAGATGAACTTTGTTCATCTTTTTTTCTTTATTAAATTGGTAAAATATGGTATTATTTTTATAGTAGGAGATTAGGCAAATGAAGAAGTTATCTAAAGTATTAAAAGAAGATAATATTATTACTGGATATTTGTATTTTTATATTCATTTAGTTACAGAAGTAGTATGCTTTTTTGTACTATCTAGATTACTTGGTAATTCATATGTTTTATGGTTTATTCCTTTATTATATGATGCTTTAGCTTTTGTACCTCAATCTTTATTTGGATATTTTTCTGATAAGTATCCTAAAATAAATATTGGATTAATTGGTATATTTATTTTAACTATTGCTTTAGTATTATTTTCAATTGGATTTAATTTAACAATATCTATTGTCTTATTATGTATTGGTAATGGTTTAATACATGTTAATGGTGCTGAAGTTACATTAAGAACTTCTAAGGGTAAGATGGCACATCCAGCTATATTTGTAGGTGGAGGTTCTTTTGGTGTTATTATAGGTAAGTTATTAGGAACTACTAGAGTATCATATATAGTAATTGCTTTAATATCTTTAACTATGATTCCTTTTAATTTACTTGCTGAAGAGTATAGAAAAGAAGTAGAAGATACAAAGAATCCATGCAAGAACTTTAATTATCATAATAAAAAGATGAATGTTTCTTTTGTTATATTATTTTCTGTATTTATAGTTATTATTCGTGCTTATATGGGATATGGTATTCCTACATCATGGAATAAAACTGTTTTAGAATCAATTTTATTATTTAGTTTTATGGGAGTAGGTAAATGTCTTGGTGGTATTATGATTGATATTATTGGGATTAGAAAGACAGCTATTATTAGTATATTAGCATCTCTTCCATTTTTATGTTTTGGCGATCAAATTATGATTATTTCATTATTTGGAATAATGTTATTTAGTATGACTATGGCTGTTACATTAGCATTATTAGTTTCTACACTTAAGAAAGCACCTGGTCTTGCTTTTGGACTTACTACTATTGGATTATTCTTAGGAACAGTACCTATATTCTTTTATAGATTTACTACTGTTTTAGCTAATTGTATATTGATTTCAATATTAACTATTATTTGTTTCTTAATGGCTAATAAAATTACTAAGGAGGATTCGAAATGATAAGATTTTTAATGAATGAAGAGTTATTTAATGAAGTTAAAATTCCTTTATTAATATTAGGTTTAGTTATTTTATTAATTATAATAGTGACATGTTTCTTTGTAAGAATGGAAGTGAAGAATAAATGATATTAGATGTTATGGATCCATATCCTAGAATAATTAGAGGTGGAGGAGAAGTTATACAAGATAGTGATAGTATAGTTATATATGTAATTGTTTCTATATTAGTTGCATTATGTGTTGTGATAGCTTTAAAGGTTATAAATAAAAAGGGAAGTGAAAAGAATGAAAAAAAATAGTATAAAGATTATTTTTTTGATATTGCTTTTATTACCAGTTTTTGTAAAAGCTGATTTGCATGCGCCTGATTATGCACTTAGTAAAGCATTTATAAATAAAGAAGATGGTTCTTATATTTATACATATGATGAAACTAAAAAAACTATGAAGATGGAAAATACTATTATTCCATTTAATACTGACGTTATTTTAAGTAATGAGATAAAGTTTGGTAATGATTTGTATTATGCTGAAATCTATTATGGAAAAGAATGTGATAAGAAATATGCTGGTGTACAAGTAGGATATGATTGTAAAAAATACTATGTTAATTTAGATAATATTTCTGTTCATGAGGCTGATACTGAATATTTTAGTGAGAAGTATGAAAAAGATTTGAGAACTTTATATGCTAGTAATAAAGAAGTAGATGTATCTTTAATACGTAGTAATAATTTAAATGTTATAGTTGTTGGAGATAATACTCCTTTATATAATGGACCTTCTTTCAAATATACTAAAAAGAAAAATAAATTAAATATGTTTGAAGAATTCTCTGTTAAAGTAGAAGTAGGTCCTTGGTATTATGTAACTAATGATAATAACACTGGATGGATTAATGTTAATGATGGTGTTGCGAATAAATCATTTTATGATGAATATTGGTTCTTTGAATCAACACCTGTTTATTCAAAATTAGATTTAAGTACTATTAAATCTGAAAATTTAGCTAAGGATACTAAATCAAATAATGTATATGTATATGATGGAGAAGAAAAATGGTTAATAATCAAAACTGATAATGGTTTTGAATGTGTTAAAGAGTCTAATGCATTATATGCGGTAAATTATAGTGAAAATAGAGTACTTACTGAAGATACTAAAACATATCCTGAAGTAGGTTCTAAGATATTTGATACTGTTAGAAAGAATACTAAGGTACAAATGTTATATAGACATTTAACTGATACTGCTACTTGGTATTATATTAATTATGATGATGATAAATATGTATGGATAAGCTATCCTATAACTGATAATACTGGAAATAATACTATAGAAGATACAGTAGAGTTTAATGTATTTATTGTTGAAAATATTGATACTTATAATAAAGTTAATGGAAGTATTAATGGTAAAATACCTGCGAATACAGTAGTAGATTATGTATTAATATCTGAAGAAAAGATAATTGATAAGGATACTAAAAAATTAGAAGAAAGAACATATTATTATGTTGAATATGATGGAAAATATTATTGGATATATGGTAATTCTATTATGACTAATACTTCTAAATCAGGTACTGTTATTTCAGTAGCAGATACTGATTTATATGATGAAGTAGGTGGAAATAAATTAAGTGTTTTACCTCCTAATAATATAGTTAGTTATACTTTCTCTTATAAGAAACAAATATCAGAAGTACAAACAGTTAAATATTATTATGTTGAATATAATAAAAGAAATTATTGGATTGATGATAAAACTGTAACTGAAGGAAAAGGTAAAGCAGCTGTTACTGTTAAATTAGCTGGAGAACAATCTTTATATAATATTCCTAAAGGAACAAAAGGAAGAATATCTGTTAAAGCTAATACTAAGTTTGTATGTGAATATATATGGAATGATGGTATTCATAATTGGTATTTTATTGATAATAATAGTTATAAAGGATGGATTAATGATATTAATGGTTCATCTATTGAAACTGAAGATCCATTTAATGTATTAAAGAAGGTTGATTTTACTCCTCAACAAAAGTCTAGTAATAGTAATTTAATAGTTATTATTGCATTAGTTGTTGTATGTGGAGGAGCAGCAGCATTTGTTATCATTAAGAAGAAAAAGAAGAAAGATGTAGTTGTAGAAAATCCTGTTGTAGGTGAAATTAAAGACGGAGTTCCTTCAATGAGTGAAAATACTGAACCTAGTGGAGAATTAGCTCCTATGAGTGAGAATTCTGAACCTAATGGTGAATTGGCTCCAATGAGCGAAAGTAGTGAACCTAAAGAAGAATTACCTCCAATGAGTGAAAATGTAACAGTTATTAGTAATAGTCCAATTGTTAGTGATAAGGGTACTATTATTGATAATGCTGAAGTTAAATCTATGGATGAAGTAAGTGAATTATTATTTGAAGATTCAAATAATAATAAAACTGATGGTAATAACTAGAGGTGCATATGAAAAAGAATTATATTAAATATTTATTATTCTTACTTTTGGTATTACCTCTAGTTGTATTTGCTGATCTAGGTGGTCCTGCTTTTCCATCATATGAAGCTTTTATAAATGATAGAGATGGGGCATATCTATATAGATATGATTATAGTAGTGATTCTAAATCATTAATAAAAACTGATATATTTTTTGCATATAATACAAGTATTCATGTTGAATATGAAGAAAAAGTAAATAATGATGAAACATATGCCGTTATTAATTATAAGGGACCAGAAGATGAATATAATGAAGAATACTATATTAATTTAGATAAGATATCTATATATAAACAAGAGTATACTTTAGAAGATTTGAAAAAAGATAGTATAAATACACAAGAAAAGAATGAATATAGTGTAAAAAAAGCAATTGTTGTTAAGGAAACAAAATTATACTATGGACCTTCTACTAAATATGGTATTAAAAATAAGAAGATTGAAGTTGGTATTATATTTAAAATAGAAGAAGGTATAGATGGATGGTACTATGTAACAAGTGATAAGTATACTGGATGGTTAAGTGATAATGATTGTATAGCATCTTATACTGGAATTGAATATTGGTTTTTAAGTGATACTAAGACATATAGTGAAATAGAGAATGAAACTCTTACTGATGTAGTTATTCCATCTAATTCAAGAATTAGTAATGTTTATTTATATGGAGATAATGATACTAATTTTGGATATGATTGGTTATATGTTTCATATAATGATAATATGTATTGGGTAAAATCTAAGGATGCATTTTTTGCTAGTGAAACTCCTAAAGATAATAAGTATGTTGCTATGGAGGAAATAGCATTATATGATATACCTAATGGAATTAAGACAGGTTCTATTAAATTTCAAGAATTATTTGAAGAAGAATTTGGTACTTCATATTATAATGAACAAACTCAAAAGACTGATTATTGGGATTATGTAAAAACAAGTGATAATATTACCGGTTGGGTTTCAACTAGAGATAAAAAGATTGGATATTATTATGATGACAGTTTAATGTTTGTTGAAGATGCTAGTGCATATAGTAATATTGATGGATCTAAAGTTGATACTATTAAAGCTGGTACTATTGTTTCTACATATTATAGATATACTGTTGATGATGAAATAGATTATTATTATTTTAATAATAATGGTAAATATGTTTATGTTAGAGCTAGTGATGATATTTGTGAAGAGATTGCTAAGGATTATGGTACTAGTGAATTAGAGGATGAAAAATATATTTATGATAAGCCATATGGTACAGCTAGTGAAGTTTTAATTCCTGCTAAGACTGAGTTATGGTTTAAATATAATTATCAAAAGAAAGTATCTGATAGTGATAAAGAAGATTATTATGATGTTTATGAAGAATGGTATTATGTAGAAAGTAAAAATTATACAGGATGGATATATGCAGAAGAAGGACAAATGAAGGGTGTTAAGGAAAATATTGAAAAATATGAACAAATAAAAAATGAAGAAAAGGCTGAAAATAATACCAATAATAGTGAAAAGAAAGAACAAGATAAAATTAAGTTTGATACTAAGTTAACTAAAAGAGAAACATTAATAGTCGTAGTAGCATGTGCTATTATACTTTGTTTAGTAATAATAGTTATAATAGTTCTTGTAAATAAGAAAAGAAAAATTAAAGCTAGTTCTTTAGAAGAAGCTAATGAATTATTAGAAGAAGAAAAGAAAAAAGTTGAAGAAATAGAAAGTGAAATAAAAAGACTAGAAGAAGATGAAGAACTTGAAGATAATGAAATGTTAGAACAAATACAGAATGATTTAGAAAATCTTGATGAAATAGATGATGAAGATGAACAATAATTCATTTTTAGCATATATGTTATTATGTTTAGTAAGTACTATTATTATTGAATTAATTATTTCATTAATACTAGGAGTTAGAAATAAAAAAGATATAGTTAATATTATTTTAGTTAATGCTTTGACTAATCCATTAGTTGTTTCTATTACTAATTTAGCTAATCTTTTTATAGGATATAATGAATCATATATAGTTTTATATATATTAGAAGTACTTGCTATTATATGTGAAGGATTTATTTATCATAAGTATTTAAAGTTTAAAAAGATAAATGCTTATGTGTTATCAATAATATTAAATGTGTCTTCATATTTAATTGGTTTATTGATATTGTAATTTACATAAAAACCACTTTGTTGTGGTTTTTTTTGTTTATTGTGATATTATTATTATAGGTGAACTATATGGAAGTTATAGATTTATATGATGATGATGGTAATAAATTAGATAAAACATATGTTAGAGGGGATAAATATCATAAATTTGATAAGGGAGAACATATTCCAATTGTTATGTTTTTTTTAGAAAATAGTAATGGAGAATTTTTAGTACAAAAAACTTCTGAAATAAAGGGAAGTATTTTTGGTATGACTGGTGGTCATATTGATAAAGACGAAGAAAGAGATAATGCTTTAGTTAGAGAAGTAAAAGAAGAAATAGGGCTTGATGTTGATATGAATGAAGTTAAATATTTAGGTCATATTATTACTGGGGTACCTATTAGATTCTTATATTATTTAAAGAAAGATATTGATCTAAGTAAATTAGTATTAGATGAAGAAGAAGTTGATAGTGTTAGATTTATGGAAGTAAATGAAATATTAAATCTAGTTGAGGAAGAGTTGTTTATAGAAAGTCATGGTATTTGTTTTAATAAAATACTTGAAATGAAGGATAAGAAAGAAATTTAATGAAAAAAACATTTTATAGTTTTATATATATAATATTAATAGTATCTATTTTTGGATACTACTTTTATATTGAGATAAAAGAATATCTAGAAAATCAAAAAGTATATAATAGTTATAAAATGTCTAATATACCTGATTATAATGGTACATCATATATTTATATTAATAATAATGAACCAGAGTTTAATTTGGAAGATAAGGAAAAATGTCCTTTTGAAGAATATTATGATTTAGATGATTTAGGTAGATGTACAGGAGCTTATGCTTGTTTAAGTAAAGAATTAATGCCTACTGAAGAAAGAAGTAATATTAGTCATATTAAACCTTCAGGATGGAAGATATCTAGATATGATTTTATTGAAGGGGAATATTTATTTAATAGATGTCATTTAATAGCATATTCCCTTTCTGGAGAGAATGATAATGTTAATAATTTAATTACTTGTACTAGGTATTTAAATGCTATATCTATGTTAGAGTTTGAAGAGAAAGTTGCTAATTATATTAGAAGAACAGATAATCATGTTTTATATAGAGTTAAACCTATATTTGATAAAACTAATTTAATAGCTAAAGGTGTTCAAATGGAAGCATATAGTATAGAAGATAATGGAGAAGGAATTAAATACAATGTTTTTCTATATAATATAGAACCTAGAGTTCATATTGATTATTTAGATGGTTCTAATTATCTTGTAAACTAGACTTTTTTGATGAAAAATTATATAATGTTCTCATGGAGAAAGGCATAAAATGTTGAATAAAGTTAAGAAATTTTTTAAATCAAAAAAGTATTTAAATAGATTTTGGAATTTATTAGTTGAGAATAGAAATGTTTTAAAGTTGGCTGTTCCATTTGTATTAATGGATATTTTTAATACGCTTTTAATTGTTAATATAAATTATACTAATTATTTATTCTATGCACCTATATTGTTTAATATATGTTGGATGGTATTATTTATAGGTTTATCAATGTCTTTTAAAGGTTGGATAGGTAAGTCTATATATTTATTTAATAATTTATTATTTTTGATTATATTTTTAGCTAATAGTATTTATTATTCTACTATGAGAAAAGTATTTGAATATAGTTTAGTAGAATCTGCTGGAGAAGGTGCTCCATATATAATGGATTCATTAAAGAATGCCAATCCATTTATATATGTAGCTATAATAATAATTATTATTTCAGTAGTACTATGTATAAAAGATTTTCCTAAGGTTAAGAAAAACAATTACAAATTATGTGGAAAAATATTATTAATATTCTTTATTAGTCATTTAATTATTCCATTTACTTTAGGTAGAGTAAATAAAGAATTAACTTGGTCTAGTTGGAGAAATGCTAGAAATATATATGAGAATTTTAATGATAGTAATAAAAGTGTAAAAGTATGTGGATTTTTTGAATATAATATTAGAAGTTTTTATATTACTTTTTTAAAGCCTACACAAAAAATTACTAGTGAAGAATTAGAGTTTTTAGATAATTCTTATGTAGGAGTAAATAATATTAAGAATAAATATACTGGTAAATATAAAAATAAGAATTTAATTATTATTCAACTTGAAGGAATGGATTCTTGGATAGTTAATAAGAGTGATACTCCAACTATTTATAAGATGATGAATAATAGTATTAATTTTACTAAGCATTATAGTTTTTATAATGGTGGTGGTAGTACATTTAATAGTGAGTTTGCTATTAATACAGGATTTGTAACACCTTTCTCATACACTAAGAATGCATATACTTTTAATAAAAATAATTTTCCTTATACTCTTGCTAAGTTATTTAAAGAAAGAGATTATGTTGTTAATGCTTTCCATATGAATAATGCTGAATATTATTCAAGAGGAGTTAATTATGAAAATTGGGGATATGATCATTATTATGGTCTTAAAGATTTAGGTGATTATAAAGATAATTCATATAATTTAGATAGAGAACTTATGTTAAATGAGAAATTTAGTGAATTAATGTTCCCTAAAGATAAGAAATTTGTAGATTATATTATTACTTATTCTGGACATACTCCGTTTACTAATACTAAAGGTGTATGTAAGCAATTATATGATTTGGATATCCAAAAGGAAATGAATGAAACTGGTAGTGATGTAGAACCAGAGTTTGTAGAAATGACTGAAGAAGAATGTATAAGAAGACAAAATACTGAAACTGATTATATGATGGAATTATTATTACAAAAGTTAAAAGATAATAATTTATTAAATGATACAGTTATTGTTGTTATAACAGATCACTATTTATATACAGTTACTGATATGACTATATTAGATAGATATAAAAATACTTCTAATAATTTAATAAATAATACTCCATTCTTTATATGGACTAATAAAACTAAAAAGACTAATATTAATGAAGTAACATCTCAAATAGATGTGTTACCTACAATATTAAATCTATTTGGTTTTGAATATAATGTTAATAATTATTTAGGAAAAGATGCTCTTGCTAATAAATATAAGGGAATAGTATTTTTCAATGATTATAGTTGGTATGATGGAAATGTTTATGTTGAAAATGGTAGTCCTATTAATGATAAAAAGATTAAAGAAGATGAGTTAATAGAAAAGAATGAGTATGTAAATTATTCAATTAAGAAGAATGATTTAACATTAAAATATAATTATTTAAAATAAATCTAGTAGTAATACTAGATTTTTTCTTGTATAATAAATAATTACTTTTGGGGGATTATGTATAATGATTAATGATTTTTATTATAAAGGTGATTTAGTTAATATAAAAGATGATTTATTTTCATCTGATTTGGCTCTTGCGTATAAACGACAAGGAACTATTGAATTTAATAATTATTTAACTAATCAATTGAGTTTTTTTACTTTATCTGATGAAGAGAGAAAGAGTATTTTAGATTGGCTTAATGAAAGAGTATGTAATAGAACAGTTTTAAATAATGGATTAATAAAACTATTTAAAGATAATTATACGACTATTAGAAAAAATGGTAATATTACAATATTATTTGAAAAAGTAATAGATGAAAAAGGGGATATATATGCTAGAGAATTAAAAACAGGTTTATTATTTCCTTTGATGAAAAATGTATCAAAAACTGGTAATTATGAATGTAATATTAAATATATAAAATGTTTTTATGAATATAAAGTTAATTATAAATATAGATTTGGTAATCATAGTATTAATCCTATATTATCATATGTTGAAAATGAAGAAGTAATAGATAAATCTAAAGTAGATAATTATAATTTAAGTGTTGAAGAAATTAATAAAATTAAAGATTATTATGATAAAAATGAATTAAAAGAAATGATAAATATTCAGATTATAAATAAGCAAGTAGATAAAAGAAATATGATGAATAAATATATTGAAGAAATAGAATTAGGTTTATCTAGATTAAAACATATTAATAAAGATTTTTATGATAAGTTTAATAACTATTATAATGATATATTAAATAGTAATTATACTAATGATAGATTGATTATTATTGATAGATTAAAAGAATTATTAAAAGAAATAACAATAGCTATAAAATATTTAGATAATGATTTAAAAACATTAGATGAGAATATAGATGATGAAATATTTAAAATTAATAATGAATCTAAATTAGAATGGTATTTAGTATTAAATAGTCTTGTTAATAGAGAAAATGATATATATGAAAAGAGAAAAAATAATGTAAAGATATCATTATTATATATATTTGACTTATATAATAATAAAAGAAATATAAATGAACTAAAAAATACAAATGTAGAATATAATTATAAAACTATATTATTAAATTTAATTACTTTAAAAGATTTATGTATGATTGATATAGATATTGATTATAAAAAGGATTATAGTTTTGAAGAAGTAATTGATTTAATTTATAATATGAGATTAAAAAATGATAAAGATTCAATTTTAAAATTAAGTAAAGAGATTAAATAAAAAGAAGTTTTTAAACTTCTTTTTATAATGGATATTGTTTTTTAAACATAAATATAGCAAATAATAGTATTAATATTGTATATATTATTTTTAATAATATTATTAAAGTATTTGCTATTGATTTGTTTTTTATTTTTCTTTTTATAAAGTTAGATGGTTTTTTTATAAATGTAGTAGCAAATCCTTCATTATAAAATTGTCTTATAAATTCTTTCATTTTCTACCACCTAGGTCTTCTATAGTGACTTTACTTTCATGTGGAATTGGTTTCCATTCTACCTTTTTAAATACTGCTAGATATGTTGTATATCTACCAATTATATCAAATGTAGGCCAAGTTATAGTAAATAATATTTTATCTCTAAGTCTCATTTTTTTAATTCTACTATCTTCTACAATAAATAAGTAAATAGCCATTAAACAGTTAGAAAAATATGCTCCAGCTCTATATATTAATCTAAACCATATTGTTATTAACATACCTACTAGTAAAGTTTTAATACCTGGACCCATATTAATATGTATTTCTAATACATTTCTAAGTGCTTTAGCAAAATAGCTACCACCAGTGAATAAATTAACATTATCAATTCCATTTTGGTATGTATAAAATCCATATATTATTACAGAGAATATAAGCCATCTACATAGATTTATAAATACTAATGGTGTTAGTTGTACTAGAGTATCAAAAGATGCAAATCTATGTCTTATTGATTCTACTATGTCTAGCATTAATTCTTTAGATGTTCTATTCTTTTTCTTTTTATGTTTATAATTATTCCAATTTGATTTTAAGAATCTTTTTCCACAAAAAATATTTATAAATAGGTAAGGACCTGATTCTACAAATGCTTCTAAGTGTCCTCTTGACCAACGTAATCTTTGCCTTAATGCTATTTTTAAACTTATTGGTTGTTCATCATAAAATTCTGCTTCATCTTGATAAGTTATTTGATATCCTTGTGCAACAGCATCAGCTGTAAGAGCTCTATCTTCAGTAAGCGATGTATAATGCCATCCATTTTTAACTATTTCATTTGAGAATAAGAATCCAGTTCCTTGAATATTTGTTGCTAATCTTAGAACACTTCTTGCTCTATGATTAGTTCTTATTGATCTGATCCAGTGTAGGGCATATGTTGATGATACCCAATTTTCATCAAAGTTTTTAGTATTTCTATATGAAGTAATTATTTTGCATCCTGCATCAAAAGCATCATTCATTTTGGATATATAATTTGATTTTAATAAGTTATCAGCATCAAATATAAAGAATCCTTCAAATGTTTGTATACCATAATCTTTTTCTATATTTTTAAATAAAAATTCTAATGCAAAACCTTTTGTTTTATGTTTGTCATCAAATCTTTCATAGACTATAGCTCCCTTTTTTCTAGCTATTTCTGCTGTATTATCAGTACAATTATCCGCAACTACAAAGATTTTATATTTATTCTTTGGATAATCTTGTTTATTTATACTATCTAATAAATTACCAATAACAAATTTTTCATTTCTAGCGGCTATACATATTCCATAATAATGTAGGTTTTTAGCTTTTTTAAATTTTCTTGTAAAAAACATTCCTATTACAAAATAAAAAGCTTTATGTATAACAATAACACTTAATATTGTACCTAATATACTATTTATTTTTGTTCCTGTTGGATAAAAATTTCCAATGGAAGTTATTATATTTAAAAACATATAAGTCACCTAATAGAATTATAACATAATTCAAAATTAATATAAAATATATATATTTATAAGTAATGATTGAAAAATGGGCTAAATTATAGTATAATATTTCATGTAATTGATTTAGGGGTATGGTGTCAATGGTAGCACTCCGGTCTCCAAAACCGTTTGTGTGGGTTCGAATCCTACTACCCCTGCCATTAGAATATTTGCTCTAACTTTATAGTTAGAGTTTTTTCATGAAACACTTGTGATATCTAAGATTTATGATATAATATACAACTAACAAGGAAGGTGTTACATATGAAATCCGAAGAATTTCAAAAAATTAAAGATGAATATAAAAGGTATAAAGATTTAATGATAGAACAAGATTATTTAAGCAAAGAATTAGAAACTAGAGTTGATACATATGCTAATTTAAGCAGATTGGCTTCTAGACTTGAAGTTGTAGATGAAGAACTATTTAGTATAAAGAATGATGAAGATGTATATATATCGCTTGCCGATAGTAACGAATTTGAAAGAATTAAATGTGATGCTGATAAAAATTTATATTTTTTCTATGCTTATGTAAGAAAAGATCATACTCAAAATTATAGCAATCGTGAGGGAGATAATTATGTAATATTTGTTCCTAGAAATTCTAAATTTAGTCCATTTGTTAAATATTATGTGATGTTATGGGATCTTGTAGACACGCGTCGTGGATCAATACTTGTTCCTCTTAAAGAATATGAACAATTCAAAAAAGATAATTATGTTTTTGATATTGGGGAAGAAATAAATATACCATATTTAGATGACAAGTCATATAATATAATGAGGCATTCAGACTTTGGCGGTACTGATAATTATGAGAAAGCATATAATCAATTAAGATATAAGTTATTTGAATATTACGTTCATTCAGAAACAGAACAAGAAGCTGTAAAAAAATTAATTTTAAATCATAAATAAACAAAAATAATATATATAATATTTATAGCAACTGATTTATATGTATTTAGTTTCATAATGGGTAACTACTGGTGCCATTAGAATATTTGCTCTAACTTTTGTAGTTAGAGTTTTTTTATGAAACATTTGTGATATCTAAGATTTATGATATAATATACAACTAACAAAGGATGTGTTATATATGAAAATTGAAGAATTCCAAAAAATTAAAGATGAGTATAAAAGATATAAAGATTTAATAGCAGAACAAGACTATTTAAGAGAAGAGTTAAAAACTAGAGTTGATACGTATGCTAATTTAAGCAGATTGGCTTCTAGACTTGAAGTTGTAGGAGATGATTTGTTTGGTATAAGCAATGACGAAGATATATATGTATCACTTGCCGATAGTTTTGAATTTGAAAGAATTAAATGTGATACTGATAAAAAAATATATTTTTTCTATGCTTTTGTAAGAAAAGATTCAACTAAGAAAGAGGACAATTATTTTGGAGATAATTATATAATATTTGTTCCTAGAAATTTTAAACTTAGTCCATTTCATAAATATTATGTAATGTTATGGGATCTTGTAGATAGTCGCGATTCCATACTTGTTCCCCTTAAAGAATATGAACAATTTAAAAAAGATAATTATGTTTATGATATAGGAGAAGAAATTGATATACGAGTTCACGATGAATATGGAGAAAGAATAAAATTATCATTTAAAGATGAAGAATCATATAATAAAATGAGGCATTCATATTTGGATTATCCTAACAATTATGAGGAAGAATATAGGCAATTAAGATATGAATTATTTGAATATTACGTTCATTCAGAAACAGAACAAGAAGCTGTAAAAAAATTAATTTTAAATCATAAATAAACAAAAATAATAGCATCAAATAAAAGTGAAAAAGTAATAACAGCAAGGCCAGTAATTAGTGCGACAGGCAAAGAAAAAACAATAATAGAAAATTCACCTTTAAAAATACCAAAGAGTGCAGTATATGAAGTGCAAAAAAAGCCAACTTACACTCAAATAAAGATTAAATATACAAAAGGTGATATTGATTATGAATCTAGATGGCACACACAAACACCTAATGCACCTAAAAATACTGGAAGCACATACCAAGTTACTAGAAGAATTAAAGGTAAAGGATATGGTAAAGATGCATCTAAAAAAGTGTTAGATCATATGATAAAATATCCATCTGGTAAAATAAAATGGATAAGTCATAAAACATATCAAGATGCATTAAGAAATGTAAAAAATGGTAAAGGAACAAAAAAAGAAAAGGAGATAATAAAAAATGGACATATTAAATAATAATAAGTTCTATGAAGATTATGAAGGGGAACCGGAAGTTGTATTTCAACTTGTAGATGACAATAATACTTCAATTCATTTATGGGAAGGATATGTTGATGATATTATGCGTCATCAACCAGGTACAGAAGATGACTATAGATATGGATTATCTCATGATTGGAATACTCTAGAAGGTCCTTATTCAGATAAAAACAATAATATCATAGATGTAGATGTTTATATTGAAGATTTAGCTAGGTTTGAAAAAGTACAATTTGAATATGAAGAAACTAAAGAAGCTTATGAACTAATAATGTACTTTTTAAAGAATGCTAAAGGTAATAATAAACAAGTAGAAATAATAGTAGATTAATATAAAATGTCCAGTATCAAAATGCTGGGCATTTTAACTAAACGAAAGGAGAAATAAAAATGTATGGAATAATAGCTTTAATTAGTGCATGGATAAGACAATTCTATTTGCCCAATCCATTTGTAAATATAATTAATCCATCATATGCTGACATATTTAATATTATTATAGGTGGAGCAATATTACATATTACATCATTTTTGTTATGTGGGTGTGCATATAATAAAGGCATAGACAATCCTATAAAAGGTATCTTTGGATATCTAATAAGTTATATAGTATTAACATTTATAATAACTATAATAGGCAAGTTATGTGTTAATTATAAGATAGAAATAGTATTATTTTTAATAATATATATTGGACTATGTATTTTCACAACTAGAATTTTTGAAAAAAATAAAATTAAAATATAAATCAAATTATTAAGTATTTTTATATAACACCTAGTCAAAAAGATTAATTTTAAAAGTGCCATTTGTAAAAATCGTCGAACTAGTAATAGTTCGACTTTTTATACATAATTTCAACCATAATAAATCCTTATAAAAAAAGCTTCCACATATAATCGCAGCCATCTTTATGGATATAAAAAAATCAATAGTAAGTTATTGTACTCTTACAATTGATTATTTTATATTTATAATTATTTTTATCTACTTTTCGAATGAGTTTCATCTTCATATGATTTTTGATTATCAAAACTTTCAGGCTTTTCCATACCATTTTGTAATTCTTCTAAACTAGGTATTGGCAATACTTCTGGTCCAACTGAAAGTCTATTAGGATCATATAAATTATTATATGTTGCTAATTTATCAACACTTTCAGGCTTTTCCATACCATTTTGCAATTCTTCTAAACTAGGTATTGGCAATGTTTGTTCATCTGTAAGTATTTTATTAGGATCATATAAATTATTATATTGTGGCTTAAATTTCATTCTACTAATCCTCCTTCTCTTAATTGCTGTTCAACTTCTCTGTAAACTTTATCAACTTCTTCAAAAGAAAATGCTTCAACATAAAAATCTTTTGGATTTTCAAATTCTCTAAAAGTCACATTATCTAGAAATTGCTCTTCAGTTAATCCTTTTTCCTTCTTATATCTATCTTTTAATATCTCTAATGCTTTTCTCTCAATATCATGATATATTTGTGAATCTAGATTAAAATCTTCAAGTTTATGTGAAAAATCAAATTTATCCGTTTTTTAAACATACATCTATATTATATCATAATATTATCATCAATGTTTAAAATTTAACATGCTTTTAAAAAATATATTATAATAATTATGTAATTGAGTTTTATCTCATTTTTCATTTATACAAGTTTTTTCTTAAACTAAATAATAATTCATAGAATTTATAATAATCATTATTTCCCATAAGACACCCCAAGAAGATTATATTATAATATATAGTTCAATATTGTAATAATGAATAAAAAAAGATATAATTATTTTGTATAGTATAGTTAATAAAATAGTAATAAGGGGAGAGTTAAAGTGGATAGTAGAATGCTTGGAAGTATTGGTTTTCCAATATGTGCTGTATTTTTTCTAGTATTAATTCTTATTATGTATATTAGTAAAAAGAAATATAAAAACACTGAAAATAAAGTTTTTATCTCTCTTCTAATTTTTTCTTTTTTTTGTGTTTTATCTGAATTTGTTTATATATATTATTTAAGTTTGGAATCATCATCTGATTTCATACAGATTTTAACATGCAAGTTATATTTAATATTAATATCTACTTGGGTTGTTATATATACATTATATGTATTTGTTTTATTAACTAAGAAAATGGATAAAAGTATTAAACAAAAGAATAGGAAAACTATTTACTATATTTTAGGTGTTTGTGAATTAATAATAATTATATTAACAATTTTTTTAGATATTGAGCGAAATGTTAGTTTAAATGGATTATATAATTTTGCTGGTAGTGCATCTTATGTAACTTATTTTACTGGTTTTTTTGCTCTATCTTTATCATTTTTTGCTTTCATTATTAAAGATGATATTCTTGTTAAAAAACAAAAAATTACATTTATTTCTACTTTAACAATTATTATTATTACTTTAATGATTCAATTTATTTTCCCAAGTATGGATTATAATATTCAAACTTTTCAATTTGCTATGTTATTGTTATCTCTTTATATTACTGTTGAGAGCCAAGATAGTAAATTACTTTTAGAACATGAAGAGCAGACTAAGGAAGCTGATAGAATTAATAGAATTCAAACAGAGTTTTTATCTAATATGTCTCATGAGATAAGAACACCTATGAATACTATTATTGGTTTTAGTGATGTATTAATAAATGAAAATGCTGCTAATAAAGATAATGTTAAAGTAGATATTAAATATATTCATAGTGCAGCTATATCTCTATTAGATTTAATAAATAATATTCTTGATTTATCTAGAATGGAATCAGGTAAGGAAGTTATTGTAGAGAAAGAATATGATTTTATAAGTTTTATATGTGATTTTAATAAAAATATTAAGAATAAAATAAAAGAGAATATTAATATTAATTTAAATGTTGATAATAATATGGTTACTACATTAAGTGGTGATTATGTTAAATTAAATAAAATATATATTAATTTAGTGTTTAGTGTTATTGATTATATAAAGGATCAAGGAGAAATAAATATAAATATTACACCTAAATCTTTTAATAATGAGTATACTATTTGTTTAAATATTACAAGTAATGGTAGTTTTGTAGGAAAAGAAGAATATGAAGAATATTATTTAAAAGATAATGAGAATGCTAATATTAATAGTACTGTACTTGAATATAATATAGCTAAATAATATGCAAAAATGTTAGGTGGAAAATTAGATGTTATTAGTAAAGATGGTTATAATCTTGGATATAATTTAGAAATTGTTCAATCAATAGTTGATCCAAATCCAATAGGTGATATTTCTGAATTATTAAATGAAGAAGAGGATAATTCTAATTATAATTTTAATGGTAAAAAAATATTAGTTGTTGATGATAATATGGTTAATATTAAACTTATTGAAAGATTCTTAACTGAAATGGGTGTTGAAGTAGATAAGTCAACAAGTGGTAGTGATTGTATTGAAAAGGTTAGTGAAAAAAAATATGATTTATTATTTTTAGATCATTTAATGCCTGGTATGGATGGTGTTGAAGTATTAGGCAAACTTAGAGATAAATATAGTGATTTACCACCTATAATTGCTCTAACTGCTAATTCATATACTGGTATTAGAGATGAATATATAAATTATGGTTTTAATGATTATTTATCAAAACCAGTTAATAGAAATGATTTGGGAAAGGTATTATATAGATATTTAAATAAATAGGAAGGAAATAAAATGGTATATAGGTTAATATTTACAATTGGTAGTTTATTTTTAACTATAATATTATTTATATCTTATTATAGTAGAGTTAATAATAAAAAATTACATAATAAAATATACAATTATTTAAATATTGTTACATTTTATTTATTAATTACTGAGATTTTAACAGTGATTGTTTTTGTATATGTTAAATCTACAATTGTATTTAATATTGCTTTAAAATTACACTGGTTAAGTGGATATGCTTATTTATATTTATTCTATATGTACAGTTATTTGTTAAGAGATAATACTAAATCTAATAGTTTGATTGAATATATAAAAAGTGTTAAAAAATTAAAGATAATTACTATTATTAGTATTATATGTGTTGTTATAGGACTAATATTGCCTATAGATAAGATGAGTCCTGATAGTTATGATTTTATTCCTGGTCCATCTATTTATTTTGCTTTATCTTATATTTCAATTTTAGCAACATCGATATTTATTGATTATCTTTTTGATAAAAAAATAGATAAACAAACAAGAAATTCAATTTTAATATTTTTAATGTTTACTGTTGGTTTATTTGTGATGCAGTTTATATTTAGTGATATTAGTTTTTATGGATTAATTACTTCTATAGGTTTATTTATATTCTATTTTGTTAGAGAGAATCCTGACCTAGAGTTAATTGGTGAAATTGATACTTTAAAACAATCTATAGAAAGAAGTAGTAGGACTAAGGGTGATTTCTTATCTAATATGTCTCATGAAATTAGATCTCCTATGAATGCTATTATAGGATTTAGTGAAACAATATTAAATGATAATGGTGAATATGATGCTCAAAAGACTTTGAATGATATTAATCATATTAAGTCTTCTAGTAAGACGCTTTTAGATATTATAAATAATATACTTGATTTATCTAAAATAGAAACTATGTCTGAGACACTTGAATATAAACAATATGCTATTAAAGAATTAATTATTGATTGGACTGATATTGTAAAAACAAGATTAGAAGGTAAAAAGATTAAGTTTAATTTAAGTGTTAATAATGTACCTAGTAAGTTTTATGGAGATGCGACTAAAATATTCCAAATTGTATTAAATTTACTTACTAATTCAGTTAAATATACTGAAGTAGGTAGAATAAATATGACAATTACTGGTACTAAGTTTAATGATAATTATTATACTTTAAGTTTTAAAATATCTGATACTGGTTTTGGTATTAAGAAAGAAGATTTTGATAAAATATTTCAAAAGTTTTCTAGACTTGATTCTGCTAAGACTAATGAGATTGAAGGTACTGGATTAGGACTTGCTTTAACTAAGAGATATGCTGAACTTATGGGTGGAAAGATATGGTTTAAGAGTGATTATGGAGCTGGTAGTACTTTCTACTTTGATGTTAATCAAAAAGTACTGGATTATACGCTTGTTAATGCTGATGATAAGGATGTATTTGAGAATAATAGAAAAGAATTATTAGATTGTACTGGAAAGAGAGTTCTTATTGTTGATGATGATGAATTGAATCTAAAAGTTATTAGTAGATTATTAAGTGGATATAAGATGGATATAGTAACATTAAATAATCCAGAAGATTGTATATTTAATTTTAAAAATGGAGAACATTATGATTTAATATTCTTAGATCATATAATGAGAAATATGGATGGTATAGAAGTAATGAAAATTATTAAACATTTAAAAGGATATTATATACCTCCTGTTGTAGTACTTACTGCGAATGCTCTTGCAGGTGCTAGAGAAATATATATGAAAGAAGGATTTGATGAGTATTTATCAAAACCTATTGATTTAAATGAACTAGATAAAATTATTAATATGTTTTTGAATAAATAAAACTGATTCTTATGAATCAGTTTTTTAGTTATATACTTGATTAAATTTTTTATCTATTTTATTATTTGTTTTAAATGTATTTTTTGGGAATTTAATTAATACGATTAAATATTGTTCTAGTGATAAAGGACCATTTGTTGTTATATAAAGTGAATTATCTTTTATTTTATCTATTGTATCATCTTTACCATAGATACCATAATCAATGTTATCTGTGAATTTATTTGGTATACTTATTTTTATTGTTGTATTGTTATATACTACTGTATTTCCTGGTACTGCGAATTGCCAATAAAATGCATCTGAATCTTTTAATTTTAATATTAGATCTTTTATTTGATATGTGATTTTATATGTATGTTCACCATATTCACTTATTCCAAATACTATATCATTTTCATGTTCATTTGGTTTATAAATACTAGCTTTATAAGCTTTTTCTTCTAGAGTAGCATTTCTATTCCAATTATCAATAATTAAATATTCTTTTCCATCCATAGATGCACTTAATACTTTTATTTTAGAATCTTCTAATCCGCTTAGTGGGTTAACTCCTTCTGTACCTTTATTAATGTTAACTACACGTGTTTCAGTAAATGTAGCAGTTCCATTTTCATCGATTGTTATATCATAGTTAGATTTAATAAGTTTTATTTCATCATCTATTTTATCATTCGTTATAAAAATTTTATTATTATTTTTTTCTGATTTTTCAAATGAGTAGTCTTCAAAAATATAATCTTTTTTATGTATTTTAAATGTAGCACAATTATTTTTACTACATAATGATGTTATTTCATATTTTTTAGTATCATTTATTTTTCCATAAATAATATTATTTAATTCTTTATCTTTAAACCATTTAGTATTCATACTATATAGGTTTACTATTTTCTTTAATTCATTAATAGTTGTTGCTTTAATAGTAGATGCTCCATATGTTTCGCTTTCTTTGATAGCGTCTCTTAATTCATCTATTGCTTTAATATTATTTGGTTGTAAATTTGAACAACTTGTTAACAATAATAGAGTAGTTAATAAAATAGTGATTTTCTTTTTCATTAATATTTCTCACCTCATATTAAGTATATCATAATAATATATGTTATAATTATATTGAAGGTGAAATATGAAGAAAAATAAAATTATAAACTAGATTTTTAAATAAAAGTATATTATAATTGTTTTAGAATAGGTTGGATAAGAAAGGATTTATATTATGAAAAAGAAAATTGTGGGTATTCTTTTAGCAATGATATTAGTATTTGCATTTGCTGGATGTGAAAAAGAAACTGTAGAAGAGAAGGCTAAGATTTCTATAGATTGTTCAATGGTTGATCCAATGTATGGTGGAGACTATGGAAATGATTTAACTGCAGTTGCATATTTAAAAGCTAATTTTAATGAAGAAGGTTATTTAGTAGATGCTGAATATACTACTGTTGAAACTTCTGCAACTGATGAAATATATAAAGAAAGAAAAGCAGAATTTACTTCATCAGAGGGTAAAACTACAGATGATAATGCAACATTTGATGATGCCAAAAGAACTGTAACAATTACTATGACTGATAAACCAAATTATTCTTTATTTAGTGAAGAAGAAAAGAAAAATTTATATGTAGTTAATCATGTAAAGAGTGCTGAAGAACGTGGTTATAAATGTGAAATTAAAGGTGCTACTAGAGAATCTTTAGGTTTATAAAAATTAACACTAACAATTTGTTAGTGTTTTTTTGTGGTATAATATTTTTAGGATGTGATAATATGGGTTATGTGTATCATGGAAGTCATAATAAAGGAATTAAAAGATTAGAACCAAGAAAGTCAACACATGGAGTATATGTTTATGCTACTACATATAAGGAACTTGCTACTATATTCTCTGGTAAATGTGGTGATGATTTAACATATACAATATATAGGAATGATCCTAGTGAACCATGGATACTTGTAGAAAGAGTACCTAGTGGTTTTGATGTTATGTTTAATAATGGAGCCTCTATCTATACATTAGATGATTCCAGTTTTAAAGATATTCATACTGGATTTTCTGAAGTAGTATCTGAAGTAGGAGTAGATACATTAAAAGAAGAAGAAATAGAAAATGTATATGAAGAATTAAAGAAATTAGATAGTGATGGAAAGATTAAAATGTATAATTATCCAAATAAGCCTATGGATATACCATTTGATGATTCTGATTTAATAGAAAAGGAAATAGAATATTGTAATAGATCAAATGTTCCGATAAAAAAGGAGTTATTTAATAGATTAGTTTATTTGCATCCAAATTTAATAAATAAAGTAAATGATATATTATCTAGTTTAGGACTTGAAATGTTTACTGAAATGGATATTGTTAATGAATTTAATTATAATATTATGAGACAAATGATAGATAATAAACATGAAAGATATTTGAATTCTGCATATATTTCTATTACTAATTGTTTTCCTAATTTGAAACAAGTTTTGGATGAAAAGATGTCTATTATGAATAAGGATAAAAATGAACAAATAGATTTTATAATTAATAATATTCCATATATAAATGAAATTGAAAAGAATAATATTAGAAATAGATATATTAATGATGAGAGAACTATTAGTGAGATTGGTAATGAATTATTTGAAGAAATTAAAAAAATGGCTATTGAAAGTAATAATATTCAAAGATGATTTAGGAGGTAATATATGCCAAATATAAGTGCTCATTTAATAGTTGGTAGAGAAGTAGGAAAAAGATTAAATATAAATAGTGATGATTTTATGAGAGGTAATGTACTTCCAGATGTTATTGATATGAAAGATAGTCATCATAAAATAAAAAAAGGTATATATTTTATTCCTAATATTGAGTATAGTTTAAATAATTTAGATTTTGACAAAGATATAGATTTAGGATATTTTGTTCATTTATTATTAGATAGACATTATTTATATGAATATTTAACTGATTTATATCCTAATGAAAATATATTTATAGATAAGAAGATATATAGTGATTATGATTATATAAATAAAAGAATAGTTGATAAGTTTAATTTAGATATAGATTATTGTGAAAAGATATTAAATGAATTAGATGGTAATATATTAAAAGATAAACTTAAATATAATATAGAGTGTTTTAAACAAGATAAAGAAGGTGAAACTACTTATTTAGATTTTGATAGTTTTGCAAAGTTTATAGAAGAAATAGTTGATGTAATTGTTGAAGAATTAAAAGAGTATTCTAAAAGTAATAAAAAGTTAAATAATAAAATAAATAATAGATATATCTAATATAAAAATAAGATCATTAAATCCTTTAGTAAAAGGAAAGAGGTTAACAAATTGTTAACCTCTTTTATCTATCATAAATTGATAAAAATCTTTCTAAGTTATCTTTATAATTTTTTATAGATGAAATATTTTTAGAT
>JAEEGL016655195.1_pt1 | contig 52423 bp, 50 predicted proteins | sample 9134231 | NCBI WGS metagenome assembly JAEEGL01 (sample SAMN16246548, study PRJNA631951) | gut metagenome | biome: gut microbiome; feature: rumen; material: fiber-attached | host: Bos | place: Iran: Karaj | collected 2018-10
CGGAGTTTATTTCTGCACCATCACGGAGAGGGAACTCGGACAATTCGGAAATCACGGCTACTGCCCGACAGCTGCACAAGTCAATAACTATTTAAAATCGTTGGATAAAAGCGAACCACAGCTTAAAGATTTGATTCTTTCATCCAAAAGACAGTGGAAAACCGAGAAAAGCTTTGCCAATTTGGTAGCAAACCACGAAAAGATCTGGGAAGACTGGTACGGATGCCAATTCCACAAAGAGCATTTTGAATGCGAGTATGATGAAATGGGTTCGACATTTGACAGCGACAGCGTGATGTTCGCAACGGTGATCGATCACGGCAGAGCGCGTGACGGCATATTTTTCAGAGACAAATTCTACGAAGCGAACGGCAACTTCCCGAAAATCATAAAAGAGCTGCGCGAGAAATTCGGTGCGAGCCTCAGAGGAAAACCGAGGATCGAAGTGAAGGAAAACAAAAACTGAGATAAAATATGAAAAAAACATTGAATTTATTAGCTGTTTTGTTGATTTTTCTGCTTTTTTCCTGCTCCTCCTCGCACTCTTCAAACGATTCCGACATTCTGCCTGATTCCGATACCGACGATTCGGAAAACACTATTGATGACGACACCGATTCAGAAGAAGATTTGGATTTTATTGATGATTCTGAAGAAAAGCCTGATGAATATGTCGAACCGGTTTATCCTGATCCAGTCTGCATCTACATTTATCCTGACCAGGAAGACTCAAAACTTTGTTTCGGCCCGGTCAAAACAAAGGTCAAATGCAAGGCAAATCCGAAAGAAAACGAGTATGTTAGTGTGCTTGAATTAAAGAATCCAATCGGTGACTCTGAAGGTCCGATGAATATAAACGACGACTTTGTATTTTTCGTGTTGAATCCAAAAAATTCTGACTTATGTTTTGAAAATCATACTTATTGCCCCAATGTCTATGGATGCAACAGAAAAGATGAATATGTTTATGAAATAGTGGCTTCAAAATTTAGTCATAATTTTTTTGCTGTTGACAACAATGTCATAGTGTTTAATGTCTGGGATGAAACATCTTCTGATTTTAATTATTCCAAGAGTAAAATTTTTACTGTTGATTTAGCCACTATGAAACTATCAGAAATCACTGCTGATTGGGGAGTATATAGTCAAATGGATATTGTATTTCCGTATGTCGCCTTAAAAGACACTTCAGATCGACCAATAATATTTAATTTAGAAACAAACACCTCTATTAAAATTTCCAATTTAATGTGTGAAGTCTCACCGAAAATCGACGGCAAACACCTTGTCTGCCAAGGTCGATATTTTGGAGAAGGATTGTCAAAAGATGAGTTGAGTGAAAGCGCCTGGGTAGTGGATGTGGAAACATTAAAGATTAGCCCGCTAAGTGTTTTTACCTATGAAGGTGTTTTCCCTGGTATTTCCTGTGATTATGCAGTGTTTCACTCAAGCAGAGACACGGTTTACTATGAAAATTTCCTAGAAAAATTCAGCGGAATGGAAATTTACAGTTTAAATCTGAAAACCAAACGCGAGGAAAAATGGACGCCTGAAATAAAAGGGATTTTTGAAGGTAATTTCATCATGCCGAGTTTTGAATACCCGTATTTCGTTTATTTAGCCAACGAGACGGAGCAGACTTCGACAGGAGTTTGTTATGCTTTAAACATTGAAACAGGGGAACTTGTCGAGCTTTGGGAGAAAACAAGTGACCGCCCCATTATCAAAGACAGATATGTATTTGAAGACGGTTACTTCCCTGACAAACTAGCCAAGCTCCCAGATTTGCCGAAACTGCCTAAAAATGCTGACGAACTTTGTGAAGACAACAATCCCTGCACAGACAACAGATATTTTGTAACAGACGGGGAATGTCATTTCATTCCGAACCATGAAAGGTGTGACGATGATGACGACACAACACTTTTTGATGTTTGTGTCGATGGCGAATGCAAAGGATTCGCCGGAACAAGCACAGATGAAGAAATGGTTTTGGTTGAAGCAGGAAAATTCCTTTACTACGGCAAAGAATATGAAGTTGAGAAACCTTTCAAAATGGATGTTTTTGAAGTCACAAACGGCAAATATGCAGAGTGTGTTGAAGCAAAAGCATGTGTCGAGCCTCTTAGAAAGCGTTCTTTAACTGTTCTTGATTACTACGACAATCCATTTTACGAGAATTTTCCTGTGCTCTATATCAATCAGTTCGAAGCACAGAATTACTGCAACTGGCTCGGCAAACGGCTGCCGACCGAATTTGAATGGATGAAGGCAACTTGGGATGGTGAAGAAAGAACATATCTTTGGGGAGAGGAGGAACCAAAATCTGAAACATATCCTGACAGCTTCTATGCCAACACGACTTGGGGATATCCGGGATTTGTCGGCTGGGATGTCGTAGAAGTCGGAACATTTCCAATGGATAAAACTGTTGGCGGTATCATGGATATGTCTGGAAATGTGAGTGAATGGACAACAAGCGAGTGGACAAAGAATCTGTGCGAAACACCGCCGTGCCATGGCAAATTCGGAAGCGATCTAGTTATAACAAAAGGAGGAGGCTATTTCAATGGAGGTCCTGAATTAAAGATCAGAAGACCGAATACGCCTTGGGGTCACTCGTTTTATACTGGGTTTAGATGTGTTAAAGATGTCGATTTGCCATAGTTAACTTTTTTGGAGGTTGTCATGAAAAAGATGATTTTTGTAGACGGCATAGTAGAAGGTGACGAAGTCTGCGACGGCGGTCAGATAGACTGTGCGGAATTAGACGTTTCAGGTCACATCTCTACAAATTCAGGGTTTGTCAGTGGAACTGCTACCTGCAATGCAACCTGCGACGGCTACAACACGAATAATTGCTCCGATGACGGGTGGTAAATGCTCACACTCCACCGCCGCAAGCGGCACCTCCCCTAACTTAGGCGAGGAGTTTATCGATTCCCCCTCCAAAATGGGATTTGCCCTCTGCCGACATCATGGCAAAAATCGAAGAGGAAAAAATACTTACAAAATTCGACGGAAATGAGGCCGTTCGATAAAAAAAGAGAATTTTTTATTGACTTTTCCCAAATTTTGACAATCATTGCCCCGCTTTGTTCTTTGAACATCGAGATAAATCGTGGAAGAGTGGCCGAGTGGTCGAAGGCGGCGGTCTTGAAAACCGTTGACGTTTACGCGTCCGTGGGTTCGAATCCTACCTCTTCCGCCAGATATGCGGAGAGGTGTCCGAGAGGCCGAAGGAGCTCGCCTGCTAAGTGGGTATGGGACTAATAATTCCATCGAGGGTCCGAATCCCTCCCTCTCCGCCACTTTTTTTTGGGCGCCCATAGCCCAATTGGATAGAGCGTTTGGCTACGGACCAAAAGGCTGGAGGTTCGAGTCCTCCTGGGCGCGCCATACCGGTGATGACAAGAGAAACCGAATATATGAAAATTGCGCTTGACCTTGCTGAAAAGGCGAGAGAGATGGGCGAAGTTCCCGTCGGCGCAGTCGTGGTCTTTGAAAACAGAGTGATCGGAAAAGGATTCAACAAACGTGAATCTTCACAGTCGCCCCTTTCCCACGCGGAGATCGAGGCGATATCTGAAGCAGCCGCTTACCTGAAAAGCTGGCGGCTTGAGGATTGCGAGCTTTATGTCACGCTTGAACCCTGCATCATGTGCAGCGGCGCGATAGTTCAGGCACGCATCCCGAAGATTTGTTTCGGCGCGAGAGACCCGAAAGCTGGAGGTGTAAGATCTCTTTACACGCTTTTGGAAGACGAGCGCTTAAATCACAGGGTGGAGGTCGTTGAAGGGATCTTAGCTGAAGAATCGTCTGAACTGCTCTCTTGTTTTTTTAGAGAGATCAGAGAAAAACAGAAAAATTTAAAAAAGCAGCAAGCCCTTGAAAATATTGAATAAAGCGGAGAGATGTCCGAGTGGTCGAAGGAGCCTGACTCGAAATCAGGTGCGCTCTTTACAGGGTGCCTGGGGTTCGAATCCCTATCTCTCCGCCATCTTTTTTCCGGTTCATGGAGAGGTGTCCGAGAGGCCGAAGGAGCACGATTGGAAATTGTGTGTAGGCTTATCCCCTACCGTGGGTTCGAATCCCACCCTCTCCGCCATTGTGGCCGGGGGCCGTACAACAAGCCCCGCAAACCCCGTCAGGTCCGAGAGGAAGCAGCGGTAGCGGATCGTTTGTGTGTTGCGGTTTTTCCGGCCTTCCTTTTATATTTCACTTATTCTATTGATTATTTCTTCGATCTTCTGAATATTTCCGGATCTGAATCTTATCGAGTTTTCTCCCTGGAACGATCCGTCGTATCTCTCTATAAGTTCAAAAAGCGCATTCATGTCCTTCGGAATGAAGGAAGGTCCCAAAGTCATCGAGAACCATTCTTTACCCATTGATATCGCGGCCGCACCGCACTTCATCGCCAGGATCTTTATATGAGTCAGGTCGATCAGATTCTCAGTTTCTTCCGGGATCTTTCCGAACATCTCGACAAGTGTGTCGCGCACCCAGTTGAGTTCATCCTCTGAACGCATGTCGGCGATCTTCCTGTAAAAACCCATCCTCACTTCGGTGTCGGAGATGTAAGTCTCGGGGATATTCGCATTCAAGTCTGTCGAGATCTCGAACTCGTTCTCGATGTGCGGAGTTCCGTTTTTGAGCTCGTCTATCCTGTTTTTCAGCATCTCGAGATACATGTCGTAGCCCACGCCTTTGAGCTTTCCCGACTGGCTTATCCCGAGGATATTGCCGCCTCCGCGGATGTTGAGGTCCTCCATCGCGACATCGTAGCCGTGTCCCAGCTTGTCGAAGCGCTTGATCGTCGAAAGACGGGCATAGGATTCCTGCGTGAGATTGTTCAGATTGGGGACAAAAAGATAAGCTTTCGCCTCGCGGTTCCAGCGCCCCACCCTGCCGCGGAGCTGATAGAGCTGAGCCATTCCGAACATATCGGCGCGGTTGATTATTATCGTGTTGACCAGCGGGATGTCGATCCCCGATTCGATGAGCGAAGTCGCAAGAAGAAGGTCGTAATCGCGGTTTACGAAGGAGACCATCACCTTCTCAAGCCGCTCAGGCTCCATCTGACCGTGCGCGACAGCGATGCGGAGTCCTGGAATGAGCTGGGAGAGCCTCAGTTTTATGTCATCGAGCCCGGCGATGCGGTTGTGGACGAAATAGACCTGGCCGTCACGCGCGAGCTCTGCAAGGATCGCCTCCTTTATGATCTCCTCGCTGTATTCGAGGACAAAAGTCTGGATGTTTTTTCTGTCGCTCGGGGCAGTCTTGATAAAAGAGGATTTTCTTATCCCCAAAAGCGACATCTGAAGCGTCCTCGGGATCGGCGTCGCAGTCATCGAAAGGGTCGCCACATCGCGCTTCATCTCCTTTATCTGTTCTTTGTGGGTGACTCCGAAGCGGTGCTCTTCGTCGATCACCAGAAATCCGAGGTCGCGGAACTTCACATCCTTTCCGAGCAGTCTGTGGGTGCCTACGACAATGTCGACCCTGCCGTTTTCAAGGTCTCTGAGCACCTGATTCTGCTTTGATCTGTCGTAGAGGCGCGAAAGCATTTCGATCCTGACAGGAAGTTTTGCGAAACGCTCCTTGAAAGTCCTCAGATGCTGGAACGCAAGGACTGTCGTCGGAGCAAGCACTGCCGCCTGTCTGCCGTTTGCCACTGCTATCATGCAGCCGCGCATGGCAACTTCGGTCTTTCCGAACCCGACGTCTCCGCAGAGGAGCCTGTCGGTTATCTCCCTGCCTGAAAGATCGTGCTCAAGTTCATTGATGGAACGCGCCTGATCGGGTGTCTCGCGGAAAGGGAAATCTCTCAGGAATTCGCCGTAAAGCGGGGTCTCGATATTCATCGGGGCTGCACTTTCGACACTTCTCTGCGCATAAAGCTCAAGTATCTGAGACGCCACTTTCTCGATCTCGCGTTTTATCTTCGACATCGTCTGCTGCCAAAGCGCGTTGCGGATCGAACTTATCTTCGGAAAGACGCCTTCTTCCCAACGGTAACGGTAGATATAGTGCATATTGTAGACCGGGATGTAGATCCTGTCGTCATCTTCGTAACGCAAAACGAGGCAGTCGGTCCCGTTCATGACGGCAGTCCCCTCGTAAACTCCGATCCCGAATTTGTAATGGACGACCATCTCTCCCGGTTTTATCGAATTAAGTTCAAATATCCTGTTTTCAAAATTTTCTTCAGGCCTTATTTCCTTTCTTTTATTTTTTGAAACGGATAACTTGAATATATCAGACGAAAGAAACGCTGTTTCAAAATCGGGCAGACTTATTATTTCATCGGATGAAAACCACTCTTTTTTATCGACAAGGAAGATATCGCCGTATTTCAAATTAAGCGGGAGCGCATCGATATTGACCATCGGAATATCGTTTTTTTCGCCTATCTCCTTCAGGACATCGATCTCACTGGGTTTCGCAAAAATGACCAAACCGCTGTTTTCTTTGGATAATTTATTAAGAACGAATGCCGGATCGCTTTGCAGTTTCACCGGAACGGCTTTATGAGTCACCTGGAATTTTTTTATCGCTTCGGCGGAAGAAAAAAATGAACTGACCTCAATGTCGAATTCTCCCGGCTCATCCGTAAAACAGCTCTTTATCTCAAACGGAATGAAACGCCCTTCTTCGATCCTTTTTTTCCTTTCCGTATCAATTTTTTTGAAGTCATCCTCTACATAAGTTTCAGCTTTCAGTTTTTCGAAGCGGACAGTTTTTGCCTTGAACCGCGAATAGAGCGTCCCGTCTCCGGCAATGAGCGGAAAAATGTCCCATTTCGGCAGACTTCCCGATGAAACGAGTTCCTCCGTTTCGAGGATCTGCTGCATCGAAAGTCCGGCCCCCTTTTCTTCAAGCACTTTCTGCCAGTCGCTCCTCAAGGTCTCCGGAAACATGAGCTGAGGCACTCTAACCTCATCCAGCGGTCTGCCGTTGCGCTGGTTCGAAAGCCAGAAAAGGGAGATGTTTTCCAGCTCTTCATCAAAAAATTCGAGACGCACGCCTTTTCCTGCGACAAATATCCCGATATCGACGATGTCGCCTCTCACCGCGAATTCACCGGCATCCCGCACGATCTGCACTTTTTTGTATCCGAGTCCGGTGAGCGACCTGACGACCTCGCTGATCCTGTAGTAAGAATTCTTCCTGAAGACAAGTTCCTCGGAATCGTCCGGCAGGAAAAGCCTTCCGCCGAGCGGTGTCGTCACGATGACATCGGGATCCGCGGCCATTTCGGCATACGCTTTCTGTGCGTCTGTCTCTTCACCGCTCCTTTCAAGCAGGAGGAACTGCGGGGCGAACATGAGCGTTTTCAGCCTGAACGCGCTGAGCGCCGAAACAAGAGCCGAAGCATCTCTGAAGTTCGGCATTTCAACTATCAACCTTCCGTATTTATTGAACAAATCGACAGTTATGACCGGAAAAGCATCAGGGGAAGTCTCAATAAATTCAGTCATTTCGCACCTCGAAAAAAAACTGGAGCGCAATTTTAAGGAAAAACCGCGGAAAGACAAGATTATTCCGCCGCCTCAAGATCTTGCCGGTATTACGGGATACCGAAAGCGGCGAGCGATAAGCGGCGGCGGCGGCCTAAAAAATTGAATTTAAAGATATTCTCAATATTATTCCGGGTCATTTTTTGTGAGGATGAGCTTGGATATTTACGGCTGCGGGACGACATTTTCACTTTTGAACAGCGAAAACATGAGAGCGGACTCTCTCGTCTCCTCCATTCTCGGGGTTTCGAGGACGCTGGTCCAGAAAAACATACGCGGAGAGAACCTCTCTGTGAACGGAAAGGTCCTCACAAAGAGCAGTTTTTCCAAGTTTTTGAAAGGCGACGTGATCGAATTCGAAGCGGATGCTCCGGAACAGCTTTCCGCCGAACCGGAAGATATCCCGCTCGATATCGTTTTTGAAAACGGCGACTTCCTCGTCGTCAACAAACCGGCAGGGCTTTTGGTCCATCCGGGGAACGGACATCCGTCGGGAACGCTCCTCAACGGGCTGGTCAACTATCTGGATCTGCAAGACAGATCTAAAGACGACCCGAATTTCAGAGCGGGGCTCGTCCACAGGATCGACAAAGACACATCAGGTCTTCTTGTCGTTGCTAAAAACGAAAAAACACTGACGGAGCTTCAGAAAAAATTCTCCCGGCACGACATCGTGAGAGAATACACCTGCATAGTCTGGGGAAAACTGAAAGAGACAAAAGGAACAGTGGAGACTTTTCACGGCAGGGATCCGAAGAACCGTCTCAGATTCAGCCCTGATGTGCCGAACGGAAGAAAGGCAGTCACCCACTACGAGGTCACAGAGGAATTCCGATATACCTCGATGCTGAAGATCACGCTGGAAACAGGCCGCACCCATCAGATCAGGATGCACATGAACTATCTCGGGCACCCTATCCTGAACGACGAACTTTACGGAGGGCTGCGCAGATCACCGGATCCGGTGCTGAACAAGCTGCTTGCCGCTTCGGGAAGGCAGCTTCTCCATGCAGGGACTTTGGGATTCACTCTTGCAGGAAAGGATTTTCTTTTCACCTCTCCGGTTCCGGAAGACATCAAGGCAGTAAAAGAATATCTCGAAAATATCTCATTCATAGGAGGATAAAATGGCGTCAAGAACAGCACTTATTTTGGAAACGAATCCTGTAATCACAGAAAGATACCTTGAATACACCAACGATTCGAACTGGCGTATAATGCTGAAAGGGACTCTCAACGAATTTCTCGAAAAACTGCAGCATGAACAATTCGACCTCATCGTGGCGGAGGAATCGCTCCTTCCGCAGGCAATAATCCAGATGATGAAGTCTATCGGCATCCCGTTCCTTCTCTCGACGAACACAAAGAATCCGGAGATTGCAACTATGCCCAGGAACTTCAACCGCACAGAACTGCTCACAGTCTTCGACAGACTCGCTCCCGAGACCGCTGAAGAGCAGCATTCTGACGAGGCGCCAAAAGAAGAAAACGCTGCCAAGGAGCTTTTTTCGGATCTTGAAGATGAAGAGGAAACTTTTGAGCTGACTTCCGATGCAGTGATACTCGATCCCGGCAAGGCACAGGATAAGGAACCTGAAACTGAGGATAACGCTGAGGCTGACACTCTTTTCAGTGACGAAAAAGCGGGGTCCTCCGGCTTCGATGCGGCGGAGAACGGAAGTGCCGAGGACTTTCTTTTCGGAGACGACAGCGAAGAAGAGATCTCACGACCGGAAACGACTCAGGTGACACCTGCTCCGGCTCAGGAGGAGGCTGCTCCTGAAGAAGAAAAGCCTGAACCCGTCGAAGAGACAAAAGCCGATGAAGAAGAAGGCTCTCATGCACCGGACAGCGGAGATGCAGGATCTTCCGATGACGCGGTAAAAGCGGCCGTAAAGGAATGGCTCGACAAAAATGCAAGAAGTCTGATCAAGGAGATAGTCCTCGAACAGCTCGCATCGCTTTCAGGAAAGAACAATGGTTAAAAGAGTCGTCTCCCTCGACATCGGAATGAAGTTCGTCGGAGTCGCCGCGACCGATCCGACATGGAATTTTCCGGTCATCATCGGGACTTTGAAGAGAAAGGATTCGATAAATGACGATCTGAAAAGACTCGGCGAGATGCTCGATTTCGATATCGCAGCATTTGCAATCGGTCATCCGATACGGAGCAACGGCGAGGAAGGCTCTTTCATGCCAGTAGTCAGAGGATTTGAAAGAAGACTCAGGGAAATTTATGAAAACATCCCCTTTTTCGGAGTGGACGAGTCATTCTCTTCGAAAGAGGCTCTCGAAATAAAGAACGTGACAGCGAAAAACTACCGCGAAAAAAAGCGCTCCGGCGCGATAGATTCAACGGCGGCGGCACTCATACTCGAAAGATTCATGGATTCCGCCGATTTCAAGAAACTTAAGGAAAACTGCATGGAGATCTGAATGGAAAAACTCACTGGAAAAGAGAAAAAATACCTGCGCGGCCTTGCCCACGCACTTAATCCCGTGGTCATCATCGGGCGCAACGGTTACACGGAGCAGGTCGAGGCTCAGATCGACGAGGCTCTTTCCGCACACGAACTCGTCAAGATCAAATTTATCGATTATATCGACGAGAAGAAGGAGATCGCCGCAGGGATAGTCGAAAAACTGAAATGCGAATGCTGCGGCTCGATAGGCCACACATTCATTTTTTTCAGGCAGAATGAGGATCCGGCAAAAAGAAAGATAGAATTTTAATGATTTTTTACCGTTAGCCGCTTGAGCAGATTCCGCTTTCTCATATTCGTTTTTCTGATATTCATGACTTCGGCGCTTTACTGTGCCGACATCGTTGATGAAGTCGTCTGGGATTCCCCGCTCAACTATTCCGACTTCGCAAGGCTCGTAAAGATCAAGGAGGGAGAGCCTCTCTCCATCAAAAAGATCAGGCGGACCGTAAAGCTGCTCTATGCATCGAAAAAGTTTGAAAAGATCGATGTCTCCTACGAAAAGTCGGGCAACGGCAAAGTCAAGATCCTGATAAAGGGCACTCCGCAGCTTATCATCGAGAAAATAAAGATCAGAGGGAACCGCAACCTCACCGACAGGGAACTGAAGCTCGCCTCGGGCATCGGTCTGTACTCGCTCTACTTTGAGGACAACATCGCGAAGATCAGAGAGGAGATCATCTACTACTACCGCGAGAACGGTTATTTTTCGGCCCGTGTGAGCATCGCGACTGAGAAGATCTCTCCGACAGCGATAAAAATGACTATCGACATCAAGGAAGGACCTCAGGAAAAGATAAAAAAATTCATCCTCAAAGGGACTTTCAACAAAACGGAGTTCAAAAAGTTGAAATTCGACCTTGAGGCGGCTTTCAAAGGGCGGCCTTACACCGACAAGAACATTACGGATATAGAATACTTCGTGACGGACCGCTACAAAGACCAGGGTTACCTCGGCATCGCAGTCTCTTCCGAAAAGCGCAGGAACGGCGCAGTCGCGCTCACAGTCACAAAAGGCAGCCATTTCTCGATAAATGTCGAAGGAGCCTACTGGTTCTCGCCCGACACCGTGGAAAAAGTCATAAAAGAGGTCCCGAACTATCACTTCGACACGGCCGGGATTCAGAAAAAGCTCGAAATACTTTATCAGGCCTACGGTTTCCACGATGCCGAAATAAAGGCCGAGATCATCGAAAAAAGCATTTCGGGCGAGGACTTCAGCACGATCCATGTGAAGATAATGGAAAACGAGCGGCGTTTCATCAACGATGTGGTGCTCAACGGCAGCAGCGAGAAGAACCGGAAGATCGTGACTGAGAGACTCTCTGATTTCATCGCCGACAGGATAGACGAGGAGAATTTCCCGCGGATCATGATAAACAGGACGACGACCGGAGGCGGATATATCGATTCTGACGGAAAAAGGGAGCGCACCATCAAAGACAGCCGCAAGGACAAGATCATAAAACCCGATTCTCCGCACGCCATACCGAAAGCCTACCTCGAAGAGATCAGGGAGATGACCGAGAAGATATACCAAAACGGCGGTTATGCCGATGTCGAAGTCGGAAACGTGCAGATCACTGACGAAGACGGCAGACTTTCGCTGAATATCGATGTCACGGAAAACACCCAGTATTTCCTTGCCGGAGTCGAGGCCTCCTCGGGCGATGCAAAGCTCGACAAAGCTATGAAGAAGAAGATAAAACTGCCGAAGCCTGTTCCTTTCAATGAGAGGATCGTTCAGGCTTACCAAAAGAGGATAACTGATTTTCTTACCGGAGAGGGATATATTTTCCATCTTGTGACGCACGAGGAAAGGACTGAAGGCGACAAGGTCTTCCTCTCATTCAACGTTGAGTATCTCTTCAAAGTAAAGATCACCGAAGTCGTCATCGCAGGAAACTACCTGACGACGACCTGGGTCGTGCGCCACATACTGAGGATCGATCCGGGAGACGTTCTCGACGGAGACTCGTTCCAGTACAGCCGCAGGAATATGCTCCAGACCGGTATTTTCCAATCGGTCGACATCGATTTCATAGACCCTGAATTTCCGAATGAAGAAAAGGACCTTGTCGTCACAGTGAGCGAATCGGAGAGATTCAGACTCTCGCCCGGCGTAGGCATAAGCACGGACGAAGGTGTCAGGGCGATAGGTTCCTTCGAGTGGAAGAACATGGCGGGATCGGGTGTTTCCTCAAAAATCAGCCTCAAAGTTTCAAGAAAGATCGAACTTTTTATGAACGACCGCTTCAAAAAATACTACACAGAAGACTTCACAGACTGGCAGCAGACAGAAAGAAAAGTCAATCTCACATTTCTTTTCCAGGACACATACATCCCCAAGATCCCTCTTTCGGCACAGATAGACGCATTCCATGTCCATGACATACGCAGCAACGGCGGACTTCCCTACATGATCGACAAAAACGGTCTCTATCTCAGCGTTTTCCGGCGTTTCAGCAACCGTTACTTCATCTCCACCGGTGTCGAGGTCGCATACCGCTACGAAAAGGACTACGAAGTCGATGAAGGCGGAGATGTCAGCTACGAGATCCTTCAGAGGCTCGTGATCTCGCCTGAGATCAGGGGATACATAGACTTCCGCGATTCCCTTTTCTTCCCGACGAAAGGGTGGAAACTTTCCCTCAGATACCAGAACACCTCTTCCGTCGCCGGTGACACGAACCAGTATTCGCTCTTCGAAGGAGGGCTTGCGGTCTATATCCCGCTCCATTACAGAAGAAATTTCGCAGGCGATATCATATCGACAGACAGGCTGATCTACCACGCTTTCCTTTCTTCCGCCTTCCTCCTTCCGCACTCCGGAGAACTTTCTTCGGACGATGTCCTGAAATTAGGCGGCAACACGACCATGCGCGGATTCTACACGAGCGAGCTGCTTCCCGCGGACATGAAAGGAGAAATGGCTGAAGGCAAATTCTACATGTATATGCGCAACGAACTGCGCATCAAACTCATAACAGACCTTTATCTCATCGGATTCTACGATATCGGCAACCTTTGGGAGGAAGTGTCTAATGTCGGAAAAGGAGAGCTTTTCAGATACGCTTCCGGCGGAGGTCTGCTCTACGCTTCACCGATAGGATCCATAACCATTCAGGCAGGATGCAACCTGAAACCTCATGAAGGAGAAAACACATGGACGATTCATGTATTCCTTTCAACAATGTAAAAACCGCTATCATGCTGATTTCACTGGCATTAATGTCTCTGATCGCATCATGCGGCGGAGAGGATAAAGCCAACTACTGCGCCGGAAAAACGGTTTCAGTGACAGGTCGCGCCGAAGACGATCTATACATCAAAAGCTCTTTCAACAACTGGTCGCTTTCGACCCCGATGACCTACAAGGACGGCTTGTGGAGTGCGGAACTTTTTCTCGCTCCGGGCAGCTATCCCTACATTTTCTTTTCGGCAAAGACATCGAAGGCGTTTCTTGACCCGGCAAATCCGCTCACGATGTTTGACAAGGACATACGCTACAGCAAACTTAAGGTGAAAGACTGCCGCTATCCTGTGATAGAACTCGCAGGGCGGCCTGAGATCTCCGGGAAAAACATCAGATTTCAGATAAAGTTCACCGCCGGGATCTCGGGAAAGGCCCCAGATCTCAAAAAATCTGAGATCCTGCTCGGAAGAGAAAGGGCAGACTATTCTTTCGACAAAAAAACAGGAATGATTTCAATAGATTACGAAGCAAAAGATTTCGGCAAATTCACATGGTTTTTCAGGATTTTCGATACCGACGGATTTGCTGCGGAAGTTCTCACAGTTCCGGTCTGGATCGAGGAAAAGCCTTTTGAATGGCAGGATGCCTTCATGTATCAGCTTATGACCGACCGCTTCAGCAACGGTGACAAAAGCAACGACTCTCCCCTTCCCGGCATCGACGAAAAGGCGAACTGGCAGGGGGGCGACTTTCAGGGGATCATCGACAAAATCGATGACAACTACTTTTCCGACATGGGAGTGAACGTCCTCTGGATAAGTTCTCCTGTCGCAAATACCGAAAATCCCGGCAAGGGAATGGGGGGAGACAGCCGTTACTACGCGGCTTATCACTCATACTGGCCGACAGCTACCGGCTGGACGAACGAACTTCACATCCCCGGGCTTGATTCCCCGATCGAAAAGCACTTCGGAAGCGAGGAAAAACTGCACGAACTCATTCAGAAAGCGCATAAAAAGGGGATCAGGGTGATGTTCGACTTCGTTCCGAACCACGTCCACACCGATTCATACCTCTGGAAGACATACAAAAACCGCGGCTGGTTCAACATGGCTCCAGACGGGCTTCCGGCAAATTCGAGCGGCGGCTACACATGCGGCTGGGAAAGGCCTGTCGACTGCTGGTTCACCGACTATCTGGCAGACATAAACTACCGCAGCGACGAGGCGATGACTGCGGTCATAGACCACCTGATCTGGCTCATTCAGGAATTTGACATCGACGGACTTCGTCTTGATGCGATAAGGCTCATGGAACTCGACTTCACGACGACTCTGAAAACGGCGATACAGCGCAATGTCACGACTACCGGGATCCTTTTCTACATGATCGGAGAGACTTTCACCGGGGATATGGGCTGGGACGAGATCGGCTACTACTTGGGAGAAAACAAACTCGACGGGCAGTTCGACTTCCCGCTCTACCACCACATCGTGCGGACATTCCTGCTTCAGAGCGAGGATTTCAAGACTTTCACGAAATTTCTTGAGACCAATGACTACCGTTATCAGAACGACTTCTACAAAGGTTCGATCATGGGCAATTTCATCGGCAACCACGATGTCGCCCGCGCCCTCAGCCTTGCGAACAAGGATTTTGACGGCGTTTCGTCGCAGGGTGGAGCCGAAGCAGACCAGAAAGTCTGGGAGAACTCTCCTGAACTGCCTGAAGAGGAACTTCCTTTCAAGAAAATGCGCAATGCTCTGACGTTCATGTTCACCCATCCCGGGATCCCGATAATCTATCAGGGCGACGAGTTCGGAATGCCGGGTGCGAACGACCCCGACAACAGAAGGATGGCTCTTTTCGGCGACGATCTGAGCAAAAACCAGAAGAAGAACCTTGCACATACGCAGATTTTAGGCAATTTCCGCAAAGACCACCCCGCCCTCATGCACGGAACGAGGAAAAACCTCGCTGTTTCTGAAAATATCTACGCTTTCGCCATGGTCCAGGGCGAAGACACCGTCATCGCTCTCTTCAACAACGGTGAAGAAGCGGAAAAGATCACGCTCGACTTGTCGGAACTGAAACTGAGCGGCAAGCTCGAAACGCTCTTTTCAGGAGAGGAAATAGAAGCTAAAAACAAAATCGAGATCACGCTCGAACCATTCGGCGCGGAAATGATATACAACGAAAAATAGGAGGAAACATGGATTTCATCGAACTCGCTAAAAAACGTTACTCTGTCAGGAGTTATTCGGACAAAAAAGTGGAATAGGAGACCGGAATGAAAAGATCATCAATTATCGCAGTTTTCGCCCTTTTGTTCTCGCTTCTTCTCTCCTCATGCGGAAAACAGCCGCCGACCCCCGCAACTGAAGCGCAGAAAATGATCGAAATGAAGCAGGAAGCTGAAAAAAAGCTCAACGACGCAGTCAAAGCAGCCGAAGAAAAAGAAAAGAAAGCCCTGGAAGATCTGTAGCTCCGCGTCAGCATACCTTTTCCGTTTTCACAAAAGTCTTTTCTCGTCACGATTGATCAGATCTTCTTTTGCCAACGGAAGATAGCGTAACTTGTAGCTCATTATTTTGCCCTGATACGTGCTCGGACAGCACTAAAAACTTCATCATGGGAAAGACGTTCCGGAGTCTCTTCTGCCTGAATATCCGCAGCATCAAGTTTTGCCTCAATATTTTCGGTAAGGCTTTCGTACATGTCGAGACTCATCACCACCATAGAACCGTAGCCGTTTTTTGTAAGAAAAACAGGCTCTTTCCTTGAAAAAACCAAACTCTCTATGTCAGAGAATTTGTTGCGTAGATCTGAAACTGGGCGAATTTGCATAATTTCCTCCTAAAAAAACAGAAAAATTATCAGTATTCTATCAAAATTTTATCAAAATTCAAGCTTTAGGATGTTATCAGTGCAAAGTTCGCACTTTCAAGCACATAGTTTGAAGCGGGCAATTTATTTTTTGAGGTCACAATGTGACTTCAAAAACGAAGCCGCCTCGCGGCGCACAAAAACAATCTTTTTTGCGCAAGATTTCTGTGAAAAAAGAAGACGAAATTCTTTCAGCAGAAATTTCCGAGAATGAAATTGTTTCTTTCCGCGGAAAAAATTTCAGAATTTCCGTCGTGCAGAAATGTTTCATAAAACAAGAATCTTTGATTTCTGATAAAAAATAAATATACTTTTTCGTTTTTTTGCCTTAATTTATTCGACGTTTTTTGGTGGGCAAGCAGCTTCCTTGATAAAAAGTTGTTTTTTTTTGACACTATTCGATGTGCAAAATGCAAGATTCATGTGGTTATAACCGTTTTGACCAGTGTATGTCAAATGATGCGTTAAAATATAACTATGCAGATTTTACGGACACTTACGGGCGTATCATGCAGTTTAATAAGAATAAACAGGAACCGATCCATCGATGGTATCCTTTTGTTGAAGGTTACTCAAAAGAATTTATTCAATCAATAATAGATGAAAATAAAGAACAAAAAATAGAATGTTGTCTGGAACCATTTTCCGGTAGTGGAACAACCGCTCTTGAATTACAGAATCTTGGAATAAAATGCTACTCATTCGAAATAAATCCTCTCATGTATTTGATTGGCAAAGTGAAACTTGAAACCGAATATACTTATGAACGAGCAAATTATTGGTTTACAAAAATAAAAAACTCAAGGGATAAATTAAATGACACAAACTTGGATTCTTCTGTTTTTCCGACTTTATATCAGTCAGACAAAAGCAAAAAATGGAATTATGACAATGAAGTCGGTCTGGCGGTAAAAAAACTTAAAATCGCAATCGATGCAATAAATGAGGAAATTTATAAAGATTTATTTACGATAGCATTAGCTGCGATATTGCTTGATGTCTCGAACTTATATAGAAACGGAAAATGCCTTTCATATAAAAAAAATTGGACTTCAATAAAGCTGACTAAGGAAGATGTCTTTACAAAATTTGATAAAAAAGTAACAGATGAACTATTGGAAGATATAAAAAATTCATTCAAACCGAATGTAGAATTTTCTCAGAAAAACAAAAGCTTTCTTTTCAATTCAGATTCTCGTTTTGCCATAAATGAAAAAGTCGAAGACAATTCCATCGACTTGGTAATCACTTCGCCTCCGTATCTTAATTCACGTGACTATACAGACACTTATATGCTCGAGCTGAAAACTTTGGGATTTACTAAAGATAATGCTCAGATCCAAAATCTGAGAGAACACACCTTTCGTTCACATGTTCAGATTCATTGGCATGATAATGCTGACATAAAAAATTCACTTCTTAAATCTACTTTAAAGAGATTGGATAAGTCTTCGAAAAATTTCACTTTATGGAACCCTTCCATAATAGATATGATTCGTCTTTATTTTGTAGATATGGATACTCTTTTTAAAGAGTTGTACAAAAAAATGCGAAAAGGCGGGAAGGTTTATTTTAATGTTTCAAACTCTGCATATTTTAATGTGGAGATAAAAACTCTTGATATTTGTGCTTCTATTGCAGAAGATATCGGTTTTTCTGTACAGGAAATCAGAAAAGCCCGTTATTTAAAAACAAGCCCTCAGCAAAAAGAGCATGTTGATAAATTGCTTGAAGGTGTAATCGTTTTGGAGAAAAAGTAGAAAGATGAAAACAAATGAATTCTATTTGCCTATTCTTGATAAGGTTACCATTTATAACTACTCACTTTATAAATGTCCATTTGAAATAGATTTTTCATCTAAATTGAACATTATTTATGGAACAAATGGCGTAGGAAAAAGCACATTGTTAATGATTATTCTGTTCTCAATCATTGGACCGTATAAAGGAACTACTAAAACACAGCTCCGATTGGAAAAACGGCGTGATAGCAGACCTTTATATTATCCAGATTTTTTTAAGGATAGAATGATTACTGTTTCAGAAGAAGCACTTGTTATTTCTGAATTTCATGTTAACAAAAGTGCATACAAGGTTTCTCATTCTTTATATGACGGATCGTTGTTAGAAGTTGTAGTGAATGGAATTCCTCTATCAGGAATAATTGGAAAATATAAGGATTTTGAAAATAAATATTTCAAAAAAACAGATGAAAGTTATAAACAGTATTTGATATATAAATATCAAGAATCTCTAAGTAAAACCACATTGTTGCCAGGAGGAATAAATACTTTAATAAACATGTTGCAAGATGTTATGCTTTTCGATGAAGATAGAAGTTTGACATTCTGGAATGCGGAATTACAGGAAATCATAATCGGCAAATATATTGTTGATTCATCTGTTTATGAAGCGTTTTGTGAGCAAAAATTAAATACTAAAGCCGCTGAAAGTGCCTATAAGAAAGCGAGTGAAACTCATAATTTTATGTTGAAATTTTTACAAAAAGAAAAGGACAGATTAAAAAAAGAAGGACTAGATACTAACAACATGGATTTAACAATAGAGTTAAATACTTTAAAAAATGATATAGAAAAAATAAAGGAAAAAATTTGCGAAGAGCGAAAAAATTATGAAAGAAAAAATTCTGAATTATTGCGGCTTGCAAATAAAGAAGAAAAATTAAAAGAGAAAAACTTAGAGTTAGATGAAAAATGGTATAATAATATTCTTCCCAACAATTACAATAATTATTATAAAAAATTTTCTCATAAAATGCTGTCTGATGTATGCCCTATATGTGGTAATAAGCATATATTTGACATAAAAACAGAGCAATGCATAATGTGTGAAGAAAAATTGCATCTAGAACAAAATGTTGATGTTTTTAAGCTTGATATTGAAAGAAAGGATAATTCAAATGCTCTTACAAAGATAAGAAATGAGATTGATTTATTAAAAAATGATATAAAAAATATAACTGATTCGATATCCTTATTTCGAGAACAAATAAGTAAGAAGCAAGAAAGAATAAATAAAATTCTGGTATATTTAAATCCTGATGATGTGAATTCTGTAGATGAACAACGATTACAACAAGCCCAAAAAGACAGAGATGATAAGTTAAAGATTCTCAATTCTGCAAAATTGAAAGAAAAAAAATTACGAGAAAAGATTGAAGATGGATTAGCAGTAAATTTTGATGTTTTTAGGAAGCTGTTTATACAATACGCGGTATCTTTTTATGGTAATGAAAGTACAATTAATTTAAAACTTCCTCTTTCAGATATTGGAGGAATTGAAGATGATAATATATTAAAGGACTTAATGATAAATTTTGTTTTGAATGACAAAGTGAGAAATGATTATTACATGCTCTCAGAATCGCAGAGAATTTTTACAGACTTTGCTTTTCGTTTTTCAATACTTACAAATTATCACAAACAGTCTTTTTTTATTTGTGAAACTCCTGACAGTACATTGGACATGTTTCATGAGGAAAATGCGGTTAATACATTTGAGGATTATGTCAATAAGGGAAATTCGCTTATTATAACTGCCAACGCACGAAAAAGTAATCTTATATTTAATTTATACAAGGCTTTTTCTGAAAAAGATGTAAATGTTATAGATTTAACAGAAAAATCGGCGTATTCATTAAATAATCATTTTAATTTTTATTCATATTTTCAAGAGGAGAATTAAAAATGGTAGGAAATCCAAAGCTAACAGAAAAGATGTTGGTATTCCTATATTGCCTGTCTCAAGTTAATTCAAAATTTAATATCAATACTTTTAGACGGTATATTTATTTATATTATATGACCAAGGCTTTTTTTGATAACAATGGCACAGATGATGTTGTGATTGCAGTTGAAAAAGGCAATGTTAAAATTCTAAATTTTGATGATGTTTTGAACAATTTTCAATTGATAGATTATATAGAAATCAAAGATAATGAGATTGTAGTCAAACAGAACTTAAAGAATTATGTTGAGACGCTTGTTTCAAATGAAGCTATGCTTTCTCGTATATATAAGCAGGTCAATCCTTTTGTGAATTTACTGAAATCATATGATGATCAGTATATCTTTACAATATTCTTCTCCGAGCCTACCTTTACAAGAGCCACTCAAGGGGCTGAAACAGAAATATCTCCATTAAAAAGTCAATTGTCAAAGTTGTTAATTGAATTTAAGAAAAAAATTACGAATGATAAAATTGATGATTATGATATTCTTTCTCATTGGATGGATTTTATTTTGAAAAATTATTATGAAACTGAAGGAGAAAATTAATATGGCAAATAGTAATGATTTTCTTAATAGTTTTATAAATGAAAATACTGCCGAATACAACATCCTTTATGCATTAAAAGCTCAATGTGGCGAAAAAAACTTCCTTTTACAAATAAAAAATATTTCGGAAATAAAAAATTTATCATCAGACTTTATATCATATCTTGAAACTGCCTATAAGTCTTATGAATTGTCTTTGTTTTCATTAACAGATGATTGTAAATTTGCATCTGAAAGAATTATAAATTCTGATGGTGATGCTGAAAATATAGAATTTTTAATTAATGAAGCTCAAAGAATTTCAAAAGAAAACACAAGCTTTATTCTTGTAAATTGTAATAGCAATATTTTTCTCGTTCATAATGGAAAGATTGATACAGGATTTGGGGGTATTATTGAAAATAAAAACGCTTTAAAACAGCGAAATGAAGAAAAGCTCGATATTAATCATCTTGAAGAAGCATTTGAAAATTATATGTCACATAAAAGATATAATGGATGTTCTTATGTTAAGAGAATTAATGGAATTCCCAAAATTATAGATGATATTACAGAAAGAACATTGCGAAATGATTTATTCTCATACTTAAAGAAAAAAACAAAACTCTTTGTTGTGCCGGAGTTATGCACATCATTATCTCAGGATGAAGAATCTGTAGATGTTGCTTTGGTAAATGAAAATAATGAAATGGCCATTATCGAGGTAAAATTCTTTATAAAAAAAGGATTTTTCGTTTCTGACTCTACAGAATCTATGTATTCGTTTGTTCGTTTCAGAGATGGCTATACTCAATTAAGTAGATATTGTGTTCATTTAGACGAGGATAACAGTTATAATGTCAGATATGCGTATTTATATATGTTCTATGCACATACAGAGTCTTTACTTAATATCAAATCACAAGCAGATTCTTATCGTGAAGAATTTTTAGGAAATTGTTCTGGAAATGAAACTGAAAAATTTAGGCAACATTATAAAAGTACAATATTTGATAATTTAATTGATATTGCAGTGTAAAATATATACGTTAATGTTCAATAATGATAAAAAAGGACAAAAAAACAAAGTTGCGAAATTCCCAATTGCAGAGAGGTCTGACTCTGTAATACAATCAAGCAAAACAAATAAAATCAACAGATATTAAGGAACAAAATCCATGATCAAAACAAACAAATTAAATGTCGGAGACAGTTCAGAAAACGGTCAGATCACCATCATTGATGAAGACAGACTTTGTTATCTTGTAAAATCAGACAGCAAAGGAGCTGTCGGGCTTAGAACAATATCTAAAGCATTGTTACAAGAGTTTGTAACTTTTATGGAGCAACACCCTGAAGTTCCGACGACTGACATACGTTTTAAAATATCGGGACAAAGCGATATTGATAAATACGAATACGGTTATGGTGCAACTCTTGTAACCATGGCCAAAATGATACTTGGGCAAGAAAAAATTTTAAGATCAGCAAAAAGAGCGAATAGATTTCATCTCTCTCCTCTTCAACGTATCTTCTACGGAGCTCCTGGCACAGGAAAATCTTACGCAATCAAGAAACTGACTGAAGGCAAAAATGTTATCCGCACAACTTTCCATCCTGATAGCGACTATTCAACTTTCGTAGGTGCATACAAACCGACAACGAAGCAGGTTCCTGTATTTTCTACTTATGGCGAAAAGGCTGTAGCAGTTAAAGGTGCCGACGGTCAGCAGATAACCGAAGACCGCATAATTTACGAATTTGTGGATCAGGCTTTTCTTCAGGCATATACAAACGCATGGAAACTTTATGCTCAGGCGGTAAAAGAAGGCAAACAGCCAGCAGAACAGTACCTGATCATTGAAGAAATCAACCGCGGCAACTGCGCTCAGATTTTCGGAGACTTGTTCCAGCTGCTTGACCGTGACGAAGAGGGGTTTTCTGAATATCCGATAAAAGCTGACAAAGATATGAAAAAATATCTGGATTCGGTTTTTAACAACATGGTATTTCTGAATGCTCCGGCTCTTTGCGGCATGAACTCCGAAGAAACCGCTGTAAAAATAAGAAAAGGTGAAATTCTTGTTCTTCCGTCCAACCTCTACATCTGGGCTACGATGAACACAAGCGACCAGTCGCTTTTCCCGATTGACTCAGCTTTCAAACGCCGCTGGGACTGGGAATATGTGCCGATTCACAACTGCAATAAAGGCTGGCGAATTGCCGTAAACAACAATGAATATGACTGGTGGAATTTCATTGAAAAAATCAATGAACAAATCGGTAGTATAACCAACTCAGAAGACAAAAAACTCGGATATTTTTTCTGCAAAGCAGATAACGACGGCATTATCAGTGTGGAGAAATTTGTCAGCAAAGTCATTTTCTACCTCTGGAGCGATGTCTTCAAGGATTTCGGCTTCGACAACGATATTTTCAAAGATGAAGATGGCAAAGTATTGTCTTTCAACAAATTCTATACGACAAATGCAGACAGAAACAATGATGTTCAGGAAAACAAAGTTGAATTGTTTTTGAATAATCTTAATGTAGAAATCTATAAACCAAAAATCTCAACAGAAATAAAAAAGGATTCTTTAAATGATAAAATTTCATACGCATACGATTACGAACCATTAAACTATAAAAATGATGGCATCAAGATAATGTACGATGGTGAAATCTTCGACAATGAATCTGCCAGAAACATTTATAAAAAAACTGTAACAAAGACTGTTGATAAATTTGGAGTGGAAAATGTTGCTAAATGTCTTGGGGCAGTATTGATTCAAAATCCACCTCAAATCACCACAAGAAAATACGTAGAAATTAGCAATACAGGCTGGTACTTAGCCACCAATGTTGGAACTAATGAAATTATTAGCTATATTTTAAAATTAAAAGACAAACTTCACTTAGATCTTGAAATTGAAGACCTTCGGAGCAAATAGCAAAATTTATGCACATCCTCATCGAAGAATACCAGTACAACGCAGCCGATGTTAAAGAGGTTATCAGCGGCATTGACGCTTTGGAAAATATCGAAGGCAAAGTTTCAATCCACTATGTCGGTTATTACTACAACCCCCAACTGAAAGACTGTGTATTCATTCTTCCGAAAGTGCTTCTCGAAGGCGACAATCAGGAACTTGTATTCGGCAAGTATTCCCCTGAATCAATAATTGACCTTGATGCCAATAATCCGCTCTCGAAAGAAGAATATTCCTTCATTTATGAGTTTTCGGTGTGGATTTACCGCTCAATCGTGGTTTTTAAGAACAGCCATATTGATTCCGGCATCGTCTATCACAAGCAGATTGCCAAAGCAGGCAGAGGAAGCCGCAGGTTAAGCAATACTTTTCTTGATATTCTGCTTGAAATCATCAGATTCAACCGCGAGAACAAAAATTTCTTCTTTTTCGTGCTGCGCAACATTCATTCAGGCATCAACAAAATCAACTGGAACCGCACAATCAGCACGACAAACGCAATCATTCAGGATCAGAATCCGGTTTATCTGAATCCGGTAAACAAAAAACGGCAGATAAATTTCGATGAAGAACTGCTTGTCATCTTCTTTTCGATTCTGAACTACATCGGTGACACTTACGGATTCCCGAAAAATACCGACTGCAATTTCGATCTGATCAAAGGCAGACAGTTTGAGACATATCTGAAAGGTCTCGGAAAAACCAGACTTCTGCAGATCAAATACAAATATTTCTCAGACAAAGCTCTTGAACTCTGGAATCTCTGCTATGCCTTCTTTGACAGAGCAAAGGAAATCAGCATCAGTGCAGAACAGAAAGAATATCTGCTGGTTAAAAACTACAATATCGTTTTTGAAGCAATCATTGACGAACTTCTCGGCGACAGTGAAAACATACCGAAAGGACTGAAGGAACAGGAAGACGGCAAACTGGTTGATCATATTTTCACATACAAAAATCTGATAAACAACGAAGAGGATACGCCGATTTATTACATCGGCGACAGCAAATATTACAAACGCAAAGGAGAAACCGGAAAACAGTCGGTTTATAAGCAGTTCACTTATGCCAGAAATGTCATCCAGTGGAATCTGAACCTGTTTATGAATGATGACAAAGACGACAAGGATTTACAATTCGACAAACAGAATTTTGGCAATGTACCCAAACTGCGCGACGATGTGACTGAAGGTTACAACATTATCCCGAATTTTTTCATCAGTGCACGTCTTAACGAAGAGCGGGATTACAACGATGGTATTGAGCTTGCTGACAGGCAGACGAATTTTTTCACAAACCGCCAGTTCGACAACCGCCTTTTCGACCGAGACACTCTTCTGATATGCCATTACGATGTCAATTTTCTGTATGTCGTGTCGCTTTACGCCAGAAACAACGCATTGCAGAAAAAAGCATGGAAAGAAAAAGTCAGAAAAATATTCCGCAGCAAAATTCAGAAAATGCTGGAAGAACAATATTATTTCTATGCCATGACACCGCGCGAAGGCGTTAATGCCGACGAATTCCTTAAAGAAAATTTTCAGCAGCTTCTGGGAAAAGTTTTTACACCGTACAACATCGAAGGTCCGCAAAAATATTATTCACTTGCTCTTGACAACAATCCGAAGTTCGGGAGCGAAAACGAGTTCGTTTTGAATTTAGTTGAATCAGGATTTTATTGTGAACCGTGCAATCTCGGCGACAATCCGGCAAAACTTCTGCCGGAAGTTAAACCGACACAAGTTGCTGCAGTTCCTTCATCACTGCTTACACTGCACCATATCCAGCGTTACCAGAACAAGCATTTTCTCATCGGATGCTATCATTCAGACGAACAGCTGGCCTGGATTCTCGGTAAAAACGACAAAGGAACGAATCTTTACAATGTCCGCCTGAAAAAACGCGGAAGCGTTGTCCGCGACGGAGCATTGTCACCGGCATTTCTTGCAGGAATGGATGTTAAATTCGTGATTTTATACCGTTTTGGTGAAGAAAACAGCAACCAATACCGTGTTTTCCATGTTCATCACCATGCCACGATGGATGAAGCCAGAATGCGTGAGGCACTTTATCCCGATCCTAAAGGGAACTATTTCTGCTTCGTTTTTGACGAGGAAGTGCAGCTGTCATCAAAAATCGACCTTGAAAAAATCATTTCCGAAGCCGGAAATTCCGAAGAATATCTGAAAGGTGCGCCTGTTTTCAAAACAGGTGAAGAACTGATGCAGTACATAAAACCATGACCGACGTTCTTACACCAACACAGCGCCACAAAAACATGTCCCGCATCCGCAGCAAAAACACGAAACCCGAGCTCAAGGTCCGCAGATGGCTGTGGGAGCACGGCTACCGCTACCGCCTGAACGTGAAGGATATTCCTGGCAGACCCGACATCGTGATGAGGAAATACAAAACCCTGATTTTCGTGAACGGCTGTTTCTGGCACGGTCACGACGGGTGCAACAAATTCGTCATGCCGAAATCGAACACTGAATTCTGGGAAAACAAGATCAGGAAGAACAAGGAACGCGACCTCAAAAACTACAAAACCTTGCAGGAAAGCGGCTGGAATGTGATCGTTGTCTGGGAATGCGGGCTGAAATCATCCTCTTTCGAAGAGACGATGGCGAAAATCGTCTCCAAAATCGGCAAAGACCCGCAAAAACCTTTTGAATACCCCGACCTTGACAGCGGTTTCGCCGCCGCAGCGGAACCGGAAGTCTCCTACTCCCCTCACCGTACTGGAGAGGGAAATCCAAAAGGGTGAGGTCTGAGCCGCCATCATAATTTTTTCATCAAGCTCTCGGTATCGATTTCCATTTTATTGAAAGCGAACCACTTTTTGCCCAAATCTTTGAGCGATGCCCCGATGTGATAAACCGTCTCATCAATGCAGAGAAAGCGGTCGTGAGAATTTGTGAAAACTTGTAATTTTATTGGAGAATATTGGGAATTGTGCTTCTCAATATCAAGCTGCAGCTGCGGTGAAACGCTTTTGGTCAGAATGCTGACATCAACACCGTCACTATGTTTGTCGAGCATTTTAAGAACGCTGTCATCGATGTAATTATCGAACAATATTATCTGTTTTTTCGCACTGCGGATCAGGTCGCACACAAATGTATAGGCATCGAAAATCTGACCGTTGAAGAAAATTCCTTCTGCCGGCGGCAACGAGGTGCGGACAAAAAAATCTATTTTCTCTTCCGTCTTGCTTACACGGTTTTCAAGGCGTTCAATCCTTTGGTTTATGGAATAACCTTTAAGAAGATAGTCCTTCAAAACGCTGGTTGCCCACTTTCTAAACTCTACGCCCCGATTTGATTTGACGCGGTAACCGACGGAAATAATGACATCAAGATTGTAATATTCCGTCAAGTGTGTCTGTGTTTTACCTTGAATTGCTCCGTGCTGAGTGGTAGTCGCAAATTTTGCGACCACCACTTGTCCTTTCAATTCTTCATGTCGTGCATTAGCGATATGTTTTCCTATTGTTTTGATGTCACGGTCAAACAACTCTGCCATTTGAATACGGCTGAGCCAAACGGTTTCGTCTGCCATTCTGACTTCCAAATGAACAGCATCATTCGGATGATACAAAACTATTTCATTTTCTTTAAAATCAAATTGATTAGTTGTGTTGTTTTGCATATCATTATCCAATTGAACAGTTTTTGCAAATTAAGAATATTGATTTTCTAATATATATCAACAAAAAATTTCATCATTAAGAAAATGCATCGTTAAAATAATTCCCATTTCCGTTCAAGGTCAGAGATGTTTCGCTTCGCTCAACATGACGACTCCCCTCGCCACACTGGAGAGGGCTAAGATATTCCACCGATTCTCGGCGCCCATGAAATGGTCGCCCCTGAAGTAGGGGAGCTGGCTGCGAAGCAGACTGAGAGGTCGGGATGTGTCACGCAGTGACGGAGGGGTCAGTCGGCTGAGCTACCAAAACACAGATATTTCTTCAATTTTTCTTCATATCCCCTATAATTGCCCGTTTTTGATTTTTCACGAGGTTTAAATGGAAAGAATCAAAGTTCACACCGAGAATCCCGAAAAAAGGGTGATCGACAAGGCTGTCAGCGTGCTGGAAAGCGGCGGAGTCGCCCTTATTCCGGGTGACACGTCCTATCTTCTGGCTGTAAAGATCGGCAAAAAAGGGGCTCTTGAGAAGCTCAACCGCATAAAACAGACGAAAAAACGGAAGTTCTATTCTCTCGTTTTCAAGGATCTGAGCGACATTTCCCGCTACGCCGACATCGACAACCGCCACTTCAGCCTCCTCAAACGCTGCCTTCCCGGCGCATACACCTTCATTCTTACGGCAAGCCGCGAAATCCCCAAGATCATGCTCGAAAACAGGAAGGAGATCGGGATCAGGATCCCTGAAAGCCGCTTCATCAGCGAACTTGTCGATGAGATCGGAGAACCGCTCGTAGTTTCGACCGCATCCTGCGATGAAGGCGAGGAATTCTGCGACCCGGAAGACGACAGCCCCGACTGGCTCGGTTTTGTAGACCTTCTTGTCGACGGCGGATACATCGCGATGGATCTTACCACCATAGTCCAGCTGAACGGCGACGAATACGAGATCGTCCGCGAAGGGAAAGGCGATGTTGATATTTTTTAACGATTTCAGGTGTTACACATGAGAAAACTCAATTTTTCAGTCCATTTTTTTCTTTATTCGATCTTAGCCTACATTTTTTACATCATCTATTTCGTACTTATCAAAAAGGTCGATTACTTTTTCGGGCTTTACTACTTCACTCCGGCATATATATTTGTTTTCATTAAACTTTTTTCAACAGGAATAAAAAAACTGCCTTGGGTCGCCCTTTTCGCGCTCATTCCTTTCGCAGTTTCAGTTTTCCTAACTTTCGCCGACCATCCGTTTCAGGGCTGGGAAGTTTCCGGATTCATTCCGGTAGTGATCTTGTCTTCATATCTTTTCAAAAGCTCCAAAGGCTCGCCCACCCCGCTCGGGATCAAGGTAATGCCGAAGATCATAAAGTACTTTTTAGCGATAGTTCTTCTTTTCGGGATCATCCACTTTTTCAAGACGAAATCGCTTTACGAGGCGCTCCTTCTCGTCGTCACGCTCTATTCCCCTGCTCCGATCGCGGCTGCTACCGCCCTTTTCATAAACTTCATCGTTACGACGACAGCGATCTCAGTGCTTCTAAACAACATGAAGTTCTTCAACAATGAAGCAAAGATTTCGCGCCTCGTTTTCGACACCGACAAGTATCTCAACATCCCGCACCTCAACCTTTCAGGGATCGAGACAGTCGAGGATGTCAAAAAAGAGGATTTCATGCACATGATAGGCAAACTGAACCAGGCTGCCGAAAACGATCCGGAACAGACAAAGGACATCAGCAAAAACAAATATTTCTCGCATACTTTTGCTGACGGCAAGACGCTCACGATGGGGCCTCTCCACTTTCTCATCTCCGAAAAACACTGCTCGGCAGAAGGACTTTCGATACCGAAAAAAGAGGCTGAAAGCGAATACATCGCCCTTGCAGAAGGGGCAAGAGTCATCGGATATTACGCGATCGACAAAGTAAGACCGGCCGAAAACGCAGCATTCCTCGAACTTTTCGACAAAAAATTCGGAATAAAGACAGTGATCGTAAACCCTGTAAAGCCGCAGCTCTGGCAGAATATCGGGACCAAGGCTTCGTTTGACGAAATCGAACTCAACAGCGACGACATACTGATCACCGGAACTGAGCATGAAAGCACTGCGGCGGTCCAGGCGCTCTGGGGCGGAACCGACACTGCGAAAGGAGACATCTTCATCACCAAGCCCTTCATGAAGACACTGTTCAACTTCATCATAGTTTCGAGGAACATTCCGGAAAAGATCGTGAAAGGAGCCGTCTTCTGCTCGCTCCCCTTCTTTTTCCAGCTTTTTGCGATATCGTTCGGTGTCGTCACGCCGCAGCTCTCGTCTGTCATAGTTCTGATGTCGTTTTTCATGACAGTCATCTATATATTCTACATCAAGCCGGTTTCAAAGAACTCTCTTTCGGATAAATAGATGGAAGAAAAAAAATATTCGAAATTCATAGTTCCTTTTGTGCTTTTGTCTGCGATATCGGCACTCTCGTTTTTTATGAACAAATACCGCTTTTCTGCAAGACATTTCGTCTTTCCGGCTGCACTTTTCATCCTTCCCATCCTTTTCGACAGGACTTTCAGACCCAAAAAACTTTTTCTGCCGTCAAAAGAAGGCCTGAAGCTGTTTTTATGGGTGACAGTTGCAACGCTCGTGTTCTATCCGCCGCTATTTTTCGCATACAACATGACCTTTCTGCACCGCACAATAGCATCTCCTACGACTCAGGAACTTATGAAGGCTGTGACAAAAGGACTCATCGCGATCGCAGTCGCGGCGATACCCGAAGAATTCTTTTTCCGAGGATATCTTCAGGAACACGCTTTTGCCGCTTTCGACAAAAAGATCCTGAAGATAGTCTCTCTCAAAAACCTTTTCACTTCTCTTCTTTTCGGGCTCGTCCACGCAATAGCCTTTCTTGACATAACGCGGGCGGCGACATTCTTTCCGTCGCTTCTCTTCGGACTTTTCACCGAAAAGAGCAGAGGACGCATCTTTTACAGCGTCTCATACCACGTCGTTTCGAACATTCTGGCGTTCATCCTTTGGACATTTATAAAATAGACCTATATAAAAAATAAATTTGCAAAGTCCGCTTTTTTTCCTTAACATACTTTGTTTTTTCGGGCGGTCGTTTCCGTGTGTGTTTATTTTAGTTGAGAGGTATTTATGGAAGAACTTAAACAAGAGATAAAAAAAGTCATCATTTCGTCTTTGGAACTTGAAGACGTCAAGCCGGAAGACATCGTTGATTCGGAACCTCTTTTTGGAGAAGGACTCGGTCTCGATTCGATCGATGCGCTTGAACTCGGAGTCGCGCTCAAAAGAAAGTTCGGAATAAAATTTTCTTCGGAAAATTCGGAAAACCGCAGACATTTCGCGTCGGTGAACGCGCTGGCTGAATACATAAACTCACAAAAAGCAGACAAATAGGAGAGAAAAATGATCCAGGACAAAATATTTGAAGAAATAAAGAAGATCCTTGTTGCAGAATTCGAGATCGACGAAAAAAGCATCACGATGGATGCAGATCTGAGACAGGACCTCAACCTTGACTCCATCGACGCGATCGACCTTTTCGTCAAGATGAAAGAATATATCCCGGCAAACAAAGGCAACATCGATCCGGCGATCCTCAGGACCGTCCGCACGATGAGGGACGTCGTCGATGCCCTCGTCCCCTATCTTTCAGACGAAGCTCCGGCAGCTTCCGAGACGAAAGATCCTTCCGGCAAAGCGGAAAATTAGCTCGCCTTTATGAAAAAAGCTCTCAAAATATTCCTTAATGTGATCCTGTTCCTATACCCTGTCATCGTTTTCGTGCTCCTCGTTCTGCTCGAACTTCCGGTGCGGGTCCTTTCGCTCTGCGTGATCGCTCTTGCCGCGGCACTTTTTCTGAGCTTTTCGGCAAAAAACAAAGAGAAAGCTCTTGACTGGAAGCCTCTTGCGACTTCACTCCTTTTTCTAATTGCGGGGCTGCTCTGCTTTTTCACGAACGAAAGGGTGTTCCTCAAACTTTATTCACCGGCTATCAATTTGATCTTATTAGTGTTTTTCGGAAGCACGCTCTTTTACGGTCCCAACATCATCTTCCGTTTCGCGACTCTCGCCGACAAGTCGATAAAGGGTTCACTGAAAGAAGAACGGGTCGAGAGTTACTGCAGAAAAGTAACTTACGCATGGTGTATATTCTTTATTCTGAACGGGACCGCAGCCGCGCTCACTGTCTTTGCGGAGACTCTTTTCGGACTCGCTCCTGAAGAGGCCGACAAAGTCTGGTCACTTTACAACGGCGGGATTTCTTATATCTTAATGGGTATTTTGTTTGCAGTTGAGTTTATTGTGAGAAAATTCGTGGATAAAAAAAATGGATAGAACGATTCCTTTGACAAGATTCAAAGCCTCATCCAGACCGAAAGACGCGGTAGTCTGCTTCGACGGAAAATGGTCCGACGGCATCTTCAAGACATGGGGCGATCTTCTTCGCGACACGGCAAAAATGAGGCGTTTCATAGAGAGCCGCGATACCGATTCCTACATTCTCCACTGCGCCGACTTCTGGTATTTCGGAGTGACCTTCACGGCGCTTCTCCAGTGCAAAAAAGCGGTCCATCTTACGCAGAATATTTCCGAAAAATTCCTCTCCGAAGCGCTTCTTCCCGGAATGGAGCTTCTTACCGACGCCGAAGTCGAAAACTCACTCTACATCCCTGAAATAATTGAAAGATCAGAAGATCCTACAACTGAGGAGACAGAAACGGCTCCGGAGATCGACGGCGAAACGACGAGGATCTTCCTCTTCACATCGGGCTCCACCGGAAGACCGAAAGCTGTCCCGCAGAGAATGAAGGAATTCGAAGAAGACAACGCCTTCATAATCTCTAAATGGCTCGATAAAATATCGGAAAGGAAGTTCGTTTCCACCGTTAGCCAGCATCACATTTTCGGATTTTTGTTCGGTTTTTCGCTTCCATTTGCGACAGGCACCCCTTTCAGGCGTAAAAGGATAGAATTTCCTGAAGAATTTGAAGAACTTACTGACGAAAAATATCTGATAGTCGCAACTCCCGCTTTTCTTAAAAGGACAGTTGAGATAGTTGAAAAACTCAATATGCGCGATCCGTGGATCTTCGTGAGCGGCGGTCCTACGAGCCCGGAACTTGCAGAAAAGACAAAAAAACTTTTCGGTATATGCCCGCTCGAAGTCTACGGAAGCACCGAAACTTCAGGCATCGCATACAGGATGCAGGATAGAGACGGGCTTACATGGACTCCTTTCGACAATGCGAAGATCTGGCTCGGAGACGACGGCTGCCTGCGGATCATCTCGCCCTACATCAAGGATCCCGCCGGTTTTGCGACGGCAGACATGGCCGAAATGCTCGAAAACGGAAAATTCCTGCTCAAAGGACGCAGCGATTCGATCGTCAAGATCGAGGAAAAGCGCATCTCGCTTACCGAAGTCGAGAACAGGCTGCTCGAAAGCGGGTTCATAGAAGATGTCAAAGTCATCGCCCTTTCAAACGACATCAGGCAGTATCTCGCCGCGGCGGCAGTGCTCAACGAAAAAGGAAAAAAGAGATTCGAAGGAGAGAAAAAACTCGCTCTCAACAAATATTTCCACGACTACCTTATGAAATTCTTTGAAAACACGGTGATCCCCAAAAAATGGCGTTTTCCGGACAAACTTCCGACCGATATCCAGGGGAAAAAGCACAAAGAGGAGATCGCCGCTCTATTTGAGGTGAAATAATGGAAAAAGATCTTCACGGCATAATCGTAGAACAGGAGATCCTTAAAGAAGATCAGCATGTTGTCTTAAAGCTCAACATAACTGAAGAGTCTGACTTCTTTGACGGCCACTTTCCTGAGTTCAAGCTTCTTCCCGCTGTCGCGCAGTTTGAGGTCATAACGCGCCTTTCAGGAGTATATTTCGGCACAAAGCGGATCGTTCCCGATATCAGGAGGATCAAGTTCTCCTCCCCCATCCTTCCGGGAACTGAAGCGCTACTCGATATGAAATTCAATGCCGAAAGATCGACTCTTGTCTACACATTGTCCGATTTCACGCTGAAAAAACTCGTTTATTCGACAGGAACTTTCGGAGTTGAAAAAGAGTGATGGAAAACACTTACTGCTTTGTCATCCCGGTTTACAGGCACGGCGCGGCCCTTGCCGATGTGCTGAAGGAACTTGAAAGATACGACCTTCCGGCGATCGTAGTCGATGACGGAAATGATGAGGAAAATAAGATACTTATAAAAGAAGCCGTCAAAAACTCCCAAAACTGCATCCTGGTCGAGCGTGAAAAAAACGGCGGCAAAGGTGCGGCAGTCACTTCGGGCATTCTGAAAGCGGCAGAGCTTGGTCTCACCCATGCTTTCCAGCTTGATTCCGACGGCCAGCACGACACTTCGAAGATCCCGCGTTTCCTCGAACTTTCGAAGGAACACCCGGATTCAGTCATCTGCGGATGTCCCGAATACGACGAAAATGCGCCGAAAAGCCGCGTAAAAGGGAGAGAGTTCGCAAATATGTGGATCCATATCGTCACTCTTTCGCGCTCGATAAAGGACGCGATGGTGGGTTTCAGAATATATCCGGTAGCACCTTTCGTAAGGACTTTGAAAAGAACTCTCTATATCAATAAAAGGATGGGATTCGACATCGAAATTTTAGTACGCCTTTTCTGGGCGAACGTGCCGATAATTTCGGAACCCGTTAAAATTTCATACCCGACTGACGGGATTTCAAACTTCCGCCTGTTTTGGGATAACGCAGGGATTTCAGAGACTTACACACGGCTTTACCTCGGGATGATACCGCGTCTGCCTCTCATAATCTACCATTCACTAACGAGAAAAAAATGAGCAGAGATGAGCACTGGAGCAACAGTCAGGAAGTAGTCAAAACCAACAAACCGCTCAAATTCACGCTGCTTCTGATAAAATTCCTTCCGGCATTTTTAGTCCATCTTATCGTAATTCCTGTAAGTTTCTTCTTTTTTGTATTTGCAAAAAGTGCGAGGAAACATGTCGAAAACTTCCAGCAACAGATGCGGAAATATACGGATAACGCTGCTCCCGTGCGGCCCGACGCATATCTCACGATACTCTCTTTCGCCCTTTCGGTAGTTGAAAAAATGGAGGGCTGGCTCGGAAAAGTGAAATATGAAAATCTGATAAGGCACGACGATGATCTGCAGGAGCTGATCTCACGGCTCGAAAGCGGCAAAGGGGCATTTCTCATCGGCTCGCACCTCGGAAACATCGAGCTCATGCGCAGCCTTTCAAGTTTCTGCGAAACGGGAGTTTCCAAAAAAATCAGTGTCACCACGATAATGTCGATGAAGGTGACAAGTCAGTTCAACAACACTTTGAAAGAGATAAACCCTGAAGTCGTTACCAACGTCATCGACCCCGATTCGATAGGACCCGAAACGATTTTTGCACTCCAGAACGAAGTCGAAAACGGCGGTTTGGTCGTTATCACAGGAGACAGGACTTCAGCCCATGGCGGAAAGCACACGATAAAGCATGAATTTCTTGGCAGAGAGGCGGATTTTCCCTACGGAGTCTTCCTCATCGCGACACTGCTCAAAGCACCGGTCTATTTCGTTTTCGGTCTGCGCACAAAAAGCGCGGCACTTTTCCCGAAAAACGGTATCTTCGTCGAAAAATCGAAGATTGACCTCGCCGGCTGCACAGGCAGAGAAGCACGCGCCAAGATCCCTGAACTCTGCGGCGAATACGTCTCAACACTTGAAAAATACTGCATAAAATACCCGTATCAGTGGTATAATTTCTTTGATTTCTGGCAGAAAAACGGAGGTGAAAATGGATAAGATCTACTGCTCCGAAACGACTGAATTCCAGGTCGCATTTTTCGACCTCGACCCCATGAACGTCGTATGGCACGGAAACTATGTGAAATACATGGAGACAGGCCGCTGCGCACTGCTCGACAAGATCGGCTACAACTATAGCGAAATGGTGAAAAGCGGTTATGCCTTTCCCGTCACCGACATCAAAGTCAAATACGTGAGACCGCTCAACTTCGGAGAGCACGCTAAAATAGTCTCAAGCCTTGTCGAATACGAGAACATGATCAAAATAAAATACGAAATCTTCAATGAAAAAGGAGAACTCACGACAAAAGCCGAAAGCACCCAGATGGCTTTCAACATCTCGAAAATGGAGTCCGAATTCGTCTGCCCAGGAGTTTTCGTAAACAGAGTCAACGAAATAATCAAAAGCGGGAAGTAATTCGTCTCCGTCATCTTGAACGAATGTGAAAGATCTCTCGGATTCTCGCTTCGCTCCGTATGACGGTTCAAAAACTTGCCTTTCAAGCACATGGTTCTAAAATTCTATGCTTTGTTGTTTTCGTCGTAGCATTTTTTCGATATTCCGACGGACAAAAAACGGCGCAGCGGAACCGGACAACAACGCTTTTATCAACTTTTTTGGAGGTAATACTATGAAAAGATTTTTGGTTTTAACAGTTGTTTTTGCAGCAATGTTTCTTATGATTTCCTGTGGCAGCAGCAGCAATGACGGCATTACACACGACGGCGACAAATTCTGCGGAGAATTCTATGCCGACGGAGAATGTAACGGCCATGATGCCAAAGTCTGCAGCGAAGGCGACAGAACCTGGTATGAAGTCGAAGGAACCGGCAAGAAATTCTACTGCGACAAAGACGGAGAATGCGATAAAGCGGCTCAGGATCTTGTTAATTACTGTTTCTTAGGCGGCGGTGATACAGACTCTGACACCGGGGATTCCGGCAGCGAAGGCGGAGACACAGACACCGATGCCGACACTGGCGATTCCGGCAGCGAAGGCGGCGATACGAATTCTTTTGAATGCGATATGCCAGGTGATTACAAATGCATGAACGGAGACTCATACGTCTGCGAACTTCTTCCGACCGGCGACATGGTATGGTCGTTTAAGGAAGAATGCGCTGACGGCTGCGATTCCGAAACGGGCGCATGCAATGCGATACTCAGAGACTGCAACGAGTCGCACCACGAACTCTGCACTGACGAAGAAACAGGTCTTATGTGGTCAAAAAAATCGGGAGAGAAGCCCTGGACTGAGGCAAACCAGTACTGCGAAAACCTTGAAGAACTCGGATTTGATGACTGGAGACTTCCGACTATCGACGAACTCAGAACACTTATTCTCGAGTGCGAAGGAACAGTTACCGGCGGAGCATGCCCGATCAGCGAGGAAGCCGGCATTCTCAGCGATGAATCATGGAACGATGACTGTTACTGTGAAGAGAATCACATGGGAATTTACACGAAATTCGGCACGGAAGACTGGTATGACTATTTCTGGTCTTCTTCCTCTGTCTCAGGTACAGACGGTTACTGGGCTCTGGACACTTCTGAAGCAAACATTGCAGCACACAATCCTGAAGACTCTATGACCGGGGCACGCTGCGTAAGACTCGCAGAATAATTTATAATCTCAGAAATCATTCCATACTTATACAAAGATTCTCTTCCGGATAAAATTCCTTTAACGCTTCCCCTTCGACAAGTTCCGCAGACATTGCTACAGTCAGACTTGCGACCGTATCAGTGGAATCGAAATCATGTTTTGAATAGTATGAGGACTGAAATTCCCCCACCCTGACGCCGTTTTCGACCTTGTTCCCTGCGAGGATGCAGACATCACATGAGTCGTATGAACAGGAGATTATCTTGTAAACTGTTACCTCCGGTGCATATTTCAGAGTTTTCATCGAAGCTTTCTGGATATCGGAAAGAAGGATCGTAGCCCCGACAAGGACTTCATCACCGGTTACCGAAAGAAGTATCGCAGGTTCGCCTTCAGGATGAGCAGGTGTTACAGCCGTTTCTTTAAAGAAATACGACAAACTTGAACCGGTACCGCTGCTTGAACTTGGACCGATACCATAACCAAGCCCGACAAGCTCTTTCAGATCGACATAGATATCACCTTCACCGACGATACCGGATCCCTCAAAGGCAAAATATTTTTCGGCGTCAATAATGGCTGCAGTTTCGTCAAGATCTCCGTCATCCAGAGAGGCGACTGACGATTCATACATCAGCCTTCCCGCAAATTTGGGATATTTCGGAGCGCATAAAGGTTTGCCGAGTTTTTCCATGAATTTGTCAAACTTCTCAGGTTCGTTGTAAGGAGTGAGGATGTCGAGTTCTCCGCTGACAGCAAGCTTTCCTTCAGACCCCGGAAGCGCTTTAGCAACTTTGACATCAAGCTCGCCGGCACCGAAACCGTCGTAACAGACGATCTCTCCGGCATCTGTAATTTTGCCGAAAAGAAGCTGTCCAACAGAGTCATCGTCAAGCCCGATCCTGACTTTACCCTTTTCAACATTTTCCGGAAGAAACAAAAAAGCGGTAAATCCTCTGAAATCGGATTCGCTGTGATACTGCACTGTTTTAAGAAAATTCTCCTCATCGGATTCTATAAGTCTGGTGTAATAAAACGTAGTGGAAGAGTAGTCGTGATCCGGTTCAGTCGTGACACTTCCGATATATCCCTGGGCGAAATCAGTCCCATTGTAGGCTTCTCTCGGCGGTTCGGAATCGCCTGTTGTGATGATATAGCTGCTCGCCACGCTTACCTTAACTTTTCCGTAAGGTTTCGGGAAACGCTTTGAGCCGTCATCCGGTTTAAGCGAGACTTCGCAACTCTCTGTTTTTTCCTTGCAGTTTTCTTCGGCGCAGGAAACGAAATCATCGTCTAAAACAGAGCCGCCGCACTTTTCAAGCCAGCAGTCATACATTCCGGAAAACTTCTCAGCTTCGCTTTTCTCCCCCTTTTTAATGCATGATTGGAGACACTCCTCAGACCTGCATGATATGTAACAGCTGAAAATTTCATGACATGTTTTTTTGTAAGCAGACTCAGACTCATTTGAATCAGAATCGTTGTCAGGCTTTACTGCATCATCGTCCCCCGGCTCATCGGCATCATCCGGCTCGCTGTCCGTAAGATCTTCGTCCGAAAGATCCTCACCGGAACTATCGTGATCCTGAATTTCATCTGTATCGTTTTTCTTGTCGCCGCTTCCGCCGCCGCACCCGGCAAAAAACAAAATGACTGATAAGCCTAAAAAAACAAGCACTTTTTTCATGATTTAACCTCCCACAGATCCAAAACGTTTTATTTTAAGCAACATTGAAATTAACACAATAAAAATCGGATTTCAAAATTGCATAATCCTTGCAAAATATGCGAGGTTCTATATATTTCCACGGTTTTTTTGAAAGAGTGTTCCGGCATCTCAAGAGGCAGATTTTGGAGGTTTTTATGAGAAAATACACAAAAATATTGGTTCTTTTAGCAGTGATTTTTGTTGTTTACCCTCTCTTCCCTGCTGAAGAACTCACATTCGAGACGATATGCAGGCACCTTGCCGCATACAAAAACACGACAGGCGAATTTACGCAGATAAAGACGAGCGCACTCAAAAAGAGCCTCAAGTCTTCGGGAACTTTCATCCTCACGAGAGACGGTGTCGTCTGGAAAACGCTGAAGCCCGTCCCTTCAAAGATAGCAATAATCGATGCCTACATGATAACTACTGACGCGAAGGGAAAAAAGACTGTGAAAAGCATGCTCAACAGCGACACTTTTCTTAAAGTCAACGACATCGTCTCTTCTCTTTTCGCAGGTAACTCAGCAGAAATAAACAAGAATTTCAAGGTCAATTTCAAAGCGACAAGTGCTGAAAAATGGGAAGCTCTCCTCGTCCCGAAAGACAAGACCATCTCCTACGCGATAAGTTCGATGAATATGAAAGGAACTTTCGTCAAAGGCTCGGTTTCGATCTTCATGGCTGAGATATACTTTGCCGACGGAGGCAGTTTGAGCTACATTTTCGAGCACCAGAAACACCCTGAAAAACTTACGCAAGAGGAACTTGATGAATTCAAAAAAGACTAACCGCGCTTTCCTTCTTTTCTGGCTCATTTTTCACATCGGAGCCGCCGTTTTTTTAGTGATCTCATATAATTACGGAAGTGAAAAATTTTCATTGGATTCAGACCTTTTGAATATGATGCCGAAGCCTTTCGAGGAAGAATCGCTGAAAAAAGCGAATGAAACACTGATGAAAAAACTGAGCAAAGCGGCGATCGTCCTCAGCGCAGACAAAGATTTCGAAAAGGCGAAGGCGGGAGCCGAAAGGATATATGAAAAACTCTCAAAAAGCCCCTACTTCGTTTCGGTCCTCCTGAATACCGACACCGTCGACATCAGAGAAATAGCCGGTTTCTTCCACAAATACCGCTTTGATCTGCTTGACGACGAGACTATAAAAGCGATTGAAAACGGCGGAGCCGAAGACTTTGCGCAGGAAGCGGTATCCAGGATCTACAGCCCCTTCACGATGCTTCCGCTCGATGACCTGAACAGCGACCCCTTCATGCTTGCAGAACATAACTTGCAGAAATATCTGGAAGTTTTAGAACATTCCGGCACCGCTTTAAGGCCGAAGGACGGCGTTCTCGCGGCAGAAAAAAACGGTCTCTGGTATGTCATGATAAAAACGGAGCTTTCGCCTGAAGGTGCGGCACTCGCCTCAAAGGACAACGGAATAACCGAAATTTACGATATATGCGGCAAAATAAAGGCCGAGACAGGGACGCGCTGCGTCGTTTCGGGCGGCACTTTCCACAGCCACAAAAGCTCGAATTCAGCATCGGAAGAAATCAAAATAATATCAATAATTTCAATAACTATCGTTATTTTGATGCTCCTCTTCGTCTTCCGGTCGGCAACCCCGATAATACTTTCTCTCCTCTCTATATTCTTTTCGCTTTTTTCAGCCGCGGCGCTTACTTTCGCAGTCTTCGGAAAAGTACACTTGGTCACACTCGTATTCGGGACATCGCTCATCGGTTCCTCCATCGACTACAGCCTCCACTACTTCGTCCACGCCTCGGGGAACCCCAACCTGAGATCGGGAAGCGAGATCAGATCGAAACTTCTTCCCGGACTCACGATGGCGATAATATCATCCTCAGTCTGCTTTTTAGCCCTCATTTTCGCGCCGTTCAACCTTCTCAAGCAGATGTCGCTCTTTTCAGTCACAGGACTCGTCAGCTCATTCCTCACGACGACCGCAATATTTCCGTATGTTCCGCTTCCTAAAAACAGAGTCGTCAGAGGTGTCACGCTTTTTGAAAAAGGCTTTGCACTTGCCAAAAAGATCAACGGCATTGCGGCGATATGCGTTATGGTTCTTATTTCAGCCGTGCTTATATTCGTTTTCAGAGACAATTTCGGGATAGAGAACGACATCAAAAAGCTCTACAAAGAAGAAGGAGAGCTTCTTGAAAACGAAAAAGAGGCTTATTCCGTCATCTCCTACGCTCCCGTAAACTGGTTCATCGTGAGCGGCAGTGACGAGAACGAGGTCCTCAAAAAGGAAGAAGAATTGCGTGAAAGGCTTAAAACTATTGATAAAAACAGCGACGGCGTAATGTCGGCTTCCGTATTCATCCCGTCAGTTGAAAAGCAGAAAAGATCGCGCGCGACAGTCGAAGAACTACTTCCTTTTACAGAAAAACAGTTCGAAACACTGGAATTTGACGGAAACGAAGCCGAAAACTTCAAAAAAGGCTTTTTCGAAGCTGAAAAAACACTCCTTTCGGTCAACTCAGAGGACTTCCCTTCTTCGATAAAGGAAGCTCTCGCCTCCTACTGGCTCGGCAAAGTGAAAGACAAATATTATTCAATAGTTATCCCGAATTTTCAAGCTGACTACACGACTTTCAGAAGCATAGCCGGAGAAGACGAAAACACCTATTTCGTCCACAAAGTAAAAGACATAAATTCAGATCTCGACAAAGTGACGACTATCGTCCTCGAATTCTTCATGGCCGCATATATACTCATGTTTATAGTCCTCAGATTTTTCTACAACACGCGGCAGTCACTCAAAATCATCTCGATACCTTTCATCGTCATTCTCGCAGCATCGGCCGTTTTTGCAGCGACAGGCACCAGAGCTGAATTTTTCTCGGTCACAGGAATGATACTGGTCTTCGGACTCGGGCTTGACTACATCATCTACACGCAGGAAAACGAAAAGACAAAAGACCCTGTTGAAAAAAGGCTCGAACCTTTCGCTATCTTCCTCTCATTTTTCACGACTATAGTTTCATTCGGCGCACTCGCACTGAGTTCCTTCCAGCCTGTTCATTTAATAGGTTTCTCAATATTTACAGGGCTTTGCGCCGCATACTTAGCCGCACTTTTCTACACTTCGGGAGATAAAAAATGAAAATATACTTGTCACGTCCGGGAGTTTTTTCGGCAGCCGGAAAAAACGCCGAAGAACTCTGGAAATCACTTCTAAACGGAGACCAGAGCGGGATAAAACGCTATGAAACATTCTCAGGAAGCACATTCTTCGCAGCCAGGATCGACGAAAACGCGCTTCAGCCGTCCACCGGCAGATTCGATATGAAAATAATCAGGATCGAAGAAGCGGCACTTGACCAGATCGGCAGCATTATCGAAAAAGCAAAGTCAAAATACGGAGAAAAAAGGATCGCGGTCTGCGTCGGCTCGTGCGACAACGGCACAGAGTTTTCCCTTGCGGGACACCGGAAATACTTCGAAAACGGCGCATTTCCCGAAGATTATTCGATAGAGATGCAGGGTGCGGACTACGTTTCGACTTTCATCGCCGAAAAATACTCTCTCAAAGGTCCTGCATGCACCTTTTCGACAGCATGCTCCTCTAGCGCAGGAGCGATAATAAAAGCGGCAGAACTCATAAGATCGGGCTTGTGCGACGCGGCTGTTGCCGGCGGGATCGACATAGCATCAGACACAACCTTGGACGGTTTTGCCTCTTTGGAAGCGATATCAGACAGGATCACGAACCCTTTCAGCAAAAATAGAAGCGGAATAACTTTAGGCGACGGTGCGGCATTCTTTGTCCTCTCGAAAGAACCGCTTGACGACGAATCTCCCGCTGTCACACTTCTCGGTTACGGCGAATCCTGCGATGCACACCACATGACTTCCCCCGATCCGAGTGGCGTTGGAGCCAAAAAAGCGATGGAAAAAGCACTTTCAAGCGCAAATATAAAGCCGGAAGAAGTCGATTACGTCAACCTCCACGGCACCGGGACAAAGTTCAACGATTCGATGGAAGCAAAGGCAGTCGATGCCGTTTTCGGCGCTTACAAAGTTAAGTGCTCGACCACAAAACCGATTACCGGCCACACTTTGGGAGCTGCCGGAGCGCTTGAGCTCGCGATCTGCTTTGCTGCGGTCACAAACAATGCCCTTCCCCCGCAGATCTGGGACGGAGTTTTCGACGACGAGATGCCAAAACTCAATTTCGTTAATAAAAACGATAACTTATATCAAACAAAAATTTGTCTTTCGAACTCGTTCGCTTTCGGCGGCGCGAATGCGTGCCTTGTCATAAAAAAAGAGGAGTAAATGATAAAAATACTTTTTGTCTGTCACGGCAACATCTGCCGCAGTCCGATGGCTGAATTCGTTATGAAAAAACTCGTCGAAGATGCCGGATTGTCTGATAAATTCGGGATAGAATCTGCCGCAACAAGCACCGAAGAGATCGGGAACCCCGTCTATCCGCCCGCAAAGAGGAAATTAGCAGAGCACGGGATCGGTTGTGCCGGAAAAACAGCACGTCAGATGAACGCAGGCGACTATCAGAAATTCGACCTTCTCATCGGCATGGACAGCGCGAATATCCGCAACATGACACGCATCTGCGGCGGTGACCCTGAAGACAAGATAAAACTTCTTCTCAACTATGCGGGAGTTGACCGCGATGTCGCCGATCCGTGGTACACAGGTGACTTCGATGCGACATGGAACGATGTTTCAAAAGGGTGCGCGGCGCTGCTGGAGAGCCTCATTTAAAGTTGCATTTATTCATTAAATCTTTAACATAAAGCGTTTATGTTTTTTGAACAAAATGAGGTCATCATGAAAAATTTTTCTTATTTTATGATTATCATGCTCCTTTTTTTCACACTTTCTGCAGAAGATCTGATCCTTATCCATGAAAATAGTTATGTTGACAAAAACGGAAACGAAAAAACAGAAGAAAAAGAACAAACTGCAGAAACCGACAAAAGCAATTCCGAGGGCAAAACAGAAAAAACAGTAGATCCTAAAAATGACAAGAACTTTTTTACCCGTTTCAAATTCGGGATCGGAGCCAACTTCAGCGGAACTGCAGGGATGTTTCGCGAATATGAGAACTACGTATTTAAGAACCAATTCGGGGCTTCTTTAGGTTTTGATTTCAACTGGCTCGTATTCAAAAAAGAGAGCGGCAGAGGTGAAGGCAATCTATATCTTGGATTCGGATTCAACTTCCAGTACTGGATGCCGACGACATGGCGCAACAAAGAGAACAGATCTTACGATGATGATTACTATTATGACGAAGATTATCCCGATTTTTATATCATGCTCCACTACATGAGAATTCCGGTGACATTAAATTTAGCCTATGAATTGAAAGCCGGTATCGGGGCTTTGAAAAGTGTCGAACCAAGGGTCTCTCTCGGAATAAACAACAATATATTCAAATTCGGATGGGGTTCTTCCGACAAAGAACTCAATGAGGAATTATCCGAAGACTTGAATGAATTCAACCACAGAATATACAATTATAAAATCAGCGGAACATGGTCTTTAGGATTAAGTTTCGTCTTCGAAAACAACTGGTTTTTCTCAACTTCTATCGGCGGAGATTTCGGAAGCAGCAACTACAGAAGCAATCTTTTTTACGAAAGAGCTTACGAACGTGATGAAGACGGTGACAGGACAGATAAATTGAAAAGTAATAAGTACGGCCGATTTTTATACGGTCACCACGAATTCATGATGTTCGAGACAGGGTACAGGTTCTGACACTGAAGACGTTGAACGTCTTTACACCAGTTTTTTCATATTTTCAGGCATTTCTTTGGAGAAAACGAGTTTTTCCTTCGTGACGGGGTGTTCTATTTCAAGTGAATATGCCCAGAGCGCGATATTTGAGCCGAGTTTCGCGTTTTTGTTATATTTGTGGTCGTTGACTATCGGTAGTCCGCGCGATGAGAGCTGGACCCTGATCTGATGTGCCCTTCCCGTTTCAAGCGTGATTTTTAAAAGCGAGCGGTTTCCTGAAGTTTCAAGAGTTTCATAGAAAAGGCGGGCGAATTTTGCTTTCGGATTTTCTTTTTTCGAGACGTAAACCTCGTTCGTTGCCTCGTTTTTGACAAGATAATCCTCCAGAACGCCGCTTTTATGTTTCGGAATGCCGTCAACGACTGCCAAATAGCACTTTTTCCAGATATTCTGACGGATCTGTTCGCTTAGTCTTGATGCCGCTTTTGAAGTTTTCGCGAAGACCATGACGCCGCCGACGGGCTGATCGAGCCTGTGGACGATGCCTAAAAAAACATTTCCCGGCTTGTCGTATTTCTTTTTGAGATAACTTTTGAGAATGCTCTGAAAGTCGTCATTTGACGAATCAGCTTTCTGGACCGGGATCCCCTGCGGTTTGACGACAACGAGAAGATGGTTGTCTTCGTAAATGATCTCGGGGCAAAAAGAGGAAGCTATTTCCATTCGATCGCTTTCCACTCTTCGTCTGTGAAAAGTTTGCTGGTGTAGTGAACGCCGGAGATAGCGTGATAGGTAGAATCTATGCGGAGCTCTTCGTTGTCAGGCCTCATGCTGAGAGCGCCTCTGACTTTGTCGGGACGTTTTACCCAGTAGGTATCCTCGTCTTTGAACTGAAGTCCGAGAGCGTATCCCATCATTCCGCGCAGAGCTTTGGAATATCTTTCGTAACGTTCCTTATCCCCTACTTCGCGTGCAAGTCTGGTCGCAGCGGAAAGACCTTCCGAGTAAACGCCTGTTCCTGCGAACTGAGTGCTGAGAGCTCCCTGTCTGCCGGGTTCGGCATCGCTGCCGAGCGGTTTGTACTTTTTGAGCATCCAGTCCATAAGCTGGAAAACGAAATCAGCGTATCTTTTGTCTTTAGTCGCGCTGTAAGCTTCCTGGTAAGCACGTGCCTGCCACGGAACGAACGGCCCCTGCTGGTTTTCCTTTTTGTTCCAGAACGCCTGGTAGAAAGGATAAGCCTTCTCCACTGCTTCGAGAGCCGGCTTGTATCCTGTCTTTTTGTAGTAGCGCATGAGCATGAGAAGCGTTTCGCCCGGATAGTAATTCTGGTCGACATCTCTGTGTTTTCCGTTGAAATCGGTAAGAAGTTTTCCGTCGGGCTGCTGCAGTGAGATTATCGCGTCAACCATTTTCTTCATCGTATCTTCATATCCCGGGACTTCGAGTTCTGCCATAGCTGCCATAAGAAAAGCCGTTCCGGCGATGCTGTGGACTTTGCGCTGATAAGGCCAGTCGAGCCATTTTCCGCCATGCCCGTCCTTTATGAATCTTGCGAATGTGTCGATCGCCCTTTTTACGCTTGCGATCTTGACCGGATCCTTCTGGTCTTTCGCGATCTCAGCAAGGACGAATATCGCGTTCAGGTTTCTGAGTCCCCAGTCTTCGGCTGGTTCCAGATCCTTAGAGGGGAAGAATGTGTACATGTATCTTCCAGCTTCCTCGCCTTCGGTGATCTGGTTTCTCAGATACCAGCCCCATGCGTTGTTTACCGCATCAATCAGATCCTGTCTCGTAACATTTTCGACATAGACGCGGCTTCTCGTGAAAGCCTGCTCCTTCGCCTTTTCCATTTTTTCGCTGAGAACGAAATTCTGTGTCATGAAAACTGATATTTTCGCGGTTTTCCAGTCATGTTCCTGAAGTCCGGCATCGACCGCAAGCTGGCGGACGACTCCGACACCGTCCTCGATCTGGTTTCTGACTATGTAAACCGGAAGCATAGCCGCGCTTTTGCCGTCTTTCGAAAGTGTGAATCCCATTCCGGCCCTCTTTTTCGAATTAAGAAGCTGTTCCGACGGATTCCTTAGTTCCATCTGCGAGTGAAGGACAGAAAGTTCGACCGATGCCTTGGCTGAGTCGTCAGGTCTGATCTTTTCGACAAGCTCTTTCATTGCGGAGGAAATAGTTGCGGAAGAAGAGATCACCATGTCTGTTACGACCGCATTTCTGAAAACAGAGACCGCAAGTCCCGTTTTTTTACCGCCAAGTTCCGCGGGAACAGCCGATACAGCCTCTTCAGCAGTGCATTTCTTATCTGCAAAGCAGCGGATCTTGTCGGAGAGGAGCTGAGCCTCTTCGAGAGTTATCTTTTCGCTGTTGAAAGCCTCGATCTGCGCGATGAGCGGAACTTTCGAGCGCTCGCGGACAACTGAAAAAGTCGTTCTGCCGTAAAGTTTGCCGCCTACTCTGACGTCCAAACGCCAGTTTCCGGCAGCCATCGGCTTCGGACCTCTGTAGTAAACAAGGGAACGCTTCCACTCAGGCTTCATCTCCATCTTTTTGGAATATGCGACTTTACCTTCAGGGTTTATCCAAAGATATTCCACGGTATATTCTTTCGAAGCGCCCTTCCAGTAGGCACGGAGCGCGACCCTTTCATCTTCGACCGAAAAAGTATCGGTGATCTCCTTCAGACCGCTCGAATCTGAATTCGGTATCCCGACCATGACGTCCTTAAGAGTGGTTTCCGAAACGACTGCGTCGGATTCCGGAGAGATCGCGCTGCTGCACGAAGCAACAGCGAGAAAGGAACAGATCAGAACAAGACAAACGATTGATTTTTTAGACATTTTAACCTCCGCAAGAAATCACATCATCCTACATAAAAATATTTTCTCAATGTATTTTCGGCCTTACTGTCGGAGAGACATCAAAATCGGGATCTGAAAAATTTCCTCTGAAGAAGTCATCCATTGCAGCGGCTGCGACCATCGCGCCGTTGTCCTGACAGTATTTAAGTTCTGGAAGATAAAGCTCCAGGGCGTATTTTTTCGAGATATTTTCTGCCATCTTTCTGACTGCGCTGTTTGCGCTCACTCCGCCAGCGACGACGAAAGCGGTGTATTTTTTCCTCGAAAGGGCAAGTTTCACCTTTCTTTCGATAAGTTCGACGATCCGGTCCTGGAAAGAAGCCATAAGAGAAGGCATATCGACTTCACCTTCATCCAGAAAGCGTTTCACAGCCGACTTTATTCCGCTGAAAGAAAAGACTATCTCGTCGGCATACTTATTGTTGTTCTTCAATAAATACGGCAGCTTATATTTTGAAGGTTCTCCGTTTTTCGCCATTTTGTCGATTATCGGCCCGCCAGGATAACCGAGATCGGCCATCTTCGCGATCTTGTCGAAAGCCTCTCCTGCGGCATCATCCATCGTTTCGCCGAGCACTGTTCTTTCATCTTCCGATATCTCGATAAGCGAAGTGTGACCGCCCGAAACTACGAGCGCGAGATAAGGAAATTCCGGCCTTTTTTCCCTTTCGAGAAAAGCTGAAGCGATGTGGGCGTTCAGATGGTTGACTGCGATCAGCGGTCTTTTCCAGCCTAAAGCGAGCCCTTTCGCGGCACTGACACCGATGAGCAGGCTTCCGATAAGCCCCGGATAGTTCGTTACAGCTATAGCCGAAATGTCGTTTTTCGTCTTTCCGGCCTCTTTGAGGGCAGCATCGACCGCAGGGATGACCCACGCAAGGTGATTTCTCGAGGCGATCTCCGGAATGACTCCGCCGAAAAGCCTGTGGACACTTGTCTGAGAAACAGTTTTCACCGACAGAACGTGAAAATCCGACGAAACAACAGCGACCGAAGTGTCGTCGCAGCTGCTTTCTATGCCGAGAAGATAGTTTTCACTCATTTTAAGCCGTTATCAGAGAAATTTTTTGAAAAGTGCCAGAATGCCCTGCGCCCATGCGATCCTGTGGGTCGTTCCGGTCCCTTTCGCGATCGAATCCTTGTTGTCGATATACCACTGATAGCTTCTGATAAGAGCCTGCGATTCGTCGTATTTCGGTTCCCAGCCCAAAACTTTTCTCGCCTTGTCGACGGAAACGAAACTGTCTGTGTGCGCCGTTCCGTAAACCCACTTGTAAAGCGGCGAAAGATGAAGTTTTTCAAAGATCGTAAGGGCAGGGATCACGAGCCAGACAGGTGTGTGCATTACTCTCGAGCCGCTTTTCGCGTATTCGCAGAGAGCTCCGACATAGTCGTTTTCAGAGAGATTGCTGACCGCGCCGATGTTGAAAATGTCGTTCGCATCGTCACCAGCGTGCGAAAGTGCGAGATAGACCGCGTCGCAGAGGTCATCGACTTCAAGAAGCTGGTATCTGTTCTTTCCGTTGCCGATGAGCGGTATCTTGTGCCCTTCTTCGACCCAGTTGTAAAGGATCTGGAAAACACCGAGGCGGTATGTTCCGATGAAGGTCTTCGGTCTGATCGTCGAGATGTAGAGCCCTTTTTCGCGGTATTCGTTGCAAATGCCTTCAAGTGCGACCTTGCTTTCGCCGTAGTTGCCGACACCTTCGAGTTTGTCCGTTTCGAAAAGCGGATGATGATCCGGAACGCCGTAAACCGCGGTAGATGAGATCACGGCGACTCTTTTGACTTTGTGTTTGTAGCAGAGACTAAGGACGTTCCTGCTCCCGTCGACGTTTGTCGAGAAGATCTCCTCTCTCGTTGCGAGCGGAAGCGCAGCAGCCGCGTGGATAACCCAGTCGGTCTGGGAGATGAGCTCGTCCATTTTCTTTTCGTCGCGGACATCGCCGTTTACAAGTTTGACCGATTTGTCGTAATCCTCGGCATGGTATTCGGCAATGTCGAGAAGTGTTACATCACAACCCATTTCGACACATTTTTTTGTCATGTGAAGCGCGAAAAATCCCGCGCCGCCGGTGATAAGAACTCTCATTTTTTCCTCCTATTTGAATTCATTCGGATAAAGTTCAGCCTGTTCGGGGAAAAGCTCGGCACTATTTTCTTTAACAACCGTGCAGTCCCACGAAGGATCTATTCTCTTGAAAATAAAAACACTTTCGCTCGGATCAGCCCCGGCCGGAGAAGTCGGCGCGCCGTTTTGAAGGAGCGGGCTGCTCGTCCACATGACGCTCTGAGCTTCGAACCATGTCGCAATGCCGTGGACTTCGCCGTTTTCGTCAAGAACACCGTCCAGGATGGTGCTCACTTTCTGCAGGATCTCCGCATCTGCGTTCAAAGCCCCTTTTGTCATTATTCTAAGACCATTCACTCCCGTTCCGTCGCCATCGAAGACCCTTTCATCGTCTATGTCGGACGGCAGAGGTTCGTTTTCCGGGTCGTCAAGAGTGCAGGAACGCACTTCCCAGAGCTTGTCCTGACGGAACTTGATCTCTCCGTTTTCCCCGTAAGAAAGATAGAATGTTTTATCCACATTCCCAAGACTTTCGGCAAAACTATCCGGGACCACCGCCGAGATCAAAGATGTCCCGACTCCTGTTTTCAAGCGGCACATTTCAGTGTGCGCATTCAGAACGCCATCTTCCTGCGAGTAGATATCGACTTTTGAGACCATTATCGCCCAGGCCGGAAGCGTCGAACCTATTACAGGCACCTTTGACGAGCCTTTGAAAACGGTAAGATTGACCCATGTCCCGGTCATATCAGGATAAGTTTCCACAATCTCACCGTCATCGTCCGGAGTTTCGGCATCAGTTTTCTGAACATCATCGGTCATGTCGTTTTTTTCATCAATTTCGCTGTCGGTCGCATCGTCTTCATCCGCCTCAGCTTCGGCAGTATCGGCGTCAGTCTCGTCAAAATCTTCGTCAATGTCCTCGACACCTTCCCTTTCTTCCGGATCCTGATGTGAATTTTTGAGATTGCACGAACCCAAAATGCAGAGAAAAAGCAAGTAATAGTAAAGAAGGTAGTGATTTTTGAACCTGCGGACAATTTCCAAATCGATCTCCAATCAAATCAACAAGTTATCTATTCATAAAAAACTTTTTCAAATCGTTTTTCTTCAGCTCGGGATAGACCTTCGCCGCAATTTCACAGGCAGTTTTAGCCGAAATTCCCGATTTTGCAATCAAATCGAGCAATTCTTCATCGATTTCAGCCGATCTTTCCCCTTTTTTCAAAGGCTCGGCAACGACTGTGAATTCTCCCTTCTCCTTAACTTCGCCGCCTGTGTAGACGAAGATCTCCTCAAACTGCTTCGTAAGTTCGCGCCCGACGACTATCCTCGAGCACTTTTCTTTGATCATTTCAAGCAGATCCTTTATCCTCGTCGGAGCTTCGTAAAAGACGACGGGAAGCCCGAAAGAGAGGAATCTTTCACATTCCGCGGCCCTTTCAGCCCCTTTTGACGGAAGAAAACCGGCAAAAACGAACGAATTTTCAAGAGAACCGCAGCATGAAAATGCCGAGACCGCGGCACTTGCGCCCGGAACCGGCACGACCGGAATGTTCTCGTCAAGTGCAGCACGGACTAGGAATTTTCCCGGGTCGCTCACGGCAGGAGTCCCGGCATCGCTTATCAGTGCTATGTTCTTGCCGCTTTTGAGCTCTTCGATATGCTGTTCCAAATACTTTTTTTCGGTAAATTTGTGGTATGAAAAAATCGGTTTTTTTATCCCGAGCCGGCTCAGCATGCTGCCGGAAACGCGGCTGTCTTCGGCAAGGACAAGGTCGCAACTCTCAAGCACGGAAACAGCTCTTGAGGTGATGTCCCCCATGTTTCCGATCGGAGTCGCAGTCACGAAAAGAGTTCCCGCCATTTCAGTACCCCGTAGTGTCGAAAGCGGCCTCGATATAGTCGATATCGAAAGTGCCGTCCTCTTTTTTTATGAGCCCTGCCACATCAAAGCGGATATTGAGATCCTGAAAGTGCATCCTTTTGCTCTGAATATAATAAGTGGCTGTTTTTATTATGTGTTTTATTTTCGCAGGATGTATCGTTTCAAGCGGAGTGCCGCCGTCCCAGAACTGACGGTCCCAGCTCCTGACCTCGACGAAAGCAAGCGTGTCGCCCTTTTTCGCAATGATATCAAGTTCTCCGCCTTTCATGAAGAAGTTCCTGTCGAGAATCTCCCAGCCTTTTTTCATAAGCCAGTCTGCCGTAAAAGATTCGGCTTCTGCCCCTGATTCGCGAGTGTTCATTTGTATTTTCCGGTAAATCTTTCGCTGTCTTTCTTAATGTCCTTCTCTTTCAGGTCGTCCTTTCTGTCGAAGGAAGTCTTTCCCCGTGCAAGCCCGATCTCCATCTTCGCCCTGCCGTTTTTGAAATAGATCTCTATCGGCACGACCGTGAAGCCTTTTTCGCGCACTTTTGCATCCCATTTTCTTATCTCGCGCTTGTTGAGAAGCAGCTTTCTGCGCCTGTCGGATGCGTGATTCCAGATGCTTCCTGCATTATAGGGCGCGATGTAGAAGCCTACGAGCCACATTTCGCCGTTTATGATGTCGATAAAGCTGTCTCTGAACGAAATATTGCCGTCACGGATCGATTTTATCTCAGTCCCCTGCAGGACGATCCCTGCTTCGAGTTTATCGAGTATCTCATAAGCCCGAAAGGCTTTTTTGTTTTTTGCGACCGATTTTATTCTGTCCATTTTGACACCAAAAAATCAAAAACGCATTATTTTACGGAAAAACCGGAAAAAGGCAATTGTTTTAGATGATCAGCTGTCCTTTTTCCTTCATGACAGCGGGATTGAACGTCGCGAAATCGGCCTGATGGATGAAGACCCCTTCGATCCTCTGCGGTCTTCCCTCACCTTCCTTCGCATGGCAGATGATGATGTTCTGGATCTCAAGCGGAAGCCCGTGTTTCGCAGCGGCGATAGCACCGCTTATCGGGTGTCTCGCACACTTTCCGGCGTAGCTTTTCCTGTATGCGCCGTCAACTTTCTCTATCTCCATGAGTTTGCCGACATCGTGAAGAAGCCCGCCTGCGATGACCCAGTCCAGATTGATTTCAAACGGCACTTTTTTGTAGGTCGAGATCATCGCTTTGGCTATACCCAGAGCCCCTTTCGTGACTGCGACAGTGTGCTCGATAAGGTTTACCCCGTCAGTCGGAGTGAGAAGCGTGAACGGGATCTTCGTAAGTTCAGTGTAGCTCTTCCAGCCGCCTTCTTTCGCACAGTCCGCCCAGACTTCGACGACCTTTTCAGCCAGAGCCTTGTCCTTCATCTCGGCAAGAAGTTCGCCGAAAGCCTTTTTAAGTTTTTCTTTCATTTGTTCCTCCACAAAAAAAACCGCATTAGTGAGCCTGTCTCGCACAACGAACATAGACTTCAGTCGTGTTCGACTTACTTTTGTTGTACACCTGAGCGGCATTGAAATTTACAATCCACGCAGAATGAATATATTCGGTTGGAACAGAGGAAGACCAGAGCGAGCCGGAGTCGCCTAATTTGCTGTATCTTCCGTCGTAATAATAAGAAGAGTAGTTGCACTCTCCTCCGCCTCCAAGCGTACAATCATGGCAGCA